>JACCDR011474566.1_pt1 | contig 34114 bp, 30 predicted proteins | sample 7446431 | NCBI WGS metagenome assembly JACCDR01 (sample SAMN15323443, study PRJNA562643) | freshwater metagenome | isolation source: river surface water | place: USA:Blue River Watershed | collected 2017-08-17
CATGTCAGGCGGCAAAGACAGCTACGCCATGCTCGACATCTTGCTGATGATGCAGCAGCGCGCCCCCATCAGCTTTGAGCTGATTGCGGTCAACCTCGACCAAAAGCAACCCGGCTTCCCTGCCGATGTGCTGCCCAAGTATTTGGCGCAAGTGGGCGTGAAGTTCCGCATCGAAACGCAAGACACGTATTCGATCGTCAAAGAAAAGATTGCCGAAGGCAAAACCATGTGCAGCTTGTGCTCGCGCTTGCGCCGCGGCATTTTGTACCGCGTGGCGGGCGAATTGGGCTGCAACAAAATCGCGCTGGGCCACCACCGCGATGACATCTTGCAAACCTTCTTCTTGAACATGTTCTACGGCGGCAAGCTCAAGGCTATGCCCCCCAAACTGGTGAGTGACGGCGGCGACCACATGGTCATTCGCCCCCTCGCCTACGTGGCCGAGAAAGACTTAGAACGCTGGGCCAAAGTGCGCCAGTTCCCCATCATCCCGTGCACACTGTGCGGCAGCCAAGACGGCCTTCAACGTCAGGTGGTCGGCGACATGCTGCGTGAATGGGAGAAGAAGCACCCAGGCCGCATTGAGAACATGTTTGCCGCCCTGCAAAACGTCGTGCCTTCGCATTTGATGGACCACACCAAGTTTGATTTCAAAACCTTGGTGACCACGGGCGTCGCGTCAGAGGACGGCGACAAGGCGTTTGATCATGAGGAGTTTCCAACGCCCACACTGCCCGGAATGCAGGTAGTGCAACTGAGCTAACCCCGCTAAAGTGATCCACCTATCGCTTCAATTGTTCATAAAAGTTTTCATGCGAGCCCAAGAGCAGTAAGTGCCGAGTTTTGGGATCAAACTCATACGCCAACAGCATCAGTTGGGTTTGGCTCTTGAACTTGTACACATAGGTGCCAGCTAAGTCACCTCGTTTGGGTTCACCGAGCAAAGGGTCTTGCACAATTTTTTCAACTGCTGCATCGACATCCAACTTGCGGTTGTGATGCAACTTTTTATAACTGCGTGCAAACGCAGCGGACTGAAGCACTTGCACTTCGCGTGAAGCCATCAGAAAAATCAGTGCTTGCTAGTTGGCACAAAGGGGATAGCGAGGCTTTTGCCTTCAGCCTTAGCCACCAACAAGTCGCGCACAAAATCGATGGGCAAGTCGGGGTTGTCAAGCGCAGCCTTGCCAACCATCGCCCAAAACTCTAACTGCCCAGCAATCGTGCGGCGCTCGGCGGAAGCATGCAGCTTGGCCTGCTCGTACAGCGCGTCGTCAATTCGAACCGGCATTCCCATAGTTTCCCCTTGAATCAATTTGCTACAAATGTAGCAAATGATACAGGTGAGGTCAACGCCATTTACGGCTTAAAAGCCACCACTTTTTGGTGCTGCTCGCCAAGGCCTTCAATGCCCAATGTCATCACATCGCCACGCTTCAAGTACACAGGCGCTGGCTTGCCGTTTTTCTTCACGCCCATGCCCACGCCAGGAGGCGTGCCGGTGCAAATCACATCACCGGGTTTGAGGGTCATGAATTGGCTGAGGTAGCTCACGATTTTGGCCACGCCAAAAATCATGGTCTTGGTGTTGCCGGTTTGCATGCGCACGCCGTTGACGTCGAGCCACATGTTGAGCTTTTGCGGGTTGGTCACTTCATCGCGTGTGACCAACCAAGGGCCGATGGGGCCGAAGGTGTCGCAACCCTTACCCTTGTCCCATGTGCCGCCGCGCTCTAGTTGGTATTCGCGCTCGCTCACATCGTTGATCAGGCAGTAACCTGCCACATGCTCAAGCGCCGCTTTTTGCGATACATGGCGCGCCTCGGTGCCAATGACGATACCCAGCTCCACTTCCCAATCGGTTTTGGTAGAACCCTTTGGCAGCATCACGTCGTCGTTCGGGCCTTGGATGCAGCTGATGGCCTTGGTGAACACGATGGGCTCTTTGGGAATGGACATGCCTGCCTCAGCTGCATGGTCGGCGTAATTCAGGCCAATCGCCAAAAACTTGCCCACATTCGCCACAGGGCAGCCCAAGCGGGGCTTGCCTTTGACCAAAGGCAATTTGTCGGTGTTGAGCTTGGCCAACTTCGCCAAGGCTTTGTCGTTAAGAACTTCGGGCGTCACGTCTGTGATGACCTTGCTCAAATCACGCAGCTTGCCTGCCGCATCAATGAGACCTGGTTTTTCTTTGCCGGGGTTGCCGTAACGCACGAGTTTCATAGTGTTGCTCTCAACGTGAATTAAATAGAAATAATGGCGTTCAAACCTTCGCAGGCTTCTTCAAAAACTGAAAGCGACAGCTGCTTCCAATGGTGGGGGCGTGCACCGCGCACACGCCAATCAAACGACTTGGGCTGATGCGTCAACACATAACCAACTTCACCTTTAGGGCCTGTGTATTTCACAGCAAACGGGTTGGAGTCGTTGTAGCCGGCGTGTGTCATGGGCAAGCCAATGACGATGCCAGTTCGCTCGTTGAACGCTTTACCTGACAGCACCAGCATGGGGTGCTCGTCTTTCATTTCTGAGCCGACTTGCGGATTGAAATCAATCCAAATCATGTCACGTCGGTCTGGCACCCACGTTTTGGGAGTAGTCGCCATCAAAAGACTTCTTTGCCCACTCGGCCAGTGGCCATCGCCTCACCACCATGCACTTGCGGGTCAAACTGCTTGAGCTTTTGTGCCAGAGAGAGTTTGGGCTTGCCTGAAACGCGAACGAAAAATCCGCCTTCCACCACTTCCACTTTAATGGGCGTACCCTGAGCCACATGGGCTGCCTTGGCAATGGGCGCAGTGATGCGCACGCCAAGGCCATTGCCCCACTGCTGTACGGTTTGTTCTGCGGCGATCAGACCTTTCATGGCAACCCTCCTAGATGTTTACACAAGTATAAACATCAACGACACATCAACGCAAGCGATGCATCCACATGGTCTAGCGGCGAGCGTTTAAAGCCAGAGCGGGTAAAGCGCTGCAACTGCCCCAGCGCAAACGCCATCAACACCGCTGCACGCACTTGGGCATCGGCGGTGGGTGAGGCTGATTTGTTGGCCTCGGCAGCAGCGCGCAGCACTTGGCGCAAGGCCGATTCAATACGCTCAAACAATTGGTTCATGCGCTGGTGCAAGCGCTCGTGTTCAAACACCAAAGCATCGCCCACCATCACACGGGCCATGCCAGGGTTTTTCTCGCCGAACTGCAGCAGCACAGTGATCATGCGTGCGGCCTTTTGCGCGCCATCGCCTTCACGCTCGGCAATTTGATTGACGAGGCCGAACACGCTGTGTTCGATGAAGTCAATCAAGCCTTCAAACATTTGCGCCTTGCTGGCGAAGTGGCGGTACAGGGCCGCTTCGCTCACATCCAACTTCGATGCCAACAGCGCCGTGGTGATGCGCTCTGAGCCTGGCTGCTCCAACATACCTGCCAGCGTTTGCAAAATTTGCTCTCGCCGCTGGCCCGGTTTCATGCGGTGGCGCACCTTAGGCGCTTCACGGTCGGGGGCGGCATCAGCGGGCAAGGCGTTGTCTGACATGGCTTTGTAGGTTAGTTAGTGCGACCTAATCATGGTGCCAAAGGCTTGTTCGGTCAAGACCTCTAGCAACATGGCGTGGGGCACACGGCCATCAATGATGTGAACCGCTTTCACACCGCTGTTGGCAGCATCCAGTGCGCCAGCAATCTTTGGGATCATGCCGCCGCTGATCGTGCCATCGGCAATCAGCTCGTCAATGCGACGCGGTGTCAGCTCGGTCATCAGCTCACCTTGCTTGTCCAGCACGCCACGGATGTTAGTGAGCATCAACAGTTTTTCGGCGCTCAGCACCGTGGCCAACTTGGCAGCCACCACGTCGGCGTTGATGTTGTAGCTCTCGTTGCTCTCGCCAAAACCAATCGGGCTCACCACGGGGATGAAGGCATCGGCTTGCAAGGCTTTCACCACACTGGGGTCGATGCTCACGATGTCGCCCACTTGGCCCACGTCGTAGGTTTTGCTGGGGTCTTTGCTGTCGTGCACGGTCAGCTTTTTGGCGCGAATCATCGCGCCATCGCGGCCAGTCAGGCCCACGGCTTTGCCGCCAGCTTGGTTGATCAAGCCAACAATATCTTGCTGCACTTCGCCGCCCAACACCCACTCGACCACTTCCATGGTTTCGGCGTCGGTCACGCGCATGCCTTCGATGAACTCGCCCTTCTTGCCCAAGCGTTGCAACAAGCCTTCAATTTGCGGGCCGCCGCCGTGCACCACCACGGGGTTCATGCCCACGAGCTTGAGCAACACCACGTCTTCGGCAAATGCTTTTTGCAAAGCGGGGTCGGTCATGGCGTTGCCGCCGTATTTGATGACCAAGGTTTTGCCGTGGAACTTGCGGATGTAGGGCAGCGCTTGGGCCAGGATGTCAGCGGGAGAAAAATCGCTCATGGTTTCAAACTCCGTGGGTGATCGGTCTGCGCTTATTCAGCGTGCTCAACGGCTGGGGCGGGCTGTGAGGCTTGTGGTCCCAACACGCGCTCACGCACCATCTCGCGCAACAGTTTTTTCTCTTGGAAGCTCAGTGCACGCTCCAACACGCGGCGCACACCCAACAACAACTGGCGATCCACCTCTTGTGGAATGCCGCGTGTGTTTTGCAGCTCTTCGCGCAAGTCTTCGCGCAGGTCCTCTGGCTCTTCGTCCCACCAGGCGGTGATGACGGTGTTGAGCTGCTCGCGCAGTTGCTCAGGGTCAATCGCAGGCGCAGCGTGCACCGAGCTGGCGTGGCGCGCCCCGCCCTCGCGCAAGGCTTGTGCGCCCAGCACCACGCGTTGGTCGGCTTGCGACAACAAGCGTGCCCAACCTGGGTCTTCGCGGTTGAGTTGTGTCATATTGCGAGAGGCTTCGTCGGCCAACAAGTGCACCGACACCCCGTGCAACTGGGCTTCGTCAATCAGGCTGATCAAACGCTCATCATCGCTGCCCACCAAGATGTGGTCGCACGCACCGCGCTCGGCCAAACGCTTGAGGTCTGCGCCCAAGGTACGCAGCATCGACAAGCCGCCGTCTTGGCTGTGAGGCAACACAGCACGGGTAATTTGCGCGCCAATCGCTTGGTCGTCAGGCGTGTCGCTGTACCAGTAAATGCGACGCAGGTTCAAATCGAGGCCGTTGTGGCCCAAGGCGTTGCTCAGCAACTGGTGCAGTTGTGGGCGCACGTGGTCTTGTGCGATGTCGGTTTGGCCTTGCAACCACGCCAAAAAACGAGCGTCGATGAGGGCAATGCAAGATTCAGCGCCAGCGTGTGCGGCAGCATGTGAAGAATGTGTGCGTTTCATGAAAGTACTAAAAAGGTAAGAAGATAGAAATCACTCACCAGAGCACTAACTGTGCGCACCGGCAAGCTGCAATTATTTTAGGGCGCAGACCGCATATTCGCAGGGGATAATCGCCAAGTTTTGTAAATTTCCAATAAATGTCACAACCCATTTTGATCACCGGCGGCACGGGCTTCATTGGCTCGCACACCGTCGTCACCCTTGCTGAAGCGGGCCAACCCGTGGTCATTTTGGATAATTTGTGCAACTCAAGCCCCAAGGTGCTTGACCGCCTAGCCCGCTTGAACGCCAGCCCCATCGAGTTTGTGCAGGCAGACATTCGCGACTCAGCCGCGCTTGACGCCCTGTTTGCCCGCCACCACTTTGCGGGTGTCATCCACTTCGCGGGCCTCAAGGCTGTGGGCGAATCGGTGGCCCAACCCCTGCGCTACCTAGAGAACAACGTCAGCGGCACCATCAACCTCCTGCAAGCCATGGACCGCGCCAACGTGCGCCGCATGGTGTTCAGCTCATCGGCCACCGTGTATGGCGACCCCGTGAGCGTGCCCATCCCTGAGACCGCAGCCCTCACTGCCACCAACCCCTATGGCCGCACCAAGCTCATGTGCGAAGACGCGCTGCGCGAGCTGCACGCGGCTGACCCACGTTGGAGCATCGCCATCCTGCGTTACTTCAACCCCGTGGGTGCGCACGAAAGCGGTTTGCTGGGCGAGGCACCCAACGGCATTCCCAACAACCTCATGCCTTACATCACGCAAGTGGCCTTGGGTCAACGCGAGCATTTGCAAATTTTCGGCAACGACTACCCCACGCCCGACGGCACAGGCGTGCGCGACTACTTGCACGTGAGCGATTTGGCCGCGGGCCACTTGGCCGCGCTGCGCGCCTTGAACGAGCCCAAGCTCTTGACCGTCAACCTCGGCACAGGCCGTGGCGTGAGCGTGCAAGACATGGTCGACACGTTTGCGCGGGTCAACGGTGTGCCCATCCCTCACCAAGTTGTGCCCCGCCGCCCTGGCGATGTGGCCCAGTGCTTGGCCGATCCACGCCAAGCCAAAGCCTTGCTGAATTGGGAAACCCAGTTTGACCTCGAACGCATGTGCGCCGACGCATGGCGCTGGCAGTCCATGAACCCACAAGGGTTCGACACCCCGCTATGAAAAACCAAGACGACGGCACACTGTCCCTGTTTGACGACTTCCCGCCGGCCTTCGTGCCGCCTGCTGCGGCCCCTAAGAAGCCGCGCGCTAAGCGTAAAGCGGCGGAGCCCAAGGTCGAAGTTGCTGCCGCTCATACAGATAAGGTAACTCAAGAACCCACGACCGAGTCTGCGGTAGACCACGGCGTGCACGTCGAAAAAACGCTGCACTTAGCAGGCCTCGTCGAACCGCAACGCCGCCGCAACAGCCCATGGGCCAAGCTCGATTTGCAAGCCATGCAAGTTGCCGCCCAAGTGCCACACGTGATGATCGTCATCACCCGCGGCGAAGCCGGTGGTGCGCAGTCGCATGTGCGCGACTTGTGCCAAGCCTTGCAAGGGCGCGTGCAATTCACCGTGGTGATTGGCGGGCCTGTGGAAGCGTCTGTGCTGGGCCGCGAACTCAGCGCACTGGGTATCACCGTGTGCCCCATGCCCGACATGGTGGAGTCGCTCAACCCGATGAAGCTTTGGCCTGCGGTGAAGCAACTGGGCGAACTCATCCACAAGCACCAGCCCGACCTCGTGCACGGCCACAGCGCCATTGGTGGTTTGGTGGCACGCGTGGCGGCACATCGCGCACAGGTGCCCTGCGTTTACACCGTGCATGGCTTTGGCTTCAAACCCGAAGTGCCAATGGTGCGACGCACCGCTGCGGCACTGGCCGAGCACATGATGGCGCGCTGGACCGCGCACATGATTTGTGTGTCCAAGTACGAACGTGACTTGGCCTACAACTTAGCGATTGACCATGAACGCATTCACGTCATTCCTAACGGCATTGCGCGTTTGCCCAAAGCTGAGCCCTCGCAAACAGAAGGCGAGGAAGCCACTCGCGGTGCGGCATCCAACAGCAGCTCAACACCATCGTCGGCAGCACCTCGCCTCATCATGGTGGCACGCACCAAAGCGCCCAAGCGCCACGACTTGCTGTTGCAAGCCTTGGCCAAAGTGCGTAACACCTTGGGCTACGAACTACCCGTGACGTTTGCTGGCGATGGCCCACTCACCGCCACCTTGCAAGCGCAGGCCAAAGAACTCAACCTCAAACTCGTCACGTGGGCGGGCGATGTGGGCAACATCAGCGAACTGCTGGCACAGCACGAGGTGTTTGTGCTCTTGTCCGACCACGAAGGCATGCCCATCACCGTGCTCGAAGCCATGCGCTCGGGCTTGTGCATTTTGGCTAGCAATCTACCTGGGATTCGCGAGCAAATTAGCACTTACCAAGACGGCGTCTTGGCGGCCAACACAGCAGACGCTGTAGCCGAAAAACTTCTGCAGCTGGTGCGCGACCCGCACATGCGCAAGCGCTTGGGCAAGTCTGCACAGCAGCGCTTTGAAGACAGCTTCGCCGCAGAGACCATGGCCGAGCGCGTGCTGCAGGTTTACCGCCAATGCACCCAAGAAGCGCAGCCAACAACGGCCGCTGCAGATGCCAACACTGCCATGCCCAACAGCAACGTTTTGGTTTCAGCCTCCGTGCGCCGCCGCGATGCGCTGCAACGCTGGGCCTTGTGGGGCGTGTGGATGTTGGTCCCAAGCCTCATGGCCGCGCAACTTTTGGAAGACGCGGGCTTGATGACCTACCAATTTGGTGAAACGCTGTGGTGGTGCATCTTGCCCTACGCCATCGCCACGCACTTGCTGATGCGCGCATCCAACCTCCCCGTGGCCGAGCGCAGCGGCGTTTTGTGGGTGTCTACCACCGCGCCATTTGTGTTCACGCCCTTGGGCTTTGCGCTTTTGCAGCAGCCCTACTCACGCGCCGCCGTGGTGTGGGCCTATGCAGCCACCACGCTGTGGCTGTGGTGGGGCTACCGCCGCCATGTCAAACACCGCGCCTTGCGTTTGGTGCACATCGACACCACCGTGCCTGCACAACTCGCAGCGTGCCTGCAGCCCAACACGCTTGACCCACAAGCCGTTCAACTCATCGCCTGGAACCCGAGCAGCGACACACCGCTGCCCGCGTGCGACGGCGTGGTGCTTGACCGCCATGTGCGCAGCACCGACGAACGCACGCGTTTGTTGGGCGAGCTGAAGATGCAACACCTGCGCCTGTACAGCGTAGAAGCCGTGGCCGAACTCACCAGCGGCCGCAAGATGCTGCCCACGGCCACCGACACGCTTTGGGAGATTGACAACGACCCCAGCTACGACCGCGCCAAGCGCCTGTTGGATGTGGCCACCGTCATTGCATTTGCTCCCTTATGGTTGCCACTTGCCGCGTGCGTGGCGTTGGCTGTGCGCTTGGACTCCAAAGGGCCTGCACTGTATTCGCAACCGCGCGTGGGCCGCGATGGCCAAGTGTTCACGTTGTGGAAATTTCGCAGCATGGTGCACGGCTTGCAAGCACCGGGCGTGCACTTTGCACAAGCCGAAGACCCCCGCATCACACGTGTGGGCCGCGTGTTGCGCCGCACACGTTTAGACGAACTGCCGCAGCTTTTCAACGTGCTCATGGGCCACATGAGCCTCATTGGCCCACGGCCTGAGCAAACCGCGTTTGTGCGCGACTTTGCAGCCACCATCCCCAGCTACCCCTATCGCCACTTGGTGCGCCCAGGCCTCACGGGTTGGGCCCAGGTGCAGCAAGGCTATGCCGACAGTGCCGACACCACACGCATCAAACTCAGCTACGACTTGTATTACGTGGCGCACTACTCGCTCGCACTCGATTTGCTGATTGCCGCGAAAACCGTGAAGACGGTTTGCACAGGTTTTGGTGCGCGATAAGCCAATGAACACCCGCCGCATTCTGTTGCTAGAAGAACCCTCATGGGGAGGCGTGCACACCATGACGCGCACCCTAGCCGATGCCCTAAGCGCGCAAGGCTGGCAAGTCACCGCGCTGCCTTGGCAACAAACCGAATGGCCCACTCTGGTGAGAGCCGCCAAGCAGCATGACGTGATCGTGGCCACCCACAACTTTGGCCCCACGTATTGCGGCGCAGCGCTCAAAGCCATCACCGGCAAACCGCTGGTCAGCTGGGTGCACGGCCCGTTGATGGATGTGTTGCAAGAAGCCCGCACCTCGGCACTCAAAAAACTTTGGCTGCGCTTGCTATACAAACAAGTCAGCCAGTTTGTGTGCGTGTCTCGCACCACGCAAGACTCGTTGCTCAGCTTCATCACGTTGGGTAAACAACAACGCTGCACCGTGGTGCCCAATGGTTTGGCCCCCATGCCTGCGGGCCAAACCATTCATGTGCATGCAGGCCACGGCGGCGGGGGCATGCCACCTTTGTTGCTGGGCTATGTGGGCCGCTTGTCTACTGAGAAACGCCCTCACTTGGCCATCGACGCATTGCGCTATTTACCCGACGAAGCACAACTGGGCATCGTGGGCGATGGCCCCGTACACCGCAAAATAGTGCACGACAGCATGGACTTGCTATCGCAAGGCCGCCTGCATTTTTTGGGCAAACACCCCAGTGGCGCAAGCCTGTACACACCTTGGCAAATGACGCTGCTCACCTCGCGGTACGAGGGCTGCCCTATGACGGCACTCGAGTCTCTAGCCTGCGGCGTGCCCTGCGTATCGTTGCCCATCCCCGCCATGCGCGAGTTGTACGACTTAGACGCCCCCTATCTGCTGGCCCGTGGCGATGCCCCCGTCTCGTTGGCCGAAGCCGTGATGACCACCCTCAGCCTGCCCGAACAACAAGTGCGTGATGACATCGCACGCATCGTGGCGAGGCATCACATCGATGGGTTTGTGGATAAGTGGGAAGAGGTGCTACACGCATGCTGAAACCCACCATCTGCATCCACTTCGTGCGCGGTGGCCCAGCCTACTTGCCCGAGATTGATGCCTACGTTGACTTCATCACCTCACGCGGCCACCAAGCCTTGGTGCACGACACCGGGGCCAGCGTGCCCATCAACGCGCAAGTGGTGTGGTGGATGTGCGGGCGCGTGCCCAGCGCTGAAGCGCGTCGCTTGAAAAACGCGTTTCACATCCACGAATACGCATCTACCTCAGCTCCGCCCAAAGCATGGCTGAAAGACTTCGTCAAGCACTGGACACAGCCGAAGCCAGACTACCGTTTGTTTCAAAACGGCTGGGTGCGCGAGCGCATGGGGTTTGACGACGGCGTGCCTCATGCCTTGCGCGACATGGGTGTTGCACCTGCATTCTTTGATGCAGCAACACAGCCCTGCACACCAGAATTTGACTTGGTCTACTTGGGCGAGATGAACCGCCTGCTGCCTTTTGTGCCGCTGCTGCAAAGCATTCACAATGCAGGCCGCACCCTGCTGCTGGTGGGCGATGTACCCGAAGCACTGCGCATGCAGCTACCCGCCAGCGTGACATGCACAGGCCGCGTGCCATACGCCGAAGTGCCGCATCAGCTACGCCGTGCACGCTTTGGCTTAAACCTGGTGAGCAACATTGAGCCCTACAACCAACAGACCTCCACCAAACTGCTGGAGTACTGCGCTGTAGGCTTGCCCGTGGTTAGCAACAACTACGCTTGGGTACGCTACTTTGCGGCGCACTACCAGGGCAACTTGCATTTGCTACGCGACGACCCCAACAGCTGGCAACACAGCTTTGGGGAAGCGCTCGATGCCTACCCCTATGTGGTACCCGATGTGCGCGACCTGGTTTGGCCCAAGCTCCTTGGCAAACTCGCCATTTGGAAACACCTGCACATCACGTCAGGCGGTGAGCAATGAGCACCAGCCGCGTGGTGGCGCTCTCGAGTGCTGTGGCGTTTGCCACGCAAGTGGCCTTTGCGCTGCTCATGCTGCGCTTGTTCTCGCCACAAGAGGTGGGCGAGTTTTCGGTCATCAGCCAAATTGGTTTTTTCTGGATGACGCTCGCCTTGGCCCAAGCGCCAATGGGCATGCTGGCCAACCAACACTTGCCGGCCCATATCGCCGCACAACACGCGTGGCGTGCCAGTGCTTTGCGCGGCTTGGCTTTGTTACCCGTAGCGGCTTTGGCTGTGTGGTTCAGTCAGCTCAGCCTATGGCCAGCTTTGCTATGGGCGCTGCTCTTGGCGTTTTGCCAAATGGGCTGGATGTTGGCGCAAAGCTTCACCCTGCGCATGGGCGCGACTTGGCCGCAAGCGGCTGTGCGTGTGCTACCGCCTGTGACTGCGGCAGCTGCTGCACTCACTGCTGCTCTGGTAGGTGCATCACTCGGCTGGAGCGGCCCCACTTTAGTAGTCTCCGCGCTGCTAGGCTATGCCGTGGGTGCGGCCTGGCTGGTGCCTGCCTTGCGCGCACGTGATTCGCATGCCAGCAATGCTGCCGCCATTGCCACGCAGCAGTCTGACCCTCGTAGCGCCACCCTGCGTATGGCCCACACGCTGGTAGACGCACTGCTAGCCACAGCCATCATCGTGGTGTGGCAACGCATGTATGGCGCAGAAGAAACCGGTTGGATGAGCGCCCTGCTGCGCGTGCTGGGATTTGTGCCTGCAGTGGTGCACATGGCATGGGCACAAGTGGCATTGGCCAAAGGCCATCAAAACACAAACCCTTGGTGGCTAGGCCTAGGCGCATTCGCCTGCGTCATTGTGCTGGGTTTATCGTGCGCCATAGCGCTGCAGCTTGAGTGGCTTGATGCACGTTGGTCTGGCGTCTGGCCTTACATCGCCCCCTTAGTGATGTGGCAGGGCAGCGCATGCTTGTCTGCTGCATTTAGCCACCGACCTTTTCAAACGCGATCAGCCAGTGCCTACTCGTGGGCCTGCATGGCGCTGGGTGTGTTGCAAGCGGGGGTGTTGTTAGTGCCGATGGGTTTGGCGGAGTCCATCGATGCCGCGCAGCACATGGTTGCGTTTGCGCTAGTTAGCAGCATGGGGCTGCTAGGGTTAGCAGGGTGGATGTCGCGCTTGCGCTAATGCTTTAGCGCTTCAGTCGAATCATCAACTCAGCCTTGAGCTTGAACTGCGACAAATCAACCGACTCAATGGCTACAGAGGCTTGGGGGATCTCGCCACGATGCAGTATCTTTTTATCGAAGTCTCTCTGCGTCAGACTCCATTTGCGCAAAAACTGTTTGCGCCCATCATTCTTCTTGATGCGACCAGTAGAAACACATGCAAAGTGATAAACCAAACTGCTGCCGACACCTAGAAAAATACGACAGCCCGCATGGTAGAGCTTCATCGTGAAATCATTGTCACTGCTCATACCTGGCGAAAACTCTGTGCTGTAACCGCCCACCTCGTGCCACATCCATGTAGGCACCAAGGTTGGAGGCCAAGTGGAACCCAGCCAATTGCTTCGCTTCAAGCTATGGCACGTCGACAAAGCCAGAGCCTCGTTCCATTGCTCTGCACTTTGACCGAAATCGGCAACCACCACACATTTGTTGCCAGTTTCTCGTGGTTCTACCATCGTGGCGGACAGCATGAAACGCTCCTGGCCAAAACTTTCGGCATGTTTTAACAACTCCACATCCCAATCGGGTAGCACCACCATGTCGTCATTCATGTACACAAGGTACTTTTGTGTCGCCAAAGAAGCAGCGCGATTGACAGCAAAACAAATGCCGATGTTGTCAGGGCTTGCCGTGTGCTCTAAGCCTTGCTCACGCACCCAAGCCAATGATCCATCCGCCCCATCGTTCACATGGATCAATATCTGATGGTCGTACTTTGAGTTTTTACGCAAACTCTCTACTAAGAGCTTGATGTACGGCAGGTTGTTCCAAGTGGGAATAACGATTGAAAACATAAAAACCTTTAATCTTTGGATTCAAACGCTTCAGCTTTTGCTGCGTTTAGCATGAGTGAAGCCACACACATCCACAAACCACACAAGACAACACGCCCCGAGTTATGGCTTAAAAAAGTTTGGGTCAAACCGAAGTCCAAAAACATCATGGGTATCACCATGCCCGCCATTGCAAGAGCACGTACATCTGGGCGCACGTCTTGCAAATAAGGCTTAAAGAACAACAGCATAGGCACCAAATACAAAGCCAAATACAAAGCCAGTCCTACAAGACCTCTTTTAAATGCTACGTTTAGGTATTCATTGTGTAGATGCGTAAAGCCAGACGAAAAACTACTCAAGCGTCCCTCGGCAATAGCAGCATCTCTCACTTCCAACCAGCCTTGGTTACCGTGCCCAATAATTGGCGCCTTTCCAATTTCTTGAAACGCCACAGACCACATGGCCAAGCGAGCACCCACAGAGGTATCTTGCTTGCCATGATCAAAAAACGCATTGAACTCGCTCACTGCAACCGCAATACGCGACTGCACCACCCCGTTGGGCTGTAGAGTTGGAATTGCGAGTGCAATAAGCATAGCAAGTGCCATGAGTCCTCGTTTCAAAGGTGCCCAGTCCTTGGTTGCATTAGCCACGATCCAAATAAAGATCAGCACGACTGCCAGCCAGCCCCCTCGGGTTTGACTCCAAACCGAGGCTGCCAAGCCCCCGGCAAAACCCGCCCACATGAGCATACGCATTGCTACACCCTGATGCCCCACTAAGGCACGCACAATGCAGAGCACGCCAAACAAGAGCGCTACATTGCCAAACTGAATCGGATGGGTGAAACCACCCGCACGCATACCCAACACCACAGCTTGATAGCCAGACAACACAGCGGCGCCTAATGCACCTACAGCCAACCCACCCCAAAACCATTCGACTTTTGGCTTGTACTTGCGAATCCCCAAAATACCAAACAACACTAAGGCAAAGGGCAAGTAGTTGGCAAATTCGCGTGCCGCCCATTTCTCATGCAAAGCCAATGCCATTTGGCCAAATGCATAAATCAACAATGGCCAAAAGAAGTAGCGTGACTCGCGAGGGAGCAGTGTTTTTCGGTGTTTGAGCCACACAGCTAAGCCAGCAAAACACAGTACATAAAAGCCTAGCGAATAGCCGCTGGGCATGGTCAACGCAGCTGCACCGACCAAGAAAATAGCGACAGAAAAAAAGAACTTAGCCAGCACCAAGCAGACTTTCTTGAAGCGTAGGCGCTTGCGCATCTTTTACTGCCAACAGGGGAGATGCAGCTAGCAAGTGCAGAGGCCAGTCAATACCAATAGCAGGATCAGACCATAGCAAACTACGCTCAAACTCGGGAGCGTAGTAGTCAGTCGTTTTGTACAAAAATTCCGCGCTCTCACTCGTCACCAAAAAGCCATGCGCCAAGCCTGCGGGTATCCACAGTTGCTTTTTATTCTCGGCCGATAGTTCTAACCCAAACCATTGCCCAAAGGTGGGCGAGCCTTGGCGAATATCCACCGCCACATCAAACACCGCGCCTTGGGTTACACGCACCAACTTGCCCTGCGCATGCTGGGTTTGATAGTGCAAGCCACGCAACACGCCTTTGGTGGACTTGCTGTGGTTATCCTGCACAAAGGTTTCATTTACACCCGTAACTTGCTCGAAGTCGCGGGCATTGAAACTTTCAAAAAAGAAGCCTCGTGCATCACCAAACACCTTGGGTTCTAAAACTAAAACGCCCGCGAGGGGCGTTTGCGTGACTTGATAGGGCATGGCCTTACTTTAACAAACCCAACAGGTACTGGCCGTAACCGTTCTTGGCTAGTGGTGCTGCCAGCCTTTGCAAAGTTGCGGCATCAATCCACCCTTGGCCATAGGCAATCTCTTCGGGGCAAGCCACCATCAAACCTTGGCGCTTTTGCAGCGTACCAATAAAGCTTGCGGCTTCTAACAAGCTGTCATGCGTGCCCGTGTCTAGCCACGCATAGCCACGGCCCATGATTTCTACATTCAACTGGCCGAGCTCTAAATAGCGCTTGTTCACATCGGTAATTTCTAGCTCACCTCGGTGCGATGGTTTCACGTCGGCCGCTATGTCGCACACCTGCTCGTCGTAAAAATACAAACCTGTGACGGCGTAGTTGCTTTTAGGTTGCGCGGGTTTTTCTTCAATGCTCAGGGCCTTGAATGCGACATCAAACTCCACCACGCCATAACGCTCAGGGTCATACACATGGTAGGCAAACACACTTGCGCCGCTGGTGCGCTCGTTGGCGCTGTGCAGCTGCTTGACCAAATCGTGCCCGTAGAAGATGTTGTCGCCCAACACCAAGGCGCTGGGGTGGTTAGCCACAAAGTCTTTACCAATGATGAAAGCTTGCGCCAGGCCATCGGGACTTGGCTGGACCGCGTATTGAATGTTCATGCCCCACTGGCTACCGTCGCCTAACAGCTCGGCAAAACGTGGTGTGTCTTGCGGGGTGGAAATGACCAATACTTCGCGAATGCCACTGAGCATCAGCGTGGTGAGGGGGTAGTAAATCATGGGCTTGTCGTACACGGGCATGAGCTGCTTGCTCACCGCTTGTGTGACGGGGTATAGGCGTGTCCCCGAGCCGCCTGCGAGGATGATGCCTTTGCGTTGTTTCGTCATATCTGTTCTTCTTGTTTAGAGTATTTCTTCCAGCATGCGGTCTAGACCCTGCTGCCAAGGTGGCAACACCAGCCCAAAGGCTTGTTTCAGCTTGGCTGTACAGAGGCGTGAGTTAAGTGGCCGCGTAGCAGGCGTGGGAAATGCCGAGGTGGGTACGGGGGTCACCTCGATAGCCTTGATTTGCAAATCAGGCTTGATGGTTTTGGCCTTCTCAATCACATAGCTGGCATAGCCATGCCATGTCGTTTCACCCGTAGCCACCAAGTGATACATCCCGCTGAATGAAATGTTTTGTGTGTTCAGAACACGGCGCATGGCGTGTGCTGTCACGTCAGCAATCAAGTCTGCGCCTGTGGGTGCGCCATATTGGTCATTGATAACAGTTAACTTGTCGCGCTCTTGCGCCAGGCGCAGCATAGTCTTAGCAAAGTTGCCACCGCGTGCGGCATAGACCCAGGTGGTACGAAAGATTAAATACTTGCAGCCACTTGCCGCAATGGCTTTTTCACCATCGAGCTTGGTTTGGCCATACACACTCAGCGGGCCTGTGCCCTCGCCCTCTTGCCGCGCATGGCTGCCACTACCGTCAAACACATAGTCGGTGGAGTAATGGACTAGCCATGCGCCCACTTGGGCTGCAGCTTTGGCCAAAGCTGCTGGGGCATCGGTGTTTATCAGCTTGGCCAGCTCAGGCTCTGACTCGGCTTTGTCTACCGCTGTATGCGCGGCGGCATTGACGATGAAATCTGGCTTGTAGGCCAGCACCGTTTGCGCCAATTGGTCGGGCTTAGATAAATCGCCGCAGCAGCTGATGCTGTGTCGATCGAGCGCCAGCACCTCGCCCAGCAGGGCCAAGCTGCGCTGCAACTCCCAGCCCACTTGGCCGTTTTTACCTAAAAGGAGAATTTTGAGCATCGGCTTGCGTTGTGTGCAGTGCGGTTCAAGCGCCATACTGCTTGCTCACCCACTGGCGGTAGCTACCGCTGGTCACACCCTCTACCCAGTCTTGGTTAGCCAAGTACCACTGCACGGTTTTGCGGATGCCGGTTTCAAAGGTTTCTTGCGGTTTCCAGCCTAGCTCGCGCTCAATCTTGCGGGCGTCTATGGCGTAGCGGCGGTCGTGGCCGGGGCGGTCTTTGACGTAGGTAATTTGCTCGGCATAGCCTTTACCGTCGGCTCGAGGCTTCAGCTCGTCTAACACGGCGCAAAGGGTTCGCACCACATCAAGGTTGGCCTTCTCGTTCCAGCCGCCAATGTTATAGGTTTCGCCTACTTTGCCCGCCTCCAGCACGCGGGCAATGGCGCGGCAGTGGTCTTCTACATACAGCCAATCTCGCACTTGCTGGCCATCACCATAAATGGGCAATGGCTTGCCAGCCAAAGCATTGAGCAACACCAAAGGAATAAGCTTTTCTGGAAAGTGATACGGCCCATAGTTATTGCTGCAGTTGGTGGTAAGCACCGGCAAACCATAGGTGTGGTGCCATGCGCGCACCAAGTGGTCGCTAGCGGCTTTGCTAGCTGAGTACGGGCTGTTGGGCTCGTAGTTTTTGGTTTCGGCAAACGGTGGGTCGGTAGGCGACAGCGTGCCGTAGACCTCGTCAGTCGATACATGCAAAAAACGGAACGCCTCTTTGTCGGCTGCAGGCAGGTCTTGCCAATAAGCGCGCACACTTTCTAGCAAATTGAATGTGCCCAGCACGTTAGTTTCAATAAAGTCACCCGGGCCGTGGATAGAGCGATCTACATGGCTTTCGGCAGCAAAGTTCAGCACAGCACAGGGCTTGTGTTCTGCCAAAAGCTTACCCACCAAGGCACGGTCGCCAATATCGCCCTGCACAAACACATGGCGCTTGTCACCCTCAAGGGCTTTGAGGTTAGCCAAATTGCCTGCGTAGGTGAGTTTGTCTAAGTTCACCAATGTTTCGTCGCAAGACGATAGCCATGTGTGCACGAAGTTACTACCGATGAAACCAGCGCAGCCTGTCACAAAAATTGTCATGTTTCGTTTTCCATTTGCTTTGCTTGTTGAGCCAGCCACACCCAATCCACCACACAACCCTCAGGCTGATAGCCGGGCACCAAGTCTTTCAGCAAGGTCCGGACTAGCAGCACATCGTTGGCATCCAGCGCTTGCGTTAACCCAGCAAGCTTGACTTGTAGTTCGCCCCAAGTCAAAAAGTCTTCGTGTGCTTTCATGATACGACTGTGAGAAGTAGGCAAAGGGTTATCGCCAATTAATAGCTCTTCATACAGCTTCTCACCGGGGCGCAAGCCGGTCACGGCCAGCTCGATGTCGCCACTGGGGTCGGTTTCGTCACGCACCGTCAGGCCCGACAGCTCCACCATGCGGCGGGCTAGGTCGATGATCTTCACCGGCTCGCCCATGTCCAGCACAAACACATCGCCGCCCTGCCCCATGGCTCCAGCCTGAATCACCAACTGTGCGGCTTCTGGGATTGTCATGAAGTAACGGGTGATGTCGACATGCGTAAGGGTGATGGGTCCACCGCTTTTGATCTGCTCGCGGAACAGCGGCACCACCGAGCCGCTGGAGCCCAACACATTGCCAAAGCGCACCATCGAAAACGTGGTGCGGGCGCTGGGTGCTCTGCCGCCCTGGCTGGTCACAGCTGAGTTTTGCTCGGCTAGGGCTTGCAGCACCATCTCGGCTAGGCGCTTGGTGGCGCCCATGATGTTGGTGGGCCGCACCGCCTTGTCGGTGCTAATGAGCACAAAGTTGCGCACGCCGTTACGCACCGCGGCTTCAGCGCACACGCGCGTACCCCACACATTGTTGCGCACGCCCTCGGCAGGGTTGTGCTCCACCAGGGGCACATGCTTGTAGGCGGCGGCGTGGTACACCGTGTGCGGCCTCCACGTATCCATGATCTCGTGCATGCGCACCTCGTCGCAGACCGATGCCAGCAGTGGCACCAGCTCTACCCCTTCACACACGGGCTCTAGCTCTTGGTGAATTTGGTAAAGGGCAAATTCACTCATCTCCACCAGCAGCAGCAGCTTGGGTTGGGTACGCACAATTTGGCGACACAGCTCACTGCCAATGCTGCCGCCTGCGCCTGTCACCAGCACAGTCTTGCCATGGGTGTTGGCATTGAGCAGCAAGCCGTTGGGCTGCACCGGCTCGCGACCTAGTAGGTCGTCAATGTCAAGGTCTTTGATGTCTGATACGCTCACTCGGCCATGGGCCAAGTCGTTGAGGCTGGGCAGCGTGCGCACCTGCACCTTATAGGGGGCCAACTGGTTCAAGATGTGGTTGCGCTGCTGGCGGCTGATGCTGGGCAAGGCCAGCAACACATGGGCCACGCCCACCGCACCGATTAAGTAAGGCAATTCGTCCACTGCGTAAATGGGTTGGCCGTTCAGTACATGGCCGTGTAAGCGGTCATCGTCGTCCAAGAACCCTGCCACCTGCATTTCGTGGCTGTTGGCCATAGCCGCGGCCAACTGGCGGCCGGTGCTGCCCGCACCATAGATCAACACCTTCGGTCTGGCTGCACGTTGCAAGATGCTCTGGTACTGATCACCCAGCCAGACCCGGGCCAGCGCTCGCGACGCGCCCACGAACAACAGCAACAGAATCGGCTGGATGATGCCTACAGTTCGAGGCACTCCGGCTACGCCAATTACGGTGAATACGCAGGCGTAAATCAGTCCATAAATGCCTACCGCTCGCGCGACCGCCATCAAGGCTGGCCACCCGCTATAGCGAAATATGGCACGGTACAGGCCCGACAACACAAATAGGGGTAGCGCAATGGCCACCGATGCCACACCCGCCCAAAATGCACCTTGCGCCCATTCGCTTGCCCCAGCAAAGCTGATGAACTCGCCGAGGCGAAGATAGTAAGCCAGCCAAACCGTCAACACGCACAAACTCAAATCGACCGACAAGACCAAAAGACGCTTAGCCATGCGCGGCATGGCCAAAATTGGTATAGCAAGTTTAGATATTGAAGCTTTCAATGTAACACCCCATCTCTTGCCAGGACTTTCAACACCGTCATCCACAGTATCTTCATATCGAAAAACAATGATCGGCGCTGCAGATACTCCACATCCAGCTGTACCTTCTGAGGAATCGGCAGTTCATCCCTTCCATTAACTTGCGCCCATCCGGTAAGGCCTGGTGTCAGTTCGTGCACACCCTTTTCTGTACGAAGAACAATCAAATCATCCTGATTGAACAGTGCTGGTCGTGGCCCCACAAAGCTCATATCGCCTGTTACGATGCTCCACAACTGGGGCAATTCGTCTAGGCTGGATTTACGCAAAAAAGAGCCGATGGGCGTGAGCCATTGTTCAGGGTTTTGCAGCAAGTGTGTCGCCACCGCCGGGGTGTCGATGCGCATGCTTCGGAACTTGGGCATTTTGAAAATGCGGTTGTGGCGGCCCACACGGTCACTCCAGTAAAGGGCTGGCCCTGACGAAGTCAGACGAACGGCTAGCGCTGTTATCACAATCGGCAGGGCAAGAAACATAGACGCGACCAAGGCCAGAACCAAGTCAAACAAACGCTTCATGGACAAAAGCCTTCAGCAGCAAGACGCAGCCCTTCATCCACTGATAGTGGTGGAGTCCAGTCCAAAAGCTGGTGGGTTTTGGCCATGTCTAGCTGCAACGTGCCGCACAGGCGCTGATAGATCCCCGGCTTGTTCAATACAGCTACGCCCAGCTTTAAGAGTGCAGATGGAACGTAAAACAGTCGTGCCGGCTGCCCCATCGCGGCACTCATACGCTTGAGCAGTTGTGCCGTTGAAAGATCTTCACCGTCACTCACCAAGAATATCTGATTTGCAGCGGCAGGGTGGTTCAAACAGGTCACGATCAAATCCACCAGGTTATCCAATGCGACCAAGCTGCGGCGATTTTGGGTCACAGCAGCCAGTGGCAACGGGATGCCTCGAGAAAGCCACCGCATCATCGACGCGAAGTTAGCCTTCACGCCAGGCCCGTAGACAAGTGGAGGACGAATAATGACCACATCCATGCCTGTATCCTTGGCGATTTCCCGCAACACCAACTCGGCTTCATGTTTGGACATGCCGTAGGGATCTTCTGGTGCGGGTACATCATCGGCGGTAAACGGTTGACCAACCTCCGTCAACTCGCCGTTCACCTTGACGGAGCTTAGAAAGACGAAACGCCTAACCCCTGCGGCCGCCGCCTGACGTGCAAGAGCGGCACAGCTTTCGACATTCACACGGCGAAAAGCTGCCAAGGGGTCTGAGCTTCTGTCGTTCATGACGTGAACGCGTGCTGCTAAGTGCACAACTTGCTCTACGTTTCTTAGCGCTTCCGACCAGTCGGTATCTGAAGAAATGCTGCCCACCGTTATAGCCTCTGCACAATGCTGCGGTGGGTTCGCCGCTCTTACGGCACCTCGAACAGACACACCGTCTCGGAACAGTCTTGCACAAAGCGCAGAACCCACAAAACCGTTGGCCCCCGTCACCAATGTTGTCATAGATCAACCAACATCTTGTTCGGCCTCACTGCCTAGTTTTCTTGCGTAATGCGAAACCCAGTATTGGGTTAAACGATCAGCACTAAAGTGGTTAATTGCCCTCGTACGGGCATTGTTACCAAGACGCTCACGCTCTCTGGTATCGAGCATGCTCTCCATGGCTTGATACAGTTTATCGGCATCGGCGGGGGGGACCAGAAAGCCCGTATGCTCATGGATCACCGCATCAGTCAGCCCATAGATACGCGATGCGACCGCCGGGCAACCCATCGCGGCGGCCTCAATCACGACAGTGCCAAACCCCTCACGAAAGCTAGGCAATACCAACACATCTGCTGCGTCTATGTAGTCCTCGGGCGTCTGCGTCAACCCTAGCACGTGTGAACGACCAAGCGCAGCGCGCGCCGCTTGCTCAGCTAGGTGATCCTCGTCTGGCCCAACCCACAACAACTGGGCAGTATCGTACTTAAGGGCCAAACGTCGAAAGGCTTCTACCAAAACCAAAACACCCTTTTCGCGCTGCAAACGCCCCAAGAACAAAAATACGGGAATATCCTCTGCAATTCCCAAAGCTTGGCGAACTCGCTCACGTCGCTGCGAATCGGAAGCAAAGCGGCGAACGTTCACACCACTCAGCGACCCATCGCCTGGCACCCGTATCCGACCAGGCTGGCATACCCCTTCAGCAACCAGAAACTGTGCTTGGGATTGACTATCAGCCCATACATCGGTTGCTAAACCTGCCACCAGCTGATCGATCGAACGCAAAAGGCGACGAAAAAGACCAGTGCGAGTAGCCCACACCTGCCCTGTGAACACATGTGTTCGAACGGGCACGCGACAAAGCCACGCCGCCAACATACCCAGTAGCCCGCCCTTTGGTGTCAGGCTGTGCACCGCATCAAACCGACGGCATTTGTTGAGTCGAATCAAATGCCACAGTGCTTTGGCGTCGTTCCAAGGGCGAATCTTGCGCTCTATAGCAATATGTAGAACTTCAACACGGGGATCCAAAGCAGTGGAAACTGGCCCTTCAAGAGTATTGATGCAAACACTCACCCGATAATGATCTGCTAGAGCGCTTAAATGTTGAAGCAAGAAAGCATTGAGAACAAATGGACTGGTAAGAACGACACACAGTTGCTTCGATTTCATATCCAGCGTCATTCGGCTTCCTTTACAAGCGAATGAAGTTGGCCCATGAGTTCGGAAAATTGCTTATCCCGGGTAAATTCATTACGCGAGCTGGACACAACGTGACGCACTCCTCCGGACAGCTTTTGTTCATACCAATTTGTAAGATGTTCGGCTACTTCGCTTGCTGACTTGGCAGTCCTACCCAGATCTGCAGAGCGGATCCAATGCCCTACATCGCTCTCTGGTGATCCAATGGCTAGTATTGAGCGCTCGGCCCCTACATACTCGAAGAATTTTGTGGTGTATACGCCATCCTCACCGCCCCCCCAGAGAAACATCAAAAGCACATCTGCGGCTTTTTGCAACGCCAACGCCTCGGCGCGAGGAACTGTTGAAGACACATCAATCAAAGATAAAACGCCATAACGTCTGGCCGCATCAGTCAAGATTGCCACGTTTCTCCCAACTACCCTCACGCGTGCGCGCTTACCCGATGCTGCAAACATCGATAGCCCTTCGCAAAATGTCTCAACGTCATGGTGCCCTGGATAAATATTGCCGGTGTAAGCGATCAGCAATTCATCACAGTTCGTCCGCACATCAGCTGACAAAACATTATTGAAGTCGTCAGGGTCGAACCCATTACGAACTACCCAGGTCGGCAATCCATGCCGCTTCAGTTTTTCTGCAAGGGGGGAGGAAACGGTGATGAGCGCCGATGCTGTTTTCAATAAACTCGTTTCCCAGCGTCTATCCAGTGCCAAACGCCACCGCGGGTGGTCGTACGCGTGATTGTCAGACCAAAGATCTCTAAAGTCTGCAACCCATGGAATGCCACCCAAAGCAGCCAGCCTAGCCCCGACTCGTAAGGAAGAGAATGGTGGAGCACTGACAAAGACGACATCAAACGGCTTCGCCTTCATTAAATCCAAACCACGCGCAATAGCAGCCCCCACCCAGCCCGTTTCGGCATCAGGCCAATGAAACAGCGTTTTGTACCACTGAGCTAAGCGACGTATCCACGGGCGACCTACACCAACGCCTTGAAAGCCACCTTCCGCAGTCCTCTGATGCCCCCCCAATAACCAATGCAAAGGCGCATTCACAGACCACCCATGCACCGAGTGAACTAATTGTTGCGGAACCTCCAGTGGCATTCCCTCTGGAAACGGTGGCTTAAACGCACACAACACCTCCACTTCGTGACCATTCTGAATCAAAAACTTGGCGAACTTTCCTGGTCGAACGGCTCCCACCGTGTTGTAAGGCGGGAAATAGTAACTGACTAACAATACCCTCATAGTAACTACCGATCAGAGACGCTGAACCGGACCATCCAAGTACCAAACGTAATCAACGCCACGGTAAAAAAAGAGAATGGTTTTCGACCTTGGATCACATCTTCAAACAAAGTCATGGTCTCATTGTCCAACCTGTTGCACTTGGAACTGGAATCCGCTGAGCTACCGTCTGATCAAAGCGCGATTCAATGCTCCGTATCAGACGCATCACTCGAGGAGCAGTTGAAATGGATAAGAAGAAAATAATAAGTACGCGTTTTTTTCATCTACCCGCCGTGATTGCATACCAACGCGTGAAGTTAATCCAACGCCAAACTTGCCAACTAAATTGCCTACGACCTTCGAGTACCTCATCGAATTGGGCCAGCATTCGATCACGATCAAGGAAATCCAACCCAACATCCGCCCCCAGCCAGTCCCTCACCTGCGGAGCGATCTGCTTTAGCCAAGCATATTCAGGTGTGGAAAAACCAATTTTGTCGCGTCGATCAAGCACCGCGTCTGGCACGATACCCCGCATGGCAGCTCTGAGAATACGCTTGGTTTCACCATTGGGTGAAATTAGATAATTCTCGGGGAGCGTAAGCAAATAATCAGCAAGCTCAGTCGTGAGAAAAGGCACCCGACTCTCGACAGAAAAACGCATTGAATTACGATCGCCATGACGTAACAATGACGGTAGTCCGCGCTTAGTAATTGAGTGCGCCAATTCAGAGACCAAGCGCCGCCGCCGAACATCCCAAGGCGAACGCTGTCGAGGGAACCGCAACTGGACGCCACTCGACCTTAGACCCTCAGCATCAATCCAATCGGGCTGGATACTTGATCCATTCAACGTACGCAACAGATCGTAGATCGGACCATCGACTACCTCTGCAATCGCTGCCTTTACACCCTCGCTCAGCTCTCGGTCTGGCCATTGGGACCAACCATGCAAAAATTGCCACAATCCTCCAAAGCGCCCTTCATCAAGCAGGCTGCGTGCACGTTTACCAGGATAGCCACTATACCCAGCGAGCAGCTCATCAGCCCCCTGACCATCTAGTGTGACTGTCACACCATGCTCCCGTGCCAATTTGAATACACGGTACTGGGCATAGATACTGGTGCTTCCAAAAGGCTCCCCCTGAGAAGCAATCATGTCATCTAAATCTTGTGCAAGCTCACGAGGATCTACTTCGACCTTATGGCCAATCGCACCAACGTGGGCATTGATTCGGTCGACCCAAACCTCCTCAGAGACAGCTGAACCACGCGCCACATAACTGAAGGTATGAATTGGCACATCGGGCTCGACATGCCGAATCGCACAAACAATCGCCGACGAATCCACCCCCCCAGAGAGCGCTGCCCCCAAAGCCACATCGCTGCGAAGATGCAACTTTACGCTGTTCAGTAGTTTTTCGCGAAACAACTGCGCCGCGTCCTCGAAGCCTATGCGCTGCACTGGCTCGATGCGTGGCTGCCACCAACGAATCGGCGCCTGAGCTGGCTCACCTAGCCGCATGCGCAACAAGTGGCCGGGCATCAAGTGAACTACCCCTTGCATAAAGGTGTGGTGGTTTGTGTCGTAATCGCCGTGCACCAGATAGTCGTAGGTGCGTTGTAAATCTAGCTGGAATCCCTGACCTCGTAAGGCATTCACTGCTGGCAGCTCTGAAGCAAAGGCAAACTGCAATCCATCAACAGCATAAAAGAACGGTTTGATGCCAAACGGATCACGCGCACAAGTCAGCATGTCCGTCTGGCGGTCTAGCAAAGCGAATGCAAACATGCCCGTCAAACGAGGCAGGCAGTTTTCACCCCAGCGCTGCCAAGCTTGCAGGAGCACTTCGGTGTCTGAGGCAGATCGAAAAATATGGCCCTGCGCCTGAAGCTCAGCCCGCAACTCACGGTAGTTGTAGATTTCGCCATTGAATACAACAACAAACCTACCATCCGCCGCGTACATAGGCTGGTGACCACCAGCGCTTGCGTCAATCACTGACAACCGAGTATGACCCAAAGTTAGTGTACCCGAGTTGAGATTAATTACCTCAGCCCCACTATCGTCCGGCCCTCTACGTTTTAGAGCACGAAGCGCTGCAGCCATGGGGGCAGGATCATGAATACCTACTGGAAGACGAAATTGACCCGCTATACCGCACATAAAATTATTTAATTAAAAACCCTTGATCCAAAGCTTTTTTGAAAACCTCAACTATGCGATCCTGTTGTTCAACCGATAACCCAATCCTAAGAGGCAATCGCACCAATCGTCAGCTGGCACGTGTTACATAAAGGTCACCATGTGTGCGTCCATAGCGCCCCCAAAGAGAAGGCAGGGGCACATAGTGGAATACTGCGCAAATATATTTTGCTCAAGTTCAAAAAGCACGTTTTATCGATCACCGCAGTGAGCAAGCAAGCCAAGTAAATTACGACATCAACCTTAGTCGAGGTAAGGCGACAAAAGTCTATTCACTTGAAACCTGCTTCCAGCAACAGATAAATGGTCATCGTCTGCGTATAGCAAAGAACCTTTCTCATCGAATATCACGCACTTATCGCTTGGACAAAAGACCGAGAGGCTATCAATATAGGTAATATTTTGAATGCTAGAAAATGCACTACGATAATCTGCCTGCCTGGCATAAACAGATTCCTTGAGTATGGTGCAGTTGTTAGCAATTACTTTGAATGGGCGTATTAAACAAGAATCGGGATGAAAGTTAAGCTCCGGGTTCTCACTAACGTAAAAAACAGTCTTCCCTTTCGATTTAAGTCGATCGAATGAACTCTGAGCGGATCTCACAAATTGACTTAACGATATATTAACTACACTAATCTTCTTTTCACCAGACAAAGGTTCAGTGTTGGTTATATAGATAGGTCCTCTAGTAAAAATAAATACTTTATTAATATCATTCTTAGTTTCGATAACTTTAAGCAGTTGCTCAACTCTATTGGCACAAGCTTCTAATTCAGTCTGGTTATTACCTGTTGGACTCCCCAAAAATGGTGGACAACTGCTGTTCGCAAGAAGCACGGTATTCTTTCCGCGAGAAGCTAGGAATTCCGAAATTCCTGCATAAGCCACGTGCGCGTGACTATCACCAATCACTGCAACTGTCTCATCAGAATTTACATTGGTAAAACGACAATATGGGAATAATGGAGATTTTAAACTAACGTATGACAAACAAGCCTCATCAGATGCCGGTGTTCTTAAAAGTTCTTTTTTATTATTAATAAAACCTTTTATTGAGCTTCTATTGTCATAACCATCTTTAATATAAGTAATATAACCAAGAACACCGAGGTGCAACATAATAACGACAAGTATAGCAACCTTAGCTTTACCACCTCTACCAAAGCGTATTGGACGTTCAACGAGCCTATATGTAAGCCAAGCAAAAACTATAGAAAAAACCACCGCCACAATACGTATGCTACGACTCGGCACTTCGCCTTCAACAATTCGAGCATAAGATAACAACGGCCAGTGCCACAAATAAAGAGGGAAGCTGATTAATCCTATCCAAACAGCAATCTTATTAGAAAGAATCTTGCGATTAATCCAAGCTTGTGGCCCCGCAAGAATGAGTAATATTACCCCGACAACAGGGATAACAGCCCACTTTCCAGGAAAGCTTACATCTTTTGTTATTCGCCAAAAACTATACACTAGTAGAAAGCTACCAGCAAAAGAAAAGACATTAGACAGGGTCTTACCATCTGCCTCAACAGATTCTGTATATATTACTTTTGAAAGCAAGCCGTCAATCTTCAGCTTGTAGTCAACGAACGCATCCCCCTTATACAAAGCGAACCAAGCAAGTATGCTGCCTGCCAACAGCTCCCAAAATCTAGTTTGCGGAGAATAGAACGTTGCGACTGCGTCCTTCTTGATGCCCTTCAGGTTAAGATAAAAAGAGATAAAGCCTACAAGGATAGTCAGCGTAAGAAGGTTAAACTTTTTCTTCCACGCCAAATATAAAACAAATGGCCAGACTATGTAAAACTGCTCCTCAATACCTAAGCTCCATAAGTGTAGCAATGGCTTAGTCTCTGCCGAATTATCAAAGTAACCTGCTTCATCCCATAAAATAATATTAGAGATAAAGCCAGCTCCAGCCGCCATGTGTTTTCCCAACTGCTTGTACTCGTCCGCAAGTAGCGCAAGCCATCCGAAAGCAAAAACAGCTATCAACACGAACAGTAAGGCAGGGAAAATACGCTTAATTCGTCTTATATAGAAGTCAGCGAAGCTGAATGTACCCTTATCTAAGTTCTCAAAGATGATTGTCGAAATGAGAAAACCAGAAATAACAAAGAAGACATCAACACCAATGAAGCCCCCCTTCATCCAAGCTGGGAAAGCGTGGAAGGCTACCACTGACAGCACAGCGACTGCTCTTAAGCCATCAATGTCGGGGCGATACTTCGGGTGTGACAGATGAGGAGCAGGTGTTGTCATTTCAGCTAAGTTAACTGTCGCTTGCACTTGCGACAGCCTAAAAGACGAGGTGGAGTATTTAAACTTTATGAATTTGGTCGATTTCGTATGACCAAGTGATTATTCATGTGTGCTGTTAGCAAAAATACATCAAAAAACTTGTAGTCACTAACTGCAAGGGTTATTACTTTTTTTGGAGCCTTAGGATATGACTATTAAGCGCAGTTGGCTACCAAAAATTTAGAGCTAGCGGACTGCAAGACAACGTCAAGATTTAGGATGCAGCGGTTTTGCAGGATTGCCTACCACTGTAACTCCAGCTTCGACATTTCGGACCACAACCGCACCGAGACCTAGCACAGCATCATCGCCGATGATCAGTTGATTAAGGATAGTTGCAGATGGCGCGATCCAAGCCCGCTTGCCGATTCGTACACCGCCACTAACCTCCGCGCAGGCGATGACAAACGCATGTTCACCAACGTGGATGTTATGAGCGATGTGAACGTGATCGTCAATCTTAGCTCCGTCATCAAGGATGGTATTGGACAGTGTGCCGCGGCAGACGGTGGTAAGAGAGCCAACCTCAACGTCGTTACCGATGCAGACGGTACCGATGTGAGGCAAGCGCACAGCCGCCCCAGTGGCCTCGCGCTCGAAACCGAACCCCTCTTCCCCTATCACTGCCCCGGACTTGATCTTGCACCGCTCACCGATCTTGACCTCTGCACCGATCACAACATGATGGCCGATCTCCGTGCGCGCACCAATACGAACTCCTGGCCCCAGCACAACATGCTGCCCGATTCTGGCAGTCGGATGGATCTCGGGGTCTGCATCGCTCCAAACGAATCCAACCTGCTCATCCAACAGTGCGAGAATACGGGCGAAATCCAAGCGGGGAGTCGACGATTCCAAAAGAGTGGCGCCTGCGCTGGAGATGTGGCCAGTTTCACAAACAACCACGGCCGCCGCCGTCGCACGCGTCAACCACGCTGCATTCTTGGCGAAGCACAGACTACTTGTGCCTGCTGCATCGGCTGTGTCGATGCGTATGATCGTTCTGTCTGGCCCATCTAGGTGCAACCCGAGCTGCTGCGCAATCCATGCAGCTTGGACAGGCCGCTTTAGTTCTCTACCCATCGTATTACCTCAAAAGCCTCGGCCAGCGGCAAGCCTGCCTGGCTTGCACGCTGTATTGCAAGGCTGTTAATCAGGTCCGCGTAGTTAGGCGCGCGGAACTCCTGCGACTTGTAAGCTGCGATTGAAGCCACCTTGGCGTCGAGCTGTGCACGCGTGACGCCGTTAAAGAATGTCAGATCGATGCGTCGGTTGTTCCACGGAATCTCGTAGCCAAGAATGGTGCTACGTTTGAAGGCACGGAAGGCCTCGCGGTTGATTACCTCATGGTCCTGATGAGTATCGTACGAACTGGGTACAACGACGATGTCTGGCTCGAGCTCTCGCCTTAGCTGAATCATATCTTCTAGGATTTCTTGACGATCTCGTGGAAAATGCCGCACTCGATAAGTGAACACTTTAAGTCTATCCACGGTCATCCCTAGTACCTGAATAGCCTCAAGAATCTCCTGCCTCAGGATGTCCTGTGGTAGCCCATCAGGCACTGACTCTTCTGCAGCCGAAAATGCCGCATAGTGGACCTTATGCCCTTCTTGTATCCACTTAGCAATTGAGGCTCCGCAGCCCCACTCGCCGTCGTCAGTATGAGGCCCTAAGACTAAATATGTTTTCTTGTGCTTCAACGAGTTCTCTCCATAAAGGTTGTTAGGGACAGATACAAGCTAACCATCCCCCAGACAAACAGCCTGTGGTTCTGCCCACCTTCTGAGTGACTAAGCCAGATTGCCCGTGCTGTGCGCATATCCAAGAAGTCACCCAAGCGCGAGCGGCTACCGAAGACCTCATTGTCGATCCAATCACGCAGGCCCTTACGGAACCACGTCTCAAATGGCGGAGAGAAGCCTTGCTTGCGACCTGCAGCCACTTCGGGTGGCACATAACAAGCTAGCACATCACGCAAAATCTTCTTTCCATTGGTAAATGCAGGCATAGCGCTAACGCCCTTGCTGCCGTATGCGCCAGCAGTAAAGCCATTAGCGGTTGCAAGCTTGTACTCGATGGGCATGGCTAACGCCACATCCACAACATCATTGTCGAGCAACGGAACGCGTACCTCCAGCCCATGCGCCATACTCGCCTTGTCCTCGACGATTAATAACCCCTGCAGGAAAGTCTCTGACTCGAAGATAAGGGCAGCGTCAGCTGCAGGTCTCGAAGAATGGACTACACGCGAACGGGCCATTTCCATGCGGTCGCGGAATACTGCACGACTGTCATAGCCGTGCGCTTGTATCGGCGCCGTCAGCGCCTCAAACTCATCGACGCTCATCATCCGGTGCCAGAAGCCGAAGTAACGGTCGACAAATGTATCCCAGTCGGACGTATCAAAGGCTGCCTGGTAACGCCATGGATAGCCTGCGAACATCTCATCTCCGCCAGTGCCAGACATGCACACCTTTGTGAAACGCGAGGCTAATCCCGAGATGCAGAAGTTTGGAAAGCTCGAGCCAACCCGAGGTTCTTCTGCATGCCAGGCCCAGTCATGCATTCGCGCCAGAAAGTCGTCAGCATTGAGCACTGCCTCGTAATGCTCGCTGCCCAGGCCAGCGGCAACTCGTTCAGCCATCGCGCGTTCATCGAACTGACGCTCCCCCTCAGTGACGTCTGTCACACCGAAACCACAAGTAAAGGTTTTGATACGTCCGGCTGAACGGCCAGCCAGCGAGGCGATGGCACAACTATCAATCCCCCCACTAAGGAAAGCGTTGACGTCGACATCCGCCTGCATCTGACGATCTATCGAGGCATGCAGGACGGCATCTAGACGTTCATGGGCTTGCTCAACGGACTCCTGTCGAGACTGCACATGGGCGGCCCAGTAGCGTCGCTCTCGCACAGAGAGATCGGACATTTGCACGACTGCAAGGTGTCCAGCTGGGAATAACTCAACTCCCGCGAACAGAGTCCGACGGCCCAGATTGTTTTGGAAGGAAAGAAACTCCAGCAAACCTGTCTGGTCAACCGATAGTGAGCCTGGGCGTGAGGCAGCGACTGCCTTGATCTCCGAACCAAAATGAACACTCCCAGATTCACGACGCCAATACAGGGGCTTGATGCCCATCCGATCACGTGCGATCAGAACTTCACGACGTGCATGGTCGTATAGGGCGAATGCGAAAATTCCATTTAACCGCACAACGAAACTCTCACCCCATACCTCATAGGCCTCCAACAGAACCTCTGTATCTGAGTTGGTGCGAAAGATCTTTCCCAGGGCCTCCAACTCCCTACGCAAATCTTTGTAGTTGTATATCTCCCCGTTGAAGACTATGAGACATCGCCCGCTGAAACTAACCATGGGCTGAGAGGCTGCCGGAGAAAGATCCACAATTGCAAGGCGCGCATGTCCAAAAGCCAAACCTGGCCGCGTCGCAACAGAATTACCATCAGGGCCGCGGTGAACAATTGAGTTGATCATCCGCCGGCAAGTTACTTCCAATTCGGCAGCTGCTTCAGTTGCGAGCAGTCCCGCTATGCCGCACATTCTGACTCCTTTGAGACAGTAGACTGGGCTGTTTGCAGGAGTGCCTTGGGCACATAAGACTTGGGACGAATGCGGCGATAAAGGGCCAGCAACCGTGGCTCTTCGTTGGCCCAAGTGTACTTGTGACGTGCCGCTATAACATTCGGGCGAAAACGGTCTGGGCCATCTTTATGCTCGAACATTTCGCGAATGACGTCGCGATAAGTGTCAACCCCTCTAAGCAACGTCATAACACCAAGACCGTCTGTCTCGATTGCATGTTTCACATTATCAAGTTCGGTACTCGCGATGATTGGCAGACCAGCAACCACGAACTCATAGAGTTTGTTAGGTGAGGAGATCTTGGCATTGTAGTTGGTGACCTGGTACGGCATAACACCAACATCCGCCGAAGCAAGCCAGTCAATAACCTCATGCCAAGGAATTTCAATGACATAGTGGACGCGATGGTGTATGCCTAATCGGCGAGTCATTTCTTCGTAATACTGGATATCCTTGCCATAGGTAATAAAACCGATGTGAATGTCATCCTCAATACCCACTAGAGCCTCAACCAAAGGGTCGACGTTACGAACGGGGTTTATCCCCCCCTGGAATACCATGATGCGCACCTGGGGCGACAGGTTGAATCGCTCGTGCCATAGACGCTTGCGCTGCATAGGGTCGAAACTATCAGGGCTTTCAGTGGCATTAGTCAGTGGCACGACTTGATCTATGAGATATTCCCGCTCGAGCACCTCTGCACATTGCCGATTGACTGAGATCACAGCATCGGCATGTACGATAAGTCTGCGCTCGACCTCTAACAGTGCTAGGCGACGGTTTTGGTCAGCAAAATACTGCATAGGATAAAGCTCGTGTGCGTCGTAAATAAGAACCGCACCTGTTTCCTGGGCTAACCGCTGCCCCATCTGCAAATTAGGTAAGTCGTGCACATGAATTACGTCAGCACGCAGCTCCAAAGCAAAGTTGTAAAGTCTATGCTCCCAACTGTCCTTATCATGGTTGACCTTCTCGTCTATCAAAGGAAATTTAGCCTGGCTAAAACGCTCCCAAGCTAGGTTCAAGTACGGCAACACAAAGCTAGGCCGCAGAAGAAGGACAAACACTAACGGCTCCAACGCGCGATTAAGCAGCCACTTGAGCGCAGGCAAGCGCCTTCTAACGACACTAGCAGCTGCCGGCGGCCAAGCTAACACATAGAGCAGCGTGGCAAGAGCCCGAGGGAGAAGCCAACTGTATATCTTGTTTTTTAAGGGCAAATTATCAGGGGAGTGGAGCCAACCATGCACGCGTTGACGATCCAGCGCAAGGCGCATCTTGCGGTCATGCGCAGAGATACTCGCCTGCTCACTGCACGAGGCCGCCAGCAATTCGTCAATCGGATCGGTGAAGCGTCGCACCATCATGCCGCGCTCCATCTCTACTTCAGGCTTACGGCCGTCACCCCGAGTGGCTAACGTGACCTGCCAGCCGTCAGACACAAGTGACTGCGCTTCAAGAACTATGCGCCTATCAATAAGCATAGGCTCATGATCCAACATTAGCACCATCTTACGGGAGATGTAACTGTTAGCCTGATCCATCATGAACCCCCTGAATGTTTTTTATACTTAGCAAGTATTGGTACTGGCAAACCGTCCTCCAGCAAAGTCCCATTGTCAAACCAGAGCAGCCGCGTGCACCAGTTGGTCAGAATGTCTTCAGAGTGGGACGCCAAGACTAAGATACGTGAGGCACTTACGAGTCCCTCCATGCGTTTTAGCGCCTTGGAAACAAAACGCGCATCGCCGGCTGATAGCCACTCATCCATCACCAGTATTTCAGGCTCGACTGCCGTCGCAACTGAGAAGGCAAGCCTCACCGACATACCTGCCGAGTAAGTCTTAATCGGACGACGAAGCGCGATACCCAATTCAGAAAATTCCGCAATCTCGGCGCATTTATCTTCCAATTGATCAGCGGCCACGCGCATCAGCATGCAGCGGATACGAATGTTCTCAAGTCCTGACGCTTCGGGGTCCATGCCCAAAGCAGGGTCGAAGATAGCGTTTACACGGCCCCGGATAACCATCTCGCCCTCCGTCGGATTCAACACTCCAGCCAGAACCTTCAACAGTGTGCTCTTTCCTGAACCGTTAGTGCCGATCAAGCCAACTCTCTCGCCTTCGGAAATGTCAAGGCTGACTCCCTTGAGCGCGCGTACATCCAAAGCAGTATCATGCATCGGGCTCCCCTGTCGCCC
>JACCDR010034498.1_pt1 | contig 34098 bp, 51 predicted proteins | sample 7446431 | NCBI WGS metagenome assembly JACCDR01 (sample SAMN15323443, study PRJNA562643) | freshwater metagenome | isolation source: river surface water | place: USA:Blue River Watershed | collected 2017-08-17
CAACTATGAATTTATTGGTGGACTTCAATACGTCTTCAAAATCAACCGCTCCACCAGTTGCCTCTTGAAGTCCTGCCCTTAATTTACCTATCGATGCTCCGGCCTGACTTGCTAGAAGATCAAATTGCTTATTTAAAGCATTGATTTTCTCACCCTCTAAAGCAGCAGCAAATGCAGCGCCAAGAGATCCAACAGATGCACCGAGAGCTAACAGATATGGATTTACGGTTTTTATTTTTGAGATAAAACCATTTAAAGAATTAGTAGCACTGGCAATTGGAGTTCCAGAAAAAGCAGATTCAATATCATTAGCAAGTGTCTGTGTGGACTTTTGAGTCTTCTTTGCTTGGCCTTCAATCTTAGCCAAACCACTTAACACCCGTCCGTCGTCTAGCTCTATCGATATAACTATTTTATCATCAGCCACGGCCAATCATCCTTGCTACATCTTCTAGAGTTAAGACTTTCTTTTTATTTTCCCAAACATCTGGATTAGCTTGCCTATGAAGTTGTTTGTGGACTTTTTGTTGAAATTCTTTTTTCGAGTGTGGGTAACTAACGATCATTATTTCAGAAAGAGATTCTTCTGCTTTTAGAATTGGTATTGCTCTGACGTAATCTTGAAAATCTGAGTAAAGCATATTTCTAATCTCACTGTCAGAAAATCCATAAAACCTAGCGACTTTGGCCTTCATAAAGGCCCAGTCGTCTATTTTTTTTTATTCATTTCTAAAACAAATTCTAAAAGAGCATTGAAGTGATCAACTTCCATCTGTCCGCTAACATCTAATGGCAACCCTAAAGTGGCCATAAACTTCTTAGCGTCCTCAAGAGATGATGACCCATCAGACTTGCTCTTGCTTAAAATCTCAGCTTCATCAACTGTGGGTCGATGAAGCTCATATTCTTTTCCGTATATTGAGATTTTTATTTTGGTTTTTTGCTTAATCTCAAAAGCGTAATTTTCCATCTTAACCTTTCAAGAAGTTCTGCTGCCAATCACCATAGACAAGCTTTGATACTTCGTTGACTCGGTTTTCATCTAGGAAGATTGAAACTTCAAGTTCAACTTTTCTGTCCTCTTCACCTGAAATCAAAAGATTTGAGATGTTCGGGTAAGCTGCCCAGAAACAAAAGTCGTTGTCCAGATTGCTGGCAGCGTTTTTTGTTGGGTGAAGTACTAGCATCTTTGTGTCAGAAAAAGCATTTGTGAACTGCTTAGATCCAGACAAAGCGCCAAGACCAGAAACTTCAGTTCCACCGGCAGGTGTATAAGCTTGACCTGGAATTTCTAAAAGCTCTTTTAGCTTTGCAGCTACAGTCTCTTTTAAAGTCAAAGTTATCGGACCAAGCTCAGATCCTGTGCGGATCTTTCCAATAATTTCGGACCCCGTCTGATGAGTCACAATATCGAACAAAGTTTCGGCTAGGCCAAATTCCACACTACCTTCTAAGAATCCGAGAGGTAGTTCGCTACCTGCCTTCAAAACAGTAACCGTAAAACCAGAAGTGCCAGCACCAGCAGCGCTAAGTGGAGCGCCAAGGCCTTTAACTTCAACTAAAAGTTTTGCCTCTGATCCAACTTGTTTTGCGTGAAGTGATGCGCCTACAAGTGCGTTAATTGCAGCAGCTGTTTTTTGAGCCACGGCCGCAGCGCTATCGCCAACCAAAATTGCAACTTCGGCTAGTTCTGTTTTGCCAGATGGAGCTGGATCCACTGAAGCGCCTGTGTTGTACCAAACGTAATAATCAACTGTTTGGCTAGAAACTAGAAAATGATCACCGCCAAGACCAGTCCCAGCAACGGTATCAAAACACACTAGGTGTTGGTTACCAATCACTGCGTCTACTGGTTCGACGACCACGTTAGAAACTTGTGTAGTAGATGACATTTATTCCCCCTGAATAAAATTAAATTTCTTCAACCCCTAAAATAACTCGTGCCGAAAACCGCATTTCAACTAGCACTGAGTTATCGTTCTCTGCATTCAGAGGACTAAAATCAGCGTTATTGAATACCACATTCAAAAGTGTAGCTGTTCTATTAGCCACCTTGCAAACATCGGCAATAATACTTTCAACCCCATCAATAGACTCGTCAATGGCCTCGGAAGCCATTCTGTAGCCTCGATAAAAAAGCCTGACCACGACTTCAGATTCTGTGTCTTGATGTGTGTGATTTATTGGACCGCCGGAAATGGATTCGATGAAAACGTGATAGGCCCGGTCCAGGATGGTCTCAGGAATGTTATCAACAGCAAAGCCGTCTTTCCACTCGGTATAACCCAGCCCGTCAAGACGTTCTCTAAAATAAGTCCTTACGTTTTCTAAACTCATTCCCTAACCAATCGTCTAGTGGTCATATTAAAACCCTCATAAGCATCAAGAGTCGCGTCCCCATTAACATCGATTTTTAATAGCGCTTTAGTTCGCCACTGATGCTCGATGTTTTCAAAGGCCTTTGCCTTTTTATCGAAAATGTCATCGACCTGATTTGATAGGTCCTTAAATATTAACCTTAAGGTTACATATCTGGACCAGTAGTTCACTTCCACTAGATCAATAAAATCAGTTTTAACAAACCTTGTGGCGTCGGTTTTCTTATAACCGTTCACCCATAGCCATTCTAAAATCTGTCCCTGAGCTTCACGGTGAGCGTATTTAAACGAAGACCTGCCTTCGGGGACGTATTTGAGAATATCTGATTCAATCGCTACAAGTTCAGAGTCTTTTGAAAACAGATAATCAGAAGCCTCGGACAAGACCGTGACCGTCTTTGTGACTATCGAAGGGGCACCATCCGTGGTAATCCTTACGGCCACGGTCTTATCTCCGGCAGAACTGTGTTGGAAATCCATAAACCAATTCTTTGAAGTAGTTCCCGTGACATTCACAAATGTCCCTGTGCCTGGATCGATTTCGACCGCCGTAATAGCTGCTTCACCTTTAGATATGTAAGACTTGTCAGCCTTAATTCTAAACTTGTCGTTAACCTGTACGATGTCGTCAGTCTCAATGATTGGGAAAATAGCCATGTTACTCCCTTACCTTTTTTTCTAGCTCGGTGAGTTCCTTAGTCGGACCCGTGCGCCAAAATATATGGCCCGCTAAAAACCCCATAAAGAACGTAAAGGCTGGAAACTTATAAGACCAGACATTAAGCAAGTGACTGATCGATGCCTCGGTTCCACCTTGGGAAATAGCCACCACATCGTAAATAAGAATCGAAGCAAATAAGACCACCACGAAAATAACGGTGTATTTCTTCCAGTTCATAAACTTAACCCCAACTCCCAAAGATCATCGACCTGTTTTTCCGTCCAACCGAGCATCATCCCAACAGACATCACAAGTGGATTTCTTCTAATAAACGCTGTCGAATATTCCCACTCGACTAATGCTAAAGACCTTGTTGGCTCCGGTAAAGAATTAAGCGCAGTTTCAATATCGGCCATTGAAACTCCCGATAAAATAAGAGCCTGCCTGATTTGCCTAGGCGTTGCGTTAGGTAGACTTTTATAAATCTGTCCAAGATCAAACGTCCATCCGATCTCTGGACCATAACTAAAATCCGTCACATCGACTGCTAATTGAAATTGATGCGCGTCTGGAATTAGATCAATCGACTCAACGTCATCGATTCTTGCCACCTTATTTTCGTTAATAAGGGCAATTCTCATTCATCCACCTTCGTGATGTTTAAGAAGGCCACTGCCTTACGAAGACGCAAAATAGAATCAAAACAACCAAGATGATTAAAATAAACCGATCGTCTGAATTCACGCCGCTGCCTCTGTGCTGTCACTTCAAATAAATATGTCTCAGCACTGGTTAACTCATTGGCTGATCCGAAATCAACCTGAGTTAGATCTAAATTATAAACCTGGCCGTTTAGCGTAGGTGTGAAATTACCTATAAAAGTACGAGTAAAAGAACCGTCAGCAATACGATACACGCTAACAGTATTGTTCTTGCACGATCTGACTTCACCATTATTTAAAAGCCTTGCCTCTAAATTGATGCCGTCTATATCGTCAGAATTAAACTTAACGTGAACCTCAAGGCTATAGTCTGCCTTAGAGCCCTGATCCCAGGTGCGTTCTAAAACACAGTTAGACTGTCCAGACAGTGCTACCAATTGGCCAAGCTTTTGACCAATCGGGATAATGTAATCGCACTGCTCTAGGTGTCTAATCCGTCTCACTCGCCTCTCACCAGTCCTATTGACGCTGTCTTTTCAACACCGTCTAGATCAATGTAGATCTCTAAAATGTAATGGGTCAGATCATAGATCAAAGGTGCTACCACAGGTGTCGTATGATAGTAGCCATTCACGTCAGCCGAGATACCTGTCTCGGTTAACCCAGACACTAAAGCACCAGCCTTATCCCTCACGAAATAAGATGCGTCGTTAAGATTTGAGTCGACACGCTCGCCGTTTTCGTTAATCCAAAAACTGATTTCTAGCTGATTAGACGCATTGATATTTGCCACAGCACAGATCTGATAAACCTTATCGACCTCAACTGTGCCAGGGGTGAATGTCCCCTGATACGCCTGCTGTGAAAATATATCTGCCATCTTATGACTCCTTCAGGCTTGGTCTGATATCAACGCCAGGTGGTGTGCTAAACGTGTAGCGCACTAAAGTTCCAACTGTGTTCGGAATCGTTCCAAGTGAATTCCAACTAACCCCACCGTTTGTCGAATACTCAAATCTAGCGGCGTTAGTCACCGTGTTATGGGTTACAAGCTGCACAGACGTTAAATCAAAAGCCCTGTAGTAAAGTGTAGGCACTGAACTAACATAAGCTTTCTTTAATCTAAACGCTGTTCGTGACGGATTGCCGTTATCAGAATCATCAACAGACAATTCCCAATTATCAGAGTTATCAGTTTGTGATTCGTAACCTAAAAAGAAATCACATAACTGTGCCGGGATCGACGTATCAAGTCCTAGAGTAGAAAACAAAATCTTAAACTGAATCTGTTCACCAGCCGCAAACGATGACAAATCATCAGCAAATGGAAGCAAAGTCCATCCACCGCTAATAGATCCAAAACCACTTGTCCTGTAATAAACCTCTAAAGACCCAGTGTAATCATAAAGCGCATCAACTGAAGTGATGAACTTCAACACTGCTGCAGGTGTATCTAGCACCTTTGTCACTATATATGAGTAATCAAACTGCGCGTCTGATCTCAAGTCAGCTACTAAAACACCACGTTGACCAGTTGAACCAGTAGTAATGAAAATGTATCCACTTTCAACGTCAAGTGAAGTGATCGCAGAGTTAGGCTGAAACTCAACGGCTTCGAAATTAAATGTTTCAAAATATCTGTTATTCTCACCACCGAAAATTGTCTCAATTATGTTGTTTTGAAATGGCTTAATGATGAAAACCTGACCCGTAGTAAATATCGGCCTATTTAATTGGTTAGACCACGTCGCATAGGTGGCGTTACCGACAATAATTTGGTTCGAAGTACCTAGCATATTAACAGTGCTTAGTGATGGCCAAGACGTAGCTCCTGCAGTTAATTCAGAAAGTCTGCCAAGGTATAAGTTTGTAGTAGTCGCAAAAAACGCACAATCAAAACTATCAACCGCCAAAACGCCAGTGCCAGTAGGTTGTGCCAAATCTTCCGAGTCAGTTAAAAGCAAAACCCCCGTCAGTGCCGGTAAGTTACCAGTCTTATGAACAAAATTTGAACCAGTAGTTCCAAACGCTCGTCCAACAGATCCAGAACTGATGTCAGTCGTGAAGTTAATAGCTGCACCACCGCTCGTAGCCGATAGCTGATAACTAACTCCACCAACTGAGTTTCTAACAAAGTAAACCGTCCCAGCCGTTAACCCAGCACCACCCGTAATGCTAGTGAAAGTCACTGGATCGTTATCTAAAAACGTGTGCCCAGCGTGAGAGATAACATCAGTTGACGCCAACCCCGTCACTGCACCAGACGAATATGTTGGCGCAGTTGACGTGTCATAAACATAATACTGATGTGTGGTAGCTGAACCGTTATGAACATAAAGTCTATTGTTCGTGTGGTCTAAAACAGAACCGGCACTAGCTGTTTGCAACTGACCAACTCCAATTGCCGCTGGATCTTGAATAAAATAAACAGCTTTTTGATCATTTCCCGTAGCAAATGGAACAGTCGGAAAGCCCACTGGTACGAAATCAGCTAGATCAACTTTGTTAATTAAAAACGTACCACCGTTGATAAGTACGTTGGCAGTTGTGGTGACAAAAATCTTCCACCCAGTCGTGCCAGTGTCTACAACCTTTACCGATCTGTAAGTAGTAGTTGTTGAAGCTGTGTCTGGCAAAGCAACTTGAATCTTACCGATGTAAGAAACCACACCAGTTGAAAAGTTAATTGTATGAAGTGCTACAACAGCAAGTGCCGCGTTTTCAGCTTGAAAAGTAAATATACGACCATTTGAAGTACAAACCGTCGCGTTTGGTGCTGCACTGACGGCAGCATTCGTTTGCACATCGATGAATTTATTTAGCGGCGGTCCTAACACTGGCTTGCCGTCAACCGTTTGCTGCAGCACCCGGCCTTGAATTGTAGTCTTGGTCTGGTCGTAGCTTGATACCACATCGGCCAGTAAATCAGCGTTAACGTACTTCATAATATCTCCCAAATAATATCGTCTAACCTGTATGCGTTCCCAACAAGTGTATAGATAAAAGTCTTCCTAGCAATGACACCAGGGTAACTATCAGGACTTTGATAATCAATCTGTGTCACGCGTTCGTTTCTAGTGCCAAAATCAGCATAGGTAATGGCTTGAGTTCTGTCTTCAGCCGCCAAGATTTGAGTTCTTATGTTTGTTGGTGGCGCGCCAATTGCCGCTGCAATAGCGTCTAATTTATCGTGGGCCTCAGTGTCGACAACATTGACCGCAACGTCACCGTTTTGATCTTCTTTAAATTTGCCTAACTCACGATCCTTTAAACTATTCGGTATTGCCATCAGCTACCCCTCCAGTTTTAGGATCTTCAGTTAGAGAATTTAAATTCGACTGTGTTACTTCCTCGTGATACCAGGCAAACCATTTACCATTTACGAATTGAATATCGTATCTGTGCCAGTTGCCAAGCCTTCTGTTATTGATAAGCATTAATCGCCTCAACCCACGAGGGGTTGAAGCGACTAAAAAATTAGGAATAACAGTCAGCTTAGCTTCTGACATTTAGATCTTAGTTACCGTCTTTGATGATAAGAGCAGATTCAGCTGCGCCTGCACCTTCTTGATTGATGAATAGAGCTTTTACTCCAAAAATCTGATCAAGAACTGCGCGTTTAGCTTGTGAACCAAACTCGTTAGCACCTTGTTCAGAGTAGCTAGGACCAGCTTGTAGGCCGTATGCCATAGCGTCTTTATCGAACAAGTAATAAGTGCTAGCACCGATGTCAGGGTGAACAACTACTGGAGCACCCAGAGCCGTACCAACAACACCAGATGGGATAAGAGCTGAACCATAAACTTCAGCGCGCTTAAACTCATCCATGTCCATTAGTAGTGCCCATGTAGATGGACCAACTAGCCAGCTAGATTGTGCCTTGTTACCTTTGCGAGTGATGAATGTTTGCATCATCTCAAGCATGATATCGTATGTCAAAACGCCAGTAGTTGCAGTTGCATCACCAGCAGCTTCGATACCAGAGATTAGCTGAGTGTCGAGGTAGGCCGCGTGTGCACGTGCTGCTCTGGCAGCTAGATCTAATTGCACGTCTATCTTAGATTGAACTTTTGATTTGTAATCAACGATCCATGCAACGTAAGCGTTGAATGAAAGGTTCATCACGTCTGTTGAATAAGTAATTACTGCAGCGTCACCTTGTGAACCTTCTGTTCGGTTAAGAACAGTCAAGTGCCCAGCTTTAGGGAACTCAATTGTCTTAGCACCTGGTTCTGCGAATTGACTCACGTCCATACAACGTGGAGCAACGATTGAACCAGCGATCAATTCACGCTGAACCATTGCTGCGATCAAATCCTGTTTTAACGCTACCGTCTCTGTGTTGCCGAAAACTGCATCAGCCATTTTTAACTCCTAGTTAAAGTTTTAAGCTCTTAGCGTATTCAACCAATTCCTGTTTCGTCATCTTGGTCAAATCTAATTTCGTGTTCGGCTTTGTTGCTGGAACACCATCTTTTACGCTAGGGCCAGATTGTTTAAATAAATACGGTTTTGACTTTCTCAAACCCTCTAGAGTTTGCGTTAGCGATTCCGTATTTGTGATTCTCAATGTCCCTGGATCAACCTCGAACTGATCAACATCAACTGCCTTAAGCATCAAGTCTGGATCTAAACATCCAAGCTCTGTTGCTTTCATCGCTACTTGATCTCGCACCTTTGACCGAAGCATTTCCGCTTGGGTTTTCTTGTGCGCCATCAGTTCTTCCTTAAGCTGCTCGATCACCTTGTCCTTTTGACCTTCGGCCTCAAGAGTTTTCATCTCAAGTTCCTTGGCCTTAGAACGCCAGTTTTCTAGCTCTTTCTTAAGCTTCATTGCGTGTTCGGCGCTGACTGTATCTTGTTTTCTTTGACCCTCAACTGAACCGCTGGCTTCAGCTGCTGCCCCACTGGTGGCGTGCGCGGCAGTACCGCTGGTTACTGCATCGCTTTGTGCTTCGGACATTTTATCCCCCTACTTTATTGTTTTGCAAACTTATCCGCGTTTCCTGATAAGCCTGCGTATTTCATCTAGGACCAAACGGCGTATCCGCTTGATCCCGGTCTTATCCATTCCTAAAAAAGTAAACCCTCTTTGAGCTAGATCTTTTGCCAGTTCTTTGTTTGATTGAACCTGATCATTGTTTAGGAAATCAACTGGCTTTCCTGATTTAACCCAGACGTACTCTGTCTTATCGCGCTCGCCTTCTGGGCTAATCACGATCTCATTTTTATTCACATCAGCTTTTAATGAATCAAGTAACTGACCTGTTTGAGTGATCTGACTCTTGCCAGATCTAAAAAACAAAGGCTTGGGTTTATTCATCTTTATGACGCCTCGTTCAATTAAAGCTTTAATATCTTTAGTTGAATCAGCTGTGTCTTGAATTGGTTTGCCTTCGTTTGATAGATCGCGGCCTTTTCTTGTTTCTTGTTGGATCCGTTCAACAGAGAAGCGGCCTATGCGTTCGTAAAGATCTGATTTCCCTAAACCATCTGTAAACGAAGCTTCGATGGCCTTAAGAACTGACTTCACGTTCTTAATTTCAACCTTAGCCATTATCGTCACCGAATAGGTTATTTAAAATAGAACCTAACGTCTGACCTTGGACCTGTGATCGGCCCTCAATGATTTCACCAAGCGTTGCTACAGATGATCGGGCAGGTCCAGTTTCGGCCGTTGCCTCACGAATGGCATCACTCCATCTTTCACGGATTGTCTTAACCTCTCGCTCGTTAAGACCAAGAAAATCCCTCTTAACACCAACATTACCGCTAATATGACCATGGGCTTTTTGTGCTTCTTCTGATTCGCGCCACCCGATTGTGATCGTGGCTTTGTCTTCTTCGATGATATCCATGAGGCCAAGCATATCGCCAGTGAGTTTTAAATTAGGCTCGTTCTTTGATTTTCCAGCAGCTTGAAATTCTAGACTTTCAGAATACTCGGTCGAGTAGTTTTTAAAACTCTTACCGTCCCAGGACCTACCATCAGCTGTGCGTTTATTTATCAGATCTAAGATCTCTTGCCCGACGGCCTGCCTTAACCGTGACGAGTTCGGGAACGCAGTCCCGAAGATCTCGTCCAGATCAATTCGTAAAGCATACTGATTAGAGCCAACCGTTATCCGCTCGGCGTACTTATTCAGTTTCGGCATCTTGGTCTTCGACCTCGTCTTCGCCAAACTCCGTTAGATCATTGCTTCTGATTTCTTTTAAAATCTGCACAGCCATTTCGTGGTCAACACCACGGTCATGCTCGATTGCCTCAACCTGACTGATGAGACCCATTTCTAATTTCTTTTGAATCAGGTCTAGTTTTTCAGCTTCAGCCATCAACATCTGTGGCTTATGAAACTTCACAGACATCTCGGCATCCTCTGGAATCAACGTGCCAGATAGCTTGTCGTCAAAACCACCTTCAGTCACATTGGCAAACGTGTTGTTCCAAGCCTTAATGATCTGAAACAAATCACGCTCAACACACTCGTAAAGGCTAACGTCGTCTTGGCTTGCTTCGAATTTCTCGATCATCTTTAACCATCTGTCTAACCCAGAGGTCGAACCATCGGTCTTACCTTGTGAGTTCATAACTGATGGCGATAGCCCTTCACTCGTCAAATACAGTGATAAGAAATTTTCAATTAGCTGCAGTGATGACCCTAGATCTGGATTAGGACTTGAAAACTCAAAGCTAGGACGAGTCGCCTCAGTGTCATTTGGATTTAACTTTAACCACATAGCCCGACGTGGACCAATTGTAAGATCCTTCGGAGTTTCGACAGATGATATGATCGCTTGCGACCAACCCTGCATTCTGGCTATTTCTGATGTGTCTGAAAGTAAAGCGCCAAGGTCAACACTGAAAACAGTAGAAGAAAGACCAGAACGGACATAGAACTCAAAATCCTTATCTGTCGCAATATCAATAAACGGCAAAGTCCCAACAATAGGCGAAGCCACTAACGGATCATTCGGATCCATCACCATTTGATTTATCGGCACACCGTTTTTATCAACCAGTTGTCCTTTGTAGTTAGTGATGAAATTAAAATCCTTAGTCCACCAGTAGAATAGTGCCTTTTGTTTGTAATCATCAGGATCACCGATCGTCTGATTGTAATTATCAGAATAATAATTCATTTTGTTTGCTGGGTAAGATCCAAGCTGACCTGTCCCTCCAGCGCCGAAAAGGCGAGACTTATCAAAGCTAGAGATAATAACGCCAGACATTTTCTCTGGATTTTCATCTTGTGGAATCACGTCAAAGTGATGCTGGTAAAGAGGTCTAAGCTCTATTTTACCCTCTTTTAGCACACACTGAAGCATCGCTTGGTCTTGAAGCTTATAAATCTCGTTTGATTTCTTAAGCTTCACGTCGGCTTCAGCCATCTTGTAAAGCATATTGATGTGACCAAGCTGATCTTCGGACACGTTTTTAAACTCACGCTCTGGCGGAGTTTTATAGAGGCTAGATTTTTCCTTAACGATCTTTTTCGTAAGGTTAATCGACGTGATCGTTCTGCCAGTTGTGATCGAATCTACACCCATTTCGCGTCTTAGTTTTTCTAAAATGAACGGTGTTTGACGGCCCTTCAGAACCTCAAGCGACATAAGGCTGTTTTCTTTTCGCTTTAAGTTTTCTTCGTTTTCTAGGATTTCTCTTAAAGCGTTTGCTCTCTCACCTGGTGATAAATAATCAATCGCCATTTCTAATAACCGCCTATCATCGTGGCCGAAGTCTGACCGTAAAGGTTTAAATTACTTTGATAACAAATTCCATAGCCAAGAGCAGTAGTACAATGCTGCCACCTGTCGTGATCGTTTTCCAAATACTGACCACCTGTTTTTAGTCTAGTTAACCGCATTCCCTTATCGAGTGTCTTAGCCTTAAGGTACACGAAAAGTTTATTCCTTCCGTTTGCGTCTTTGCAATATGCGTTTACAATATTGTGCCTTTGCCTAATCGGTGGATTTGATCTCGCTACCTGCATTTGAAATCTAAACTTACGACCTTTGTCCGTGGTGATGTTTGATAGATACTTTTCTATCTGCTCATAGTCGCTGAGTTTTGATCTGGTGTCTCGACTTGCACCTGTGGCATCACCGTGAATGATATAAACCTGGTCGTGGTCTAATAGACCTCGTGACTGAGCTTCCTCTAAACTGTCGAGTGTTCTTTGACCGTCAACGATGACCTCGTCGAAGAAATGCCAGGTGTCTTTTTCTTTATCATATTGGCTAAAGATCAAAGACAAAGGCTTGCCGTCACCGATGTTAAAATCAAAATGCATCCTGATCGGGTATTTAAGATCAACCGTGTAATCAATAGGCCTGTAGTTTTCATCACTATAGGCGTAGTAAACTACCTCTGTCGCGATCTCAACCCAACGGCCATAAATCATTCGCTGAGCCATCTTTTCGTCGAGACGTGATTTAAGCTGCTGGATATACATAGGATCCAGATAGGGGTTCGTAAAAGTATTGGAGTAAAATACCTTTACGTTAGGCGATCTAGACATAATTAGCTTTTCGTAAAATGGATTACTTACCCCTGATGGGTTTGTGGCCGATAAAACCCATGGCTCTTTTATATGAGGTACACGGTTAGTCCTCTGAAGAATTACATCATAAGCCTTTGTGTCTTTGCTTTCCGTTAATTCTTCAATTCCAAAAGCTGAAAACTCCAAAGACCCAAGCTTTGCATAGTTTTGATCTGCCCAAGAAACAGCTTTTATTGTCGAGCCGTTACTAAATTGAAAGTCTCCTGTGGTCTCATGATATTTATAATCAACACCTGTTCCAAAAAGGTGCTCTCTAATTTTAGTGCAAAGTGTAGTTTTTAACTGAGGTAAGGCAAGACGACCAATTCCAACTTTGGCGCCTTGATAAAGCAAACAATGCGTCACCACCATGTGGGCTAAAGTTAAAGATTTACTGGAGCCAATCGACCCACTAAGTAAGACTTCCTGAGTCCCAGTTTTGTAATCAACTTCTTTTCTTAAATATCTAATAACTTCATATTGCGAAGGCAGCGGCTCAAATTCAGATAAGTTTGGCGTAGACTTCTTAGAGTTATCGAACATATTCAGCGGTGTAGCCTTTAAAGGTTTTATATAATCCCCTTAAATGCCCTAAAATCTGATTATAATTTGCATTCAAAGATTCAGCGGCTATGCCAGCCGTTAAAAACACACCTATTTCTTTCCCATCCTTAAATACTTTAACTTTACCCTTTGATGTCTTGGCTCTTATTTCATGAGGCATACGCTTACCACGCCTTGCAAGGCCAGCAAGCTTTCTATTTTCAGCTGCCTTTTGGATTATAAAATCTTTTGAAAAGTGCTTTTCTATTAAAGATACAACGGTAGGGCGACTACAATTAAACTGTTCAGATATTTTACCAGCTGATATGCCGCTTTTATAAAGATGAATTACCTTATCAACATGATTGGTCAGGATCATTTTTCTTAAACCAGTATCCTGACAATGCTTTTGATTTTGCTTATAGGTCATGTATTCAAGATTACAAAGCCTGTTGTCTGTTTTGATTCCATTTTTGTGATTCACTGTGGGTTTTGGATTTGACAAATAAGTTGCGGCAACAAGCCTATGCACAAGTCTTCTGATAGACCTTCCTTTTACCCTAATCATTATTGTGTAATATCCAGAGTTTATTTTGTTAAACTTTAAATACCTATTTGTTTTCTTTGAATAAATTCTGCCATCTTTGGTTGCAAAATAATTACCATCTGTTCCAGGTATAACTCTCATTCGTTACCTCACTGATATAAATCCATCGGATCTTTGTGAATCATTAACCCTTTAGTTGCAACAGCACCACACACAGGACAGGTAGAAAAATCATCGAACACTTCGACGGCCTCTTCGCAGGATTCTAAGTGAAATATGAACTGTAGTAACGCATCGTCGAACTGATCTCTGTCCACTCCACGCTCCGATGCCTTATGAGCCAGCGAATCGACCACGATATCTGAAGCAAATACTAATTCGTTACCGATCCGAAGAATTATCATCTTTGGATTCTTTCGGCTCTATCTGCACAACTTCTTTTTGAAGCATCGATGTGTCTTCCAAATTGTAGCGAAGGACGATTTGGTTTTTCTCTCTGTCAATTTCATGCTCAACACGATCATTCCAGTCGCTTAGATTTTTTAGAGCAAAGATCATGCAAACTCTGTCGCCTTCAAGCGCCTGGTTTATCATTTTGGTTTTTAGCTTTAGGACAGTTCTGTCTGTTATTTCTCTTCGGTACTCAGCAAATGTCTTTCCGAATCTTTCCTTAATACGACGCTCTAATGTGTCATGACTCATTTTTAGCTCATAAGCACATACGTTAAGAGAGGCATCAAAAAGTAACATTCCCTCTAATTTGTCCCAGTTTAATTCTAAAGATTTACCTTTACCCATAGCGTATATTACAACCTTTTGTTTTTCGGTACGCACTTAAGCCTGATCGGAATCATATTGAAACACTAAAACACTGGACATCAATCCAGCTAAAATGTTTCTCTTTAACCATGATCAATTTCCTAATAATAGTTAACGGATGTTTAATTGCTCTGATCGCCTACTTGGTCATAGAACACCAGAAGCTAAAGGATAAAGTCAAAGACCTAGAACATAGCGATATGCTAAGAAAGATATCAAATGAGCTTAAAGAGTCTGAGGACAATATTCGCAATATGCCTATTGATGAAATCATTCAGCGCATGGTCAGGCGAAGACAGGATCATTAGATATAAAGAGCCGGCACCGTTTGACGGCGTGATCATGTCAAACGCTGATTATGCGAAGGTGTATCAGGATCTTGAGGCTTGCGATATTTGGAAGAAGTATCTAAAGGAACGACCGAAGGAAGAACTGTTTTGCCAAGAGCCAGAGCCTTTGAGTTTTAAGGTGACAATATTTTTAGCTGGAATTTTAACAGGAGCACTAGCCCATGAAATCATTGACCGATGAAAAGACCGACCACGCTACCGTGACCAAGAAACGTGGTCGGCCAAAAAAGGAGACCGAGACAAGACAGGAGCTTCAATTTAAACATCGAAGTGCCGTGAGGACCTATCTTGTCGATGTTGTTATCGTTAATTCCGGTGGAACAGTTGAGGTCGAGTCTGTGTCGATTTCTTCACAGAACAGGGCTTCGGATTTAACCAGGGCTGTTAGATCGCTTGGAGCCAATAAATTAAAAAACCTGATCAGAAGACAGTTAATAAAGTCCAAGGTCATTTCCCCTTTGGAGCACCTATCTTTTGGTGCACAAGCCCTTTTAAAATAACCAGGACCTTGCCGAAATTGGACTTCGTTTCGGCGATATTGTCCCCGTGGACTTTTAACACGCCACGAGTTTCCTGATGCATTTCTGCCACAGATTCTTTTAAGGTGTCTGTTGCTGCATAAACGTGCAGAACTTGGTTTCTGACCCCGTCTAGCTGTAGCTGATGCTGATCGGCCTTTGATTCAACCCGGACCAGACGGTCATTAGCGACGTTTAGCTTCTTCTTAACCTCGGTCAGGTCTTCCTTAAGGCCTGTGAAGACCTCATTTGCCAGATAGCCCAGTAACGCGATTAAAAGCCCTATAACGAGTGATCCCCAGTCCATTGGGGTATTGTTATGGGTTTAGTGGGTTAAATCAAATCATCGTCTGTAATTAAATCGGTTTTTATGTAGACATGACCTTTATGGTGACAAAACATCACTTTAACTGTGTCGTCTGACCCCTCTGATTTCAAATATAAGATAACGCCTGGTTCACCCCTTACTCTGAAAGGAATTCTTTTGGGCATTACTGGCCTACAATGAGTAACCTCCATCTGATCATCGGCATAACAAGATTTCCCAGGTTCAAAGCTGTAGTAGTTAGTCATCAAACATTCATCCGGGCCGCTGAATACCTCAACTCGATCAACATGAAAATTGCTAAGTCCGAAAACGGACAATTCGGCATTGCTATTGTATTTAAACTGAATGTCGTCTTTTTGAATTGGCTTTATTTGCTCGTGATTTAGCGCAGGCAGTTTAACTCGCTGGCGTCGTTCTTTATAAACCAATGGTTCGCCATCTATGTCTGGAGGGTTAAATAATCCGCTTTGATATTTTTGGCACATTACCTGGACACTTGATCTATTCAAGTTCAATTCTTTTGCGATGAAATTCCAAGTCTGTCCACTGGCCTTCATAGACAAAGCCCAATCAAGCCTAGCCTTTGTAAATCTTGAAGTTCTTGGTGCATAAAAATTAAGCATTAAAAGTTTCCAGCCTTTCATCAAAAATCGTTTCTAGCCAAAAGGCCTATACCACTTTAATGCAATAAGTCAAACTAATGCCACGCGCATCACTCCCCACTGTTTAGCTGTGATTCAGTAGTCATCTTTGACCACCAAGAATGGTCATTTCATCAGTGGCAAGACCCGAAAAACCCAAATCCTCAGATCGAACATATTCGATCTCAAATCAAAATTGATAGGTGATTCCCTAGCGTATAAAAAAACCACCCATAATGTATTCGATTTGAGAACGAATTAAACGATAGCTGAGCCGTCAGCTCAAAACTATTATGGGTGGTCGTTTTATATCTATAGATATCACCCATAATCACCCATCATTCCTCAAACGTGTTCATTTTCAAATCGAATAAAACGCATTTGACCAAAATGACGACATTCCGAAATGTCGCCAGATCGAATCTATTATGGGTGATTTCGGTTTCAAAAATTGAAGCACCGAAATCACCTATCATTTTTTGCTTAAAGTTTAGGCTAAAACAGCCCTATGGAGTAAAGTTTGGGGTCGTTTCTGGTGCCAAGGCCTCTGACTGAGATGAGCTTAAGATCGACCATTCGTTGAAGTGTTTCGCGCAAAAGCTTCACGTCGATCCCTGTACCCGCTTTGATGTCAGCGAAGCTTGTGGCAATTCCAACGCTTCGCACAAAATCAAGAATGGTCTTAGACCTTTCGTCAGCTTTTTCTTTCCAGCTTTCTTGGCCCAAAGAGCTTAGGCGGGTTTCTTCATCAAAGAACAGGACTGATTCGTCGAGGTCTTTGCCGTATCGCTGGATTGTTTTGATGGTTCTTCGTTTATTACTGCGAGACATGATAATTGCCGTATCAAAGGCACCTAGGATAGCCGTAGAGCCTAAGATGCCGTCAGCACCCTCTCTGTCTGCTTTTCCGGCATGGTGGACGCACATAATGTGGGCACCTGATTTTCTAGCCAGGTCCTGAATGGGTTCGAGCGCCTCTGAAATACTTGCGTAGTCGTTGGCGTCTTTCATTCGAACGATCTTAAAGAGTGTGTCTAGAATAATCAGGGATGGCTTTATTTCGGCTATAATTGGCCCTAACTGCTCGATTGTGTCCCGGGGTGCCCTAGATGCAAAGATGTAAATAGGTTCGTTCCCTGTGGCTCCCATGGCCTTAAAATGGCCTTTAATTTCATCGATCTTTTCCTCAACACTAAAATAGATGACAGGCCCTTGGCTTGTGCGACGGTTTAAAAACAAATGCCCAATAGACACACTTAATGACAGCTGCCTAAGAAGTGTGGTTTTCCCCACTTTAGGTTTTGCTGCAACAATTGAGGTACCGCCTGCTGGCAAAAGCCCTTCCACCACATAAGGGGTTTCTTCATCTGGCTTTTCTAAAACGTCTTTAAGCGATGTTAATTGAATGCGGTCTTTAGGCTTTTCCTGATTAACATTATCTGCGTTTTTACTTCCAGGTCCGTGATTTCTGAACAGTTCGTCAACAAAGTCTCTAGCGTTTTCAATTGCTGCTTTATGTTTCCAATGCCTTTCTGGGCACATGAAGTAACAGAAATCTGCCTTTTGATTGTATTCTTGATCTGCTTCCATTAACCGAACGACAAGTCTATTAAACTCATAATCCTTATGAACAAGGGCAACGCCAAGAGCTGATAGTTTATTGTGGCTACCGTGACGACATCGACCTTTTGTTAAATGAGTTTCAGTTGAATCATCTTCATCGCTTGATAGATCATGATGAAGCGGGCTTGGCATTTCTAAAATGTCTTCGACTATAGAAAGCTTTTGCCTGGGTGCTTTCGGATTGATATCAGAAAAATTAACTGGCTCTGGTTTTGTTTTGGCTATTTCAATTATTTCATCAATAGAAAGATCAAGCTGTTCTATTTGTAAACGAATTTTATGGAATCCAGTGTCTGGATGCTTTGACCCTGGCGCTCGAAATTTTCTAGCTGCTTCGTGAACGCTAGGATCAAGGGTTTTGAATTTCGGGATAATCTTATGAATAAATGATTTCATGATCTTAGGAAGATCTTTTGATGGCTCTAATCCAAAATACCCTTGAGGGACTCCGACATGAAATCCTTTTGATCCTGAAAAAAACACTGCCACATCGTCAACATCAAGCCATTCGATAAAAGATTTGGCGTCTTTTCTTGCTAAATCGCCTCTGGATTCTTTGTGATCAAAATCGAACCAAAAAAATCCCATGGCTGGTCTTACGATGCCTTTATATTTTTCAAATGTTTCTCTTGGCTCTAGATCCCAAAGACCGTGATAAGCTTCACGCCCGATTGCTTCTCTTAATACATCGGTTAATTTATCTGCGTTAATGTGTCCTTGTGCTAGATTTGATCTTATTGATGGAACTAAATAATTCGTCCACGATACGGATTGCACGCCCATTCCCCTCCATATGATGCTGTCTTTAATTTGTTAGCCGATTAGGTCAGGCCAGGCCTGTCGATGATGTCCAGTTGATTAAACAATTCCCCAAACGCTCAGATAATTTCAACCAAAATATTTGAATGTCACACGCGGACAATGATAGAAAGAACGGGCATACGCCCATTGGTCTCACGATCAAACGAATGCGACACCCCTAGCGGTCGTTTCTTTCCAGCCACGACACTAGGGGTTTTTTCTTACAAAATCTTAAATCCTAGATTTTTTTGTTGATTGAAGTCGGTTCTTCAATAATATGGCCTTCACATTCGAACCAAGAAAGGCTGGAAACCTCACTATGGCAATGCCAATTGCTAAAACAAAACGTGAATCCGATTATCTTAAAAAATCCTACCTAGTTTGGGGCGTCCCGAAGTCAGGGAAATCCACACTCGTGGCCAACATGGGCGACGATGCAAACCGTATATTATTCTTTGCGACTGAAGCTGGGCATAAAGAGCTAGAAATTTATAAGTGGAAAACCGATGACGGATCTGATCCCACGACTTGGGAACAGTTCAAGCAGTGTGTGCTAGAGATGACAAAACAGACTGAGTTTAAATGTCTAGCCATCGATACGGCTGACAATTTATTCGACTGGTGTGCGAAGTCCGTAAATAAAAAACATGATCTCGAACACGAATCAGATGCAGGCTTTGGCAAGGGTTATAAGTTTATTAAAGACGAGTTTATGGCTCCGATCAATTACCTGACTCAAAAAGGTTATGGGGTTATTTTCATCAGCCATTCAAAAACCAGTGATCTAGAACTCGGCAATCGCAAGATCACCTACACTGATTCAACACTGAACAACACGGCTAAGAAAATCATCCACGGACTTTGCGACTACATATTTTATGTCTATGTGGATCTTAACGGTAAACGCTGGTTAAGAACTAAAGGCACTGAAACCGTGAATGCTGGTGATCGCAGTGGTCGATTGCCAGAGGTGATGGAACTTGATGCTGAATTATTAAAGACAGAATTAAAAAGGAGTAACTAACAAATGGGAATCTTTGACCAAACAGACTACGCGCCGATTGAAGCTGGCATTTATGCCGCAAAACTTGATAACGCTACTTTAGACGAAACAAAAGCTGATCCGAAAATTAGTGTTACCTATAAGCTTAGTAACGGCAGAACCACATGGCAGAATTTTACGTTTAAATCGACGACAGTTAAATGGTTAGCCTGGCAGCTTGGCGTAATTGGCGCTTGGCAAATCGCTAAAGAAAAATGTACGGACCAAGAAAGCTTTTCAGCTGTTGCCAGAGCGTGCCTTGATGCTCTTGGGACAAAGATCGGCACCTACTACGAAGCTGAGGTCACACACCGTGAGTACAATGGCAAGACCTACACTGATTTAAAACTAGAGCGAGCGATCACAAACGCTGAAGCTGCGTCGTTTGCAAAGGCTGCGAAAGAAGCGAAAGTACCTGCGCCGCCAAAGATGAACGAAGAAGAGCAGTTGCCGTTTTAATTATGAAGCGACTTCTATACTGTTTTGACTGTGAGTTTTTTGATATCCACTTAGGATTTGAATGTCCTAAGTGCGGATCATCTCACGTCGATATCGAGATAGAAGTCGATCAGGACATTGAGTTTGAAGACGATACCGAAGGCCACGATTATGCAAACTGCTGAACATGGCCTTTGGCGCACAGTTATTTACACGATCTTCGATGATGCTGACAGAGATATAGCTTACGCAAAGTCTGTGGAGTTTTTAGACCTGCAAGCTTCAAAACGAATCTTAGAAACAAAATCAAAACATTTCGAGTGGATGTGTTTGCTAATTGAAATTCATCCCGACTGGATCAGACGATCATTACTAGCCAAATACGACGTGGCTAAAAAAGATTTCCATCGTCGTTTGCAGCATCCAGAAACTTCATTAACTTTGGAAGCTCTGAAATGAGAAACGTCTGCCGATCGAGTTTACTCATGGGCTTCCATTTATTAAACGCATCGATTGCGTATTCTGGTGAATCACTACAGATAGCAAAGCAGTTTTGCTTTATTTTATTTAAAAGAAATTCAAACTGTGCCGGTCTAATTGTGTATCGTTTGCCTTTTGCTTTCACTTCGATCCAAACTGACTCGCCGTCTGGACCACTACCGCAAAGATCTGGAAAGCCAGGGGAAACTTGTCCGGACAAATATGCGCCTGCCTGGTGGTTCCAGACGGCTTTTGCCTCGACGATGTTTAAGCTAAATCCGAGTTTTGTTAGCTCGCTTTTGATTTCTAAAACTACGGGTCCCTCTTTGTTTTCATTCTTTTTTCGCGTGCGTTTGGTTTTCATTTCTCGTTTTGCGAATTTATTTATGGCCGAGGCGACTCGTTTTTTGTAATCACTCATGAAACCATTTGAGACTATTAGGGGTAACTGATGCAAGAAAAAACACTGATTCAAATCACTGACGAGATCAGGGACATGATGTTTCAGAGGCAAGCTTATATTGATCAAAATCAAAAGGTGCCAACTGAAATCGAAGAGCGCTTAAGGGAGCTAATGACCTTTGAGGGTGAGAAGATCGATCGATGCGTGAGCTTTGTTAAGATGGCAGAACATCAGATCGAGTGGCTTGATTCAGAGATCGAGCATCTGCAAAACCAAAAGAAAAAATACACTGATTCGATTGAACGGCTAAAAGACATCGCAAAGCACGTTATGGAAGAAAACGGCATCCTTAAAATGGAAGGCCAAAAAGGACATTCGTTTTCCCTTCGTAAATCAGAATCAGTTGAGGTCACAAATCTTGATCAGATCCCTGATCAGTATTTAAGAAAAAAGATCTCTATCGAACCTGATAAAGCTGCGATCAAGGCTTTGATAAAAGAAGGTGAGCAGATCCCAGGTGCCAGCATTAAGACAAATTACTCGGTGGTGATAAAATGATGTTCATTTATTTATGGCTGGCAGTAATTGTTGGCTTTGTTTTTGGCTGTTGGTGGAAGTCTAAGTTTTTAATCAATGAGCGCGATGACAGATATCACGAGTGGCGCGAGTGAGTTGTGGATTGGCCCGCATTTTTCGCAGGATTTTTGATCGGTGTTGGCGTCGGGTGTTTTGTGATTAGTGTTGTTTTTATTATGTGGGGTAGTTAATGAATGATGAAGTTTTTCGCGTGTACAACTCACAATTTAAGGATGAATGGAAAAAAATAAGATCAAATAATAGTTGGGTTATATGTCCGACCAATAATCATGACGGTGTTTCTGTTTGGTGGAATGAAGAAGATAATGCTTTAGCCGTTATTTCAAATGTTTGGCCGCATTCCGGGTATCAAGAATATCAAAATGAAAACGGTAATTATAAATTTGTGAAAGAACATTTTCCTTGGGAAATGCCAGATTACCAATATGGTTGGCATTTTATTGGTGAATTATGAGTCATCCCGAAAAAGAACCACTTTTGCTAATCATTGCATTTTTGTTCATGTGTTTGTTCTGTATTTTCCAAACAATCTGGTATCTAGATCACATTCCAAAAAGTGTGATTACCCATAAAGAACCTTATTTAATTGGGACTACTTGGTATCAATGTAAAGAAGTGGAAGTGAAAAAATGAACCTCTGCGCAACTTGTTGGACTTTATTGCAAGGTCCAACAAAGATCTGTCCATCGTGTAATGCGATTGAGTGGCAACCTATTAAGTGGCAACCTCAAGCAATTGGCAATGTTGTGCATAAAGCAATCGTCATTGAGGAATACGTTTTAGAGATGAAAGACAAACGCATTGCGGAGCTAGAAGAAAAGCTGCGCGTAGCTATTGATTTGGCAGAAGCGTTAGATAATTATTTTATTAAATGCAAAGACGGCGAATGGAGAGCTGGTTGGACAGAAGTAACAAAAGCCCGCGAAGCCCTTCAAAAAATCAGAGGTGAGAAGTGAGTTCAATTCAAATTAATGACCCGACTGGATCAGAGTTTCTTTTAAAGTCTTTAATGAACGGTAGCGAACACAAAAAGATTTTAATTTACCCAAGCATTTATGTTTCGGAAAAAGATATTCAAGTGCTTGTTTCTCTAAAAACCTATGATGCAATTTACAAAGCGTATGAGCCATTGATGGAACCCAAAACCGACGGGGCGGGGGAATGAAAGTATTTTTCTACAACCCAAAAGTTGATATCGATTATTTATATTATGACCCAGTAGACGATACGTTACATATTCATTGGTTTAATTTAGGAAACTGGATTAGCGATTGCACAGGACACCCTATGATTTTTATAGGTGAAATATGACTAACTCAAACGGCCCTCGGCAGTGGTGGTTATCTCTAGACGAAAGCAATAAAGAACCGTGGCCTGCTTATGAAACAAACAGACCGCCATCAATCGGCAACCGGCATAAGTTTATTCACGTCATTGAATACTCGGCCTACCAAAATTTAGAAACCGAACTAAAACGCCTTATCACCCTAGCATCAAAGTACCGTCAAGCTCTTGAGTATTATGCTGCAAGAGAAGACATAGGTGACGTGGCAAGAAAGGCTTTGGAATGAAAAATATCAAAGAAGCATTCACAATTTCATTTTTTGCGTTTGTTTGGATTCTCCATTGGCAGCTTTTGTATTTTATAACTGCGAACTTAATAACTTATGATCCATTCAGGTCCATATTTAGTGGCACTATTGCCGCAATTCTTACCTTAGTTATGTGTGGTTGTTATTTTTTTGGATTAGAAGGTGATAAATGACACCACAGATATTTTTAATCTTATCATTATTGATATTCTCTGGCGTATTAGGTGCCTTGATTCACGACTACCTGAACACTCCGCCAATAGACCCAAGAATTAACCTGATCATTGCCAGGATAAACTCTGTCGAAAAATTCTTCCTTGATCTAGGGATGTCCACTCAGGACCAGATCAATGAACTAAGTAGAAATATTAAAAAGGCAGAGAAAAAACCGTTACTTCCGACCGAAGATATTCCAACCTATAGTCCAACGCTTAAAGCAGAAAAGGACAAATAAAATGCCACTTAAAAAAGGTAAATCACAAAAGACAGTTTCAAAAAACATCAAAACACTGATGGATGAAGGTAAGCCGCAAAAGCAAGCCGTCGCTATCGCATTATCAAAAGCTAAAAGTAAAAAGAAAAAGAAATGAATCACCTGCATATCTATGCAAAATCGTTTGGTAAAAAATCCTGCTTTTACATAGAGCTTTCAAAAGACCGTTACCTAGCTGGGCAAGTACAGGGTTCAGAAATGGAAGCTGTACTGTCGGGCCTGATGTCGATATTTACACTCATCGGCCCAGAGAATTGTTTCTTGTATTTTCACATCGATCAAACGCATTTACTTGCTGATTTTAAATCTTACGAAGACGAGCAGAATCATTTCATAAGCCAGATAGAAACAAAGCCCTACGCTAAGGCATTTAAAAAATATCACGAGTTAACTTGTAGGTTTAGTTTTCTAATGAGTTACCACCTTGATAACTCAAAAGATAAGATCACTGACAGATTAAAAGCCTATGTTGAAAAGATGATTGAACGGCAAACTACCAGAAAAGCAGAATAAGCCCAGGCGCTCCAGTGCCACCGGCACCACTTGTGCCACTGGTATTTACTCCGCCACCACCACCACCGCCAGCACCGAAGCCTGTAGGTGATCCGCCGCTTGTAGCTGAAGATCCGCCACCAGCGCCACCGTTACCACCGTTATTAAACGAAGCTCCGCCACCGCCACCGTTTTGAATACCACCAGAACCAGCGGCACCACCTGTTGCAAAGTTTGAACTGCCACCAATTCCAGCGACGTTTAAAACTGTTCCACCGCCGCCACCAGAGTAAAAGAAACCAGTGCCGCCGTTACTTGTGCCTTCAACGGCACCTGTGCCAGAGACGCCAAAACCTGCACCCCCACCACCACCACCAGACCTGGAACTACCACCAACAACACCGCCAGCAGCACCAGGGCAATAAATATTATTACCGCCATTATTGCCGTCGGTACTAACTCCACCGCCACCGCCACCATACCCACCGCCGTGAAAGGTGATGACTCCGCCAAGCCAAGAAAAAATGCTATTTCCACCAGAGACCCCATTGGCACCGTTACCGGGAGTATTTCTACCAGCGCCGCCCGAGCCGCCAACACCAATCGTGATCGTAGCTATTTCAGCCGGTGTCGTTTGAATGGTGTAACTCATAATTGGCGATCCACCACCACCGCCACCACCACCTGGTGCGTTTCCAGAGGTTCTGCCACCAGCGCCTCCACCCCCACCACCACCGCAACCCATGACGATCACGCGTTCAACTGCATCGGGAACAGTCCACGTTCCACTTGCCGTGAATAGCTGAACACCGTTTAAGTCGATAAGCCCGTTAATTGAGGCACCGATTTTTTGTAAGAGTGTTTCCGATAATGGACTTTCCGTGTCTGTTTCTTCAGCTAAAATCTTTTGTAAATTACCAACTAGAAAAGCCATAAAAACCTCTTAGATTATTCCGTAGTATTTGCCGCCGTCTGGGAAATCGTTCACGTCATCAGTTGCATAAGCGTAAATTAGTTTCTGCTGATCCTTCGTGTCTGAATCAGAGTAGTAACTGAACTCCATAATGTCATCAGCCTGCAAAGTAAATGATGGCACGTCTTGAATTTCAACTGTGTTGCTATTGGCAGACACTAAGACCGTATCAAAAACTAAGCTAAAATCAGGCCGCCTGATTCTAACTGATGGTCTATTTAACCTGTTCCATTTTCTGTACTCTGAAGGACCGTAATCACTCGGAGCATTCACATAGGTAATAACAAACACCTTTGACGAGATGACGTTTGTGATTTTTGAAGCTGGTGAAATAAGACCGAACCTGGCCTCGACGTTAAATCCAGTCGCTACAAGCTCGAAAGTCGAAGATCCGTTTTTAATATCAACGGTCTTATTTATCACTTCCATCAGTAACGGTGGCTTGTCTCTTGTCTGTGTTTCGTTATCAATCAGGTTTAACCCGTCTGGATCAACAAAAACAATATCACCAGGCACGACTTGTATTGCGTCCCTGAAATGAGTCTTAGCGTTTTTAATTGATTCAGCCGCACCAGAGTACCGCTGCAGTAACCTTGACTGCGTGGTCTCAGCTAAAAACTTAGCGTTAAATTCGTTCTTTAACCCGCGCGACTCGATTAGTAGCGTTTTATTTCCAGCAGCTGATACCTGTGGCGTTCCAACAACAGTGATCACCCTGCGCCTTAGCTCCGCATCCGTTGGCGAGTCTTCGTATTTTGTGACAATGGCCGAGTAGTAGTTTTTATTAACTGATCTATCAATGCCCAGTTCTTTTGGGTTAATCACATTTGATTTCGTAACACTGATGATATTCGTACCAGGGATTGGTGGTTTATGAATACCGACAGAAACACGACTCAAACCCTCAGCGTCCGTGGGCAATGAATAACAGCTTGTTGGTAAATAAAGCTCTTGCTCGATAAATTCTTTACCCGACTCGATGTCATCGGTCAGATAAAACTTCATGTCATAAAGGCTTAAAAACGAGTTCTTTAAAAACTCGTGCTTTTCAATGTCCACCTCGTCCGTGTCCATCTTTAAACCAAATGCGCCGAGTGTGTTGTACTGACTTAAAAAATCAACCACACCACTTGTCGTAGGCTCATAGGTTAACGTGGCATCGACCACGATATAAGAACCAGCATCAGTAATGCCAACGTCAAGAATCTCTGTCCACACGCTTAGGTTATTTCCACCATTTGTAAAGCCAGATGTCTTAACAAAGTCGCCAATTTTCACCTGATAATCGCGCTCGAAATTTAAGTCGTTAAAAAATATGGCGTTATCTAGTGGATTTACTCCATCTAGGCCCACACTTTTTGCCGCTAAATTATCGATGTAAGGTGTCTGATCCTTATCTGACAGCATGATCTTTAGGGCCAGATCCATGGCATTGCCAGTTAAAAGCAAAAACCCTTCAACCTGGTCGGTGTCAGCGTGCAGGGCTGCCGTTGTGCCAAGGTAACCTCGGGTTAATCCAGTTAACTGGTTGCCGGAAATTCCAGTAAATCTAATGATCTCGTCATTGATTTTAATACAAGTAATAAGGCTCTCGTCTTTCGGAGCGTAAGCCGGATGATCGGGAACGATAAAGAAATTAGCGATGTCAGCCACCGTTAAGGTCGTGACCACGTTATCGATCGCACCGTCTAATTCAGTGTCGGGTTTAATGTAAAGCTGAGATCTTTTCTTCTGATCTGGGGAGTTTAAATTGAGCTTACAACGCCCTTGTTCAGAAGAAACTGACTCAACCACACCCCTAAAAAGTAAAATGTAATCGTTGTTAAAAGCATTAGTATCGCCAAACGTAACCCAAAGCTTACATTTTTTGAATAGGATTTCTCCATAAGTTCCACCTGTGATCTTTGTAGCTTCACCGTTTTTATCAATAAGGCTAATTGTCATTTGACTGATACCAGATCCACGAGCCTTGTCTGGCTCTAAGCTTTGTCTTATCTGTGTGGTCGTGCCTTCTAAGCTTATTAACGTTTTTTGTAAATTATCTGGATAAGGTACTAAGCCACCGTAGTAAAGATTTGGCTGACCATAAAAAAGATCATCATCACCATAGAGTGGAATTTTCTTAATCGTGTCTGATCCAATAAGAAACGGCACGCCTTCAATTTCAAGAACCAAAATAGGCTTTATATTTGATTGCAGTAAATTTCTATAAAGCCTATCTGATAAAATCATGGTTTAAAATATCTCACGTCGTTTGACATATCGTCATCACACTTTAGATCAATGTGAACGTGCGGCGTTTCCAGCTTTTCCATTCTAATTCCAACGTCTTTTAAATATCGTCGCAATATCTCTCTAACTGCTTTTGACTCATGATCCCTGACCATAAAATCACAGGCAAGCCCTTGAATGTGAGCTGATTTTTTAGCGCCACCGATTAACTCGTTGTATTTTTCAGGTCTTAACCAGCTAGTGATTAAGATTTCCTTACCGAACATGGTCCTGATTTTATCCATCGCTAAAGCTGTTTTTTCTATATTATCTAACACAGCCTCATCGTTTGGAATGCCGTAGATCTTCCAGCGTGGAAGCCACAAGGCCTCACGCCATTTGAACCACTTCGACTTACCGATGTAGTCTTCCAGGTTAATTTGCTTCATTTTTTCATTAGCTCTTCAAGTTCTTTTGTCTTAGGATTCACGCCGAAAGTTGGAAGAAATCTAAAGAAAGCGTGAACCTTTGTTAGAACTTTATCGAGTTTCTCGTCATCTGATTTTGTTGGAGTCAGGCGAACGATGGCCGTGGCCACCATAACAATCCCAAACACAACGTGACTAAGCATATCTAGAATGTCTTTCCAGTGGTCCATTAAAAATTGCATAAATACTCCTTAAGCTATTCCAGCTATTCTAAAACCGTTAAACCAAGTATTTGTCGCCGAGTTAGATGCCGTTGCGTTTCCTGTAGGTCTAATCTGCACAGTGTCGCCTTGATTTAAATAAAGAGACGCATTAACCACACCACCAACGGTAGTACTAATTGGCGTTCCCAAAAAGTAAAAAGCTGCGTTTTTATATAAAGCAATGCTTACAGATCCTACGCTAGTTAATATCCCAGCATTGAATTGATAAAACCCTGGAGCTGGTGCTGTGAAAATACCAGTAGAAGTGCTGTAGGCGTTGTGAGTGTCTTGCACTTTATTAGTGAAAATAAATGGTGCCGATGTAGTTGCAGCAGTGTTTGACGTGTTTACTTCAAATGCCACCACTTCGCTTGCAGCGATCTGTTGCGGTGATTGAAGCATGTTTATGCTTATGTTGACGTTTGAATACGTAACACTTGTTGTGCTTCTTACAGATATTGTGTCACCAACAATTAAGTTTTGTAACAAAAGCGTGCCAGATCCAACTCTGTTTGCGGCTTCGATTGTAGTTATGTCGCCAAATCTAGTTCCATTTTTATAAACTTGCGGAGTACTAATACCGCTAGATGTAGTAGACACTCTTACTTCGTAATCGCCAGGAACCTGCACAGTATATAAACTTGTCCCCCAAGATCCAGTTGTATCTTTTGTAGCCGTTAAAGTGATGTTTGTTACATCTGCAGTTAAGGCTTGAGAGGATTGAGTACCAGTAAAAACAACTGATCTCGTAGTTCCACTTGTGCTTAAAACATTATTAGATGACCAACCTGATATTGGAGTAGTGGCTTGTATTGAAAAACCTTGTCCAGTTGAAATTATAGCATTGCCCAATGCTTTTGACAGTGGATTTATAGTAGAAGATCCAAAAGCCCCTGAATTACTAAAAGTAAAATAACTGACAGCAGATTCTATTAAAACAAAGCCACCATGAGATCCGGCAGAGCTTACATCGTTGCCATATTGTCCAGCTATTCGAATATTCGTAAATGTAGATGAAACATATCCAGTGGGGAAAGAAATGCGCCCCTCAGTAGCAGTGCCAGTTCCAGCAGTTGCATAACCGCGCACTTCTAGATTGGAACCTACTCTTCTAAATTCAAAATTGATGTTTGTTACAGTTCCAAACCCAGTAAATGTCGGTGTGTAAGATGCCCAGTCAGTGTCCACGGATCCACTGGCACTTAATTGAGGTCCAACTGCAAAGCCATCAAATCTTAAACTATAAGCGGACGCACTTGTCGTAGCGGTGTGAATAATTAAACGATAAGAAACTGAGTTGATATTAGTCTGGAACGTGCATTGTCCTTGCTGGCTAACAACGCCAGTAGAGATAATTGAATTTCCAGATGGCTGGGAAACTAATACGTTATTTGTTACATCATAAATCCAGACAGTTAAATCACCAGACGCATAAGTTCCAGAAGCAATCTGATAATCAAAATCGATTTTCATTACTCGGCCTTGATCAGCAGCATCGATCGTGAAATCGTAACTAACGCCTTGGCCTTGTCTATTAACCGCGTCTTTTGTTAGTAAATAGCTGTGAGTCCCACGAAGTGGTGATGTAGCACTAGCAGTCCATGTGATATTTGGAGTTCCACCCGTACCATCAACAGGCTGAGCTCCAGCAGCGTCAGCATACGTCGCCCATCCAGTGGTTACCCCGCCAGCAGCACTTCCGTATTTAATATAGTTAATTCCAGCTCCGCCACCACCGATGTCGCCATCCGTGATCGCCTGCGAAAGCTGTTTATTTAAGCTGTTAGCACTGACATAAATCTGAGTGTCGTTAATTAGGTCAGAAGCGGAAGCACCTGCACCAGTCAATTGAGCTAATGTTTTAACGTCCTGTCTTTGAATTTTAGACATCTTATTCCCCTCTTAATCTTATGTATTCAACTCTTAAAATCTGGCCGATCGATGGTGCAGTAACAAATGTAATAGTAGTTCCAGAAATAGAATAATCAGTTGTTGGAATCTGCTTAAGCCCGTCGAGATAGACGTCAACCGCCGCGTCTTCTAATGGAGTTTGAGATAGAGTGAATACCGTGTTGCTACCGTTAATGGTTCCACTTGGTGTCTCATCTTCCCAGAATTTTTTCAGCGATTGAGCGTCTAATCTCGACATTCTTAAATCCTTTTAATTAGTAAACGTAAGTGACCTGGATCACATCGCCAGCAATCAAAGCTGCAGCTCCGCCTGTGGCCAAGTCGTTTTCAAAATCAACTTGCGCACCTGTTTTAGTGTAGTCATGTGATACACCTTCAAGCAAAGGCGCGCCGCCTTTAACGATAAAAGAAAGAATTTGAAGCGGTGAATTCGCTAAAGTGATGTATTGGTTGGTTATATCACCTGCACCAAGCGTGAATGTTTCCTTGGCAAACGTAACACCAGCACCAGCCAAATCAGCAATTGACTGAGCTGTGACTTTTTTGACGTTATTTGAATCAGAAACGTCAGCGATTAAGATCTCGTCGCCCGAAGCAACTGTCGCAGACGTGGCACCTGTAACATTGATTTTTGAAGCATCAAGTCCCGTTGCCACCTTAGCATTGGTGACCGCGCCATCCGTGATAAATTTAGTAATAATTTGTGACATAATTAACCCCTATATTAGTAAACGTAGTTTATTCGAACCTTGTCACCAGCAGTTAATATTCCGTCCAAACCTAGACCGTTCCATGTCAATGTGGTGCCACTCACAGTAAAATCATCACTGTAATTCTGAGCGCCTCCGCCTATCAGATCTAACATTACTTCACCCGGCACGGCTGGTGATTGTGCCAGCGTTAATGACTTCGCTGTAGCTTCGCCACCCGTGATGGTTCGGTATTCGACCTTGAAAACATTAGAAAACGTAGGCAGAGCCGATGCGCCGCCTGTGACATAGAACACATAAACTGTTTGTCCAGCTACAGGAGCCACACTTAAAACAATATTAGATCCAGATAATGACCATTCAGATTTATCTAAACCAACGCCATCAACTAGAACTAAAATAGAATCTTCATTGGACGCAACATAAGTCATTGGACCAAAGGTCGTGTTCACTCCGTTGACAGTTCCAGCTAAACTTTCTTGATAGCCAACTGAACCACTGCCACCAGAGCCACCCACAACGCGCCAACGCGACGACGTGCCGTCGTAACAAAGCCACAAGTTAGCATTGGCTGACATTGATAAAGCACTACCAGTGCCTGTTAAAATGCGATTGGCAGCAGTGCCACCAGTCTCATCGTTAACCGATAAAGTAACCCCTGTGGCATTGATCAAAATGAATTTCTGCCCTGAATACCCAGCAGGTATCATATCAATAGAAACAAGGCTTCCATTCGTTAAACGAATGACAGAGTTTTCACCAACACTAGCCAATGTCGCGTTTGATCCGCTCGTTGAATCGTTTGCCGATTGGTTTAAATTAAAATCAACCCAATTTGTGCCGTCATATCTTAGAACATCGCGGTTAGCGACGCCTGTGGTATCAACATCTAAAAGATCGTTTAAGTTAATGTCAGCGTCGTTAACGTCCCATTTTTCATAAACGCCTGAAGCGTTATAGACAACCCTGTCGCCAACTGCGAATGTGATAGACCCAGATCCTAGGTTCTGAGTACCGGCAACAGACACCCTGTAAACCGCGCCCACACCAAATGGTAAAGCGCCGTCACCGTCGGCAAGTGCTGGAGTATTAGTTGAAGCATCCCATGAGCCAGCGTGCTCATAAACCTGTTGATTCTGCAGAGCCGTAACGTCTGTTTGAAGTTGAGTGATATCGTTTTCGGCCGTGGCTAAATCAGTGCTTAAATCATTAATTGTCTGCTGTACGTTTGCTATCGATGCGCCTGAACCAGCGTTAGAAAGTGTCTGAACACCAAGCATGGTGTTATCGTTTGTTTTAGACGCCCAAGCTGCGTTTGATTCTAAAGCTCGGACCCTTTGTCCATCGACTATCGACATTATTCCACCAACCTAAAAACAAGCTTCCCAGTCTCGAAATAGTAGGGAAGGTTTTTCGTGTAAAGTTCCTTTAAACGATAGCCAACACCATCGCTTGATTCTTCGGTAGATTCTAAAATCAGAGTATAAAAGTTACCCCTGTCATCTCTGTCAGGCATAAATTCTAACTCTCTTTTAGAAGTAATAAACCGCATAAAAAGTCTAGCTGCTGTAACACCAGTTAAATTGGTCTCAATCACCGATCCAGATCCTTGCTCGATGTCAGTGATGAACTGAATATTAAATTCAAAGAATTTCTCAGTACCAAAGGTCACAACCTCAATTGCTCCATTGGCAGCTTTATTCACTGCTGACTGAACGGCTTTTTGTAGGTCCTCTTGGTCAACATAGTCTTGAAGTTTAAACTGTGGCTTATATTCAGAGCCAGACACGCTACCTGTGTAAGTGTTGGCACCTGTGCGATTAGATCCAGTAAAACCAATCAGGCTAAAAATATCTGATCCAACGTGCGTGCCTGTTGAAACAAGTAACGTGAAATTAGAAGCTGCAGAAATAGTAAAGCTTCTAGATGATCTGTTAAATGTAACCGTGTAAGCCTGACCACCGACAGCGTTCATCGCATCCTGCACAGCAGTCGCTAGGTCCGTGTGTGTGTAATGACCAGAGTTAATCTCAGCAGACAACTGCCCAGCGCCTTCGTTAAAGTCTAAGAAATAATTCTCATTCGTGACTGATTCGATGTAATAAAAAACAGATTTCGTATCAATCACGCTAAGACCTCAGTGCGTCCGTTTCGATCAGTATATTCTTTAATAAGATCCACAATTCTTAAACCTGTGTCACGGCTATCAAGCACATCACCCTGGACGTTGATTGCGACTTGGGTGGTTGGAACTGCTTTTTCTAGTTCGGGCGCTTCAACTTGTGTGGATGTATCTGCACCAGTTGAGCCAGTGCCTATACCACTGGATGATTCCCCACCGCCGTTACCAGATAATGACTTAAGTAATGTTCCAAGACCTATCAATGCAATACCTGCAAAAATAGCTGGACCACCAGTTAATCCAACAATAGATGCTCTAACGGCTTCCATCGCCTGACCAATGCCAAGAATCGAAGTACCAATTTGAATTAAAATATCTCCGATAAATCCAAGTATTGAACTTCCAAAAGCTTTAAGTGCGTTTTGCCCTTTTTTAACTGCTAATACAGTATTTTGAATCGCAGCAGAAACACCCTGGTTAATATTTTGCGCTGATAGAATTGATTTAACTCTTATCTGCTCTTCCGTCTGACCAACTATTTTTTCTTTTTCGGCATTGCTTCTTCTAATTATCTCATTAGTTAAATCTTCATAAGCTTGCGTATTTAATAAGCCTTGATCTGCGTAGGTCTTTTTTATTTCAGCTAATTTTAACTGTGTGCCTTGCTCTAAAAGAGAAAGTCTTTCGTCTCTTAGTTTAATTTTTTCTTCATTGGTTAAGTCTAAAGCAGATTCCGCATTTATTCTGTCCTGCTTAGCAGCTATAACCTGAGCCTTTAATTTAGCTAAGTTTTCAGCCAATTTTGCCTGGTCAACAAATAAAGAACTATCCTGATTTTCAGCTGATGGTGCATTTGAAGCTTGCTGGAATTTTAAAAATCTCTGCTGCGATTGCTCTAATTTAGCTAAGAGCTTTTCTCTTTCATTTAAAAGCTCTTTAGAATTTTGTCGTATCTGATCAGCATTCGGAACAATAAACTGGCCAAGTAGGTCTTTGTTCTTTTCTAGTTTTCCATTTAGATCGCTTATCTTAGATTCAAGATCGGTAATTTCATCTGAAATTTTACCAACGCCATCTTCAGATGGTTTTTTAGTAAGACGCTCTAAAGCATCCGCAGTCTTATTGATGGAAGAAGCAAAAATGTCTCCAAATACAGAATTAGCTCTTGTTGCTACTTCGTCAAAAATATCACCAAGCTGAACTTTTAACCTATCAAGACCAATTGATAACTGGCTGATGTTCGGATCAACATTCTTAAATGTTTCCCCACCCTTAAGTAATATTTCATTTAAAACAGCCTGCTTTTTACCAGCTTCACTAAGCGCACCAGTTGCAATACCAATGCTGTCTGCGAATTTTTTATAAGCAGCCTCTTGGTCAATAATAATACCAAGACTTTTTAACGATCTTGTTTGCCCACTGGCAATTGCCTGAGCAAGCTGCTCGAAATTCTGAGTTACTTCACCGCCAAATAAAGCCGTAGCTTTTCTAGCTAAATTTAAAACCTCTGGGATTTTTTCGGCATTGGCTCC
>JACCDR010206237.1_pt1 | contig 34026 bp, 31 predicted proteins | sample 7446431 | NCBI WGS metagenome assembly JACCDR01 (sample SAMN15323443, study PRJNA562643) | freshwater metagenome | isolation source: river surface water | place: USA:Blue River Watershed | collected 2017-08-17
CAAAAAAGAGAAACAATTCAAGACACAAGAAGAACGAGCACAAATTGTAGCGGAAACAATCACAAAGTTACAAGAAGTGCATCTTATTGGAACTGATGATGAAGGACAATTCTATTCTGGATTTGATGGTATCCAAGAACTACTCAACATTCTAAATGAGTATAAGAAACCTAAACTGTTGTCTGGCTTCTCTGGTGTCATAAAGGTGCCAGAATTACAACGCAACATTGAATACATTTTGCCCATACGCAAGGATTCGGAACATGGTATTCGGTTAGTTGCTATAGAATAATTTTTTCTCAAAATAACAATAAATAGAATGGACACCTTTTTTCTGAGGAAGAAAGTTGAGATGGTCACACTCCTTTTCATTGTTGTGGGTGCATTGAATTGGGGTCTTGTTGCTTTTGGCTTCAACTTGGTAGAATGGCTTGCAAAATACACATTTGGCTCTTTAGAACCATTTGTTTATGGAGTGGTAGGACTTAGTGCTATCGTTCATGTTTTTTCAAGGAACTACTATCTTCCCTTCTTAGGAGATACAGCATTTCCATGTGGCTCCATGGTTGAAAAGGAACCAACTAATGCAAATACACAAGTCAAAGTGCAAGTGCCTCCAAAAACAAATGTAGTGTATTGGGCTGCGGATACTCATGATGAGATAATGAAGAACCCATGGGTCGCATATGATGAATTCTCCAATGCAGGTGTTGTTCGTTCTGATGTAAATGGAATTGCTGTACTGAAGTTTAGAAAACCGTCTGGTTATCGGGTGGGTTTCAAAACACTTGAACCACATGTGCATTACCGAGTATGTAAACACCCTGGTATGTTGGAGGCAGTTAAGACTGTATTCTTGTAATGGGCATTAGTGCAATGAGAATAGATAAAGAGTTTGATTTAACTTGGCAAGGAGTTCATCCCGAATGTTGAATAAATCTACATCCGTGTCTTTCAAAAGTTTTGACAAGTCATCTTTGAGTAATTTACACGCTGATTTAATGTATTCAACGGCAGTTTTATCATTTAATGACCTGATAGTCAATCTGTCTCTGTCTGTAACTTTTGGTCTTCCATATTTACCCATATATACTTCCATAAATTGATCTGATAATTCTGTGATGGAAGAAAACAGTTCATCACTCGCTTTGTGTCTTGCGAACGATGATGTTGTCCAATGATATAACTTAATATTGTTTGTTAAATCAAAGAAAAATAAAACAAACTCAGACATCTTCTTTATCTTGAGTTAAAGGAACATTATTTTTTTGGAGTTTGTACTTATTCCACTCTTGAGTGGCTTGTCGCAACAAATCCTTCCCAGTAAGAGTTGGTTGTAGAAGCTTTATTTCTCTCATTTTATCTCTAATGAACATATTGTAGCTGTTGGGTGTCCGTTGCGACTTTGCATCTTTTTTCCTACTCGAGTTATTGGCAAGCTGAAAGTAGCTTCGTGGAAGTTGTTGCTGGAATTCACTCACTGTAGTATTGTCAACATGTATGCCTTTTTGAGATAAGAATGTCACAAACTTTTCTAAAATGACTTGGTTGATTTGGAGAACGGACTTGTTCATGGCAAACTGCAAATCATATAGATCAACCATTGTGTCTAAGTAAGTATTGATTGTTTAAGTGCATTTCTGTATTATATTATATTATAAAGTAAAACATGTTTGATGCCAGTTGCTTGAGAAGAGTAGCGAACTGGAGCTCTTTGGAGAAAGAGCACAAGTTTGACAAAGAGACATTTAATGCAGAAAAGTTTCTTCAAGATTTACCAACTGCATCACCAAAGCTACTTGAGATGATAAACAAAATAAGGGAACTTGATGATGCAGATATTAAGTATCATGGAAAGACCTTCAAGCATTTCATCTTTTCAGAAGTAAAAGCGGGAGGTTATGGTGCAAGAGTTGTTGTTGGTGGGTTACTTGCTTCTGGACTGAATTTGTGTTATGATAAGACATTGAAACTGAAAACGGATGACGAACTACTACGAACTCGGGGAATGAATATTGGCTACCTGTGCAGTACAACTTTATATGAGCAGACGCTTCCTGTTTCTACGAAGAAGGGTATGCTGGAAAAATACAACAGGAGGCCAGACAACATCCAAGGAGATCTGATAAGAATAATGGTGGCAGACGGGGGTTTCAAAGAAGGTATTGATTTGTTTGATGTGAAATATGTTCACATATTCGAGCCACAAACGAATGAAGCGGACCTCAAACAAGCTATTGGTCGTGCAACACGTAAATGTGGGCAAGCTGGACTTGAGTTTCATCCAAGCTATGGATGGACACTCAATGTATATATTTATGATGTTCTCATTCCTGAACGCATAAAAGGAAAGTTAGATGATGCTGAGACGTTGTTTGATCTATACCTCAAGAACACCAACATAAACTTCAAAAAGATCAACTTTGCCAAACAGTTGGAACAAAATGTTGTGTATGGCGCAGTTGATTATCCTCTCAATAGGAACATTATTGATTTGCGGGGAGGCGCCAGGACAAAACCAACACCTCCTAAACTTGGAGATGAGGTGTTCTGCGATCGCCCATGTAGCATAAATCGCCCCAGTAAGTATGTTCCTGTGAGTTTGCCCCTGTTTGTCTCTGTTGCAATTGCCATTGGAGCTCCACTTCCTGTCAAACGATTGAAGAAACCAAGACAACACTTTTGTGCCTTATTACGCACAAATAGAGCATTCTGCAATGCTATGAGGCGCGCTTTCACCAATCAAGCACGGTTCATCCACAGATACTCACACGTATTGGTGAAGGCTATAGAGAACAAGGTTCATATGCAATTGAACAGTTCGCTAAGGTTACACTTCCTGAAATTCATATATGCATTTTCATCGCAGACAGCAAAGAAACGCATAATAAATGCGCCCGAAGTCCGTGAGGTTCTTGCACATCCTACATCTCGTCCCACGAGCTTTCACCGCCGCATACCGCAACATGGTAGCAATGCACCATTGCACCAAAACACGTTAAAAACAATCGAAGACGCACAAAGCAACGAAGACACGGGTAATGATGTTGTTACAACCCATGATAAAGCAGAGAACAAAGAAAAGCACTTCGAATATCTAATGTCCAGTGTTCCACGTATGACCGAAAAGATGCCTTTCAACTCAACAAGAGATTTTATTGTAGATAATTATGGCATATTCACTTGGCCAAAGGTAGAGCTGGAGAACATGTGCGTTGCCAAAGGTGGTGCGAGCGAAAACATACCAAGTGCAGAGAATGTTTTAAAAGAGATGGAGGATGAGATCAAGAGAACTGATGAGTTCAAACTACAAGAACTCAATCAAGGTGCTAATAAAAGTGTAGTTGCAACATTCACTCCAACGCAAAACTTTATTAGACACTATTTCACACCTGACAACCCCTACAAAGGAATGTTGTTGTTTCACTCAGTGGGTGTTGGTAAGACATGTACCGCCATAGCCACTGCAACTTCTTCCTTTGAAAAGGAAGGTTGGACTATATTGTGGGTGACACGAACAACTCTCAAAGATGATATCTGGAAAAACATGTTTGACACTGTTTGCAGTTTACACATGCAAGAGAAGATTTTGAAAGGTGTCAAGTTTCCACAGAAATTGCCCGACAAAATGCGTTTATTGTCAAAGAGTTGGTCTATCAGACCAATGTCTTATAAGCAATTTACCAACTTGGTAGCAGGCAATAACAAGATCCTTGATGACTTGGTCAAGAAGAATGGTAGAGAAGATCCACTACGCAAGACATTGTTGATCATTGATGAGGCACACAAACTGTATGGAGGCTCAGACTTGTTACCTGCCGAAAAGCCTGATATGAAGAAGCTCAGTGCTGCGTTACAGAATTCATATAGGGTGTCTGGCAAAGAATCAGTGAAGTTATTGTTGATGAGCGCAACACCTTACACAAGTGACCCAATGGAACTGATAAAACTCTTAAACCTACTACAAGATAGCAATGACAAACTCCCTGTATCCTTTGATGAATTTCAGCAAGTGTTCTTAGATGAGAATACTGGTGCATTTACCGAAGAAGGTAAGGACCTGTTTTACGAAAAAATAAATGGACAAATAAGTTTCTTGGATAGAGGGAACGATGCAAGAGAATTTGCTCAACCACGTGTTTCGTTGGTCACAGTCCCTTTGAGCCTTAAACCTGTTGCTGACATAATGAAGTTGAAAGAAGAACATGATTCCAACGTTGCGTCCCTTAGGAACGTCATCAAGCAACTTGATGAAAGTTTTGCAATTTTCAAGGAGACCAAAATGGAACAAGTCAAAGATGAGTTGAAACAAGTGTGTGGGCACGTCAAAGGTCAAGCATACTTGGATTGCAAGAATAAATCCACACCATACATCCAATTGTTATTGAACAGTATCGATGAGATGAGCATTAAAATCAAAACAATAAAGGATACACACTCTGAAGAGATGAAACGGTTAAACGCAGAGTTTGCAAAGGTCAAGGAGATCGCCGAAAACAATATTTCGCAAGAACACATTGTGGAGACAAAGTGTCGCGGGTCTAATGCGAGGAACTAGAAATAGCATAGTATATGAAAACAGAAACACCAAAAGTTAGCATGATATTCAACACCGTCAAACATCTATTTTGGCATTGTCGGCTTGTTGTCTCGCAAATACAAAACTTGGTAAGCGAGTTCAGGTAATTAGAGTGTCCCAAGTTTAATGTATAAACACTCTAAAATGATGGCAAGAGTTGCAGGTATATCTCCAATTCCAAATACCAAGAAAGAGATCATACCGTTGTTAGAAAAACAAAGTAAGACGTTATGTTCAGACCGCAGTCAACAGGACTTGACACACTTGAAGTCATGGACACAAAAACATTCGTAGTTTACAAAAGTGTTTTTATGATTAAAGTGGCAACGCTTTCATTTGTATATAGTTGGGTCTGCACCTGAAACACCACCTGTAGAAAAATCTCAACACCACCAAAATAAACTTTGTCATGAAATTGAAACTCGTTTTACATTTAAGTAAAATGTTTCTTTTTAAGAACATGGCGGAACACAATCATGAGGTTCTGATGAATTTGATTGACATCCTCAAACAAAACATCAAGGCGTTTAATGGAGATGTGTACGGTAACATTCTTACTATTGACGACAAAGATATCTTACCATGTTGCATTCCCTCACTATCAGGACATCCAAATCTATCTCAATCTATAACCATGCATTGCAGGATTGATGTGTACTTATTCAGTGTTTTCATGCAAGTACTCAATCTTAACTTTGATGTTGAATCTTTTCCTATACAGTTTAACGAACACATGGGTATCAACAAACAATTTGTTGTAAAGCCAAAACACAGCACAGACGCAAAAGTCATTCTAGAAGTTTGTTATCAATCTTCCCTTGAATGGGCAAAACTACCATGTGATTTCGACGTTCATCTTCTGGCAGAAAATGCATCCTCAGTATTCCTGAAATCAAACTATATATGTCTCGATAAGTTTGTTGACAAGATAGGACATATCAGACGGCGCATCAGCTCGCGGAAATTTACACTGCTGGATTCCACTGCATGTAGAACCGTGGAAAAATTGAGGTTACTTATTGATAGAGCACAAGGAATGATACAACGTGGATGGATAATGGATGACTTGCTGTATGGAGACCAAACATGGAATATCAATCTGTGGTTAACTTATCACATACGACCACAAGCATGTCGTGTATTTCATGACAAAAAGAAATTAGATCTGTTGACTTCCTTGGATGAGTGTCCTTTGTGTAATGAAGTGTTCAAGTCATGTGACATAGTCATCAATACAAGGTGCAACCATAATTTTCACTGGTGCAACAATAGGTGTAGAGGATTGAGCGAATGGTTAAAGCGTGGAAACGTCAGTTGTCCTGTGTGTAGGAAGACTGCCCTTTAGTCATTATAGGTAGGCACAAAGTAGCCTGAATTGGTTTAAAGCTTCTTGTGGGCTGTGGCGCTTTCTTGGGTCAAAATGAAGCATCCCCTTGAGCAAAGTGACCAGTCGTTCTCTAATTATGATTTTTGGTGTTGCTCTTTTATATTGTTTTTTGTGCAACCCACTCCACAAATACAATTTCAACAACAACATTCCCAAGGCATATACATCGATCTTTGACGCGAATTTCTTGTATTCTTTTTTTGGTAAATTGTCCTTGAAAAATACCTCAAGGTCATGCTTGAGGTTCATTTTGAGAACCGTCGTCATAGCATTTGCTATATCTTTATTTGAACCCTGAAAGTTATCAGATACACGCTGAAATAACTTATCGAACCCACCTGATTTGTTGAATAAGTAAGCCTTAAACTCTGGTGGATACCATACATAATCATGTAGTAACACGCGCATATTGTTGCTTGTATATATGTCTTTTTCACTCTGCATTATTCCGAAATCTATGAGATAGAGTTTAGACCTGTTGTATAGAATATTAGCAGCTTTCATGTCTAAATGGACTATTTTGTATTGGTTGAATACTGTGAGCCCCTCGAACAACGGGATAAACTTGGGCAGTAAGTTTAAGAAGGACTTGATACTACCTCCTTTTGTAAGCGTAGTCAATAATGATTGTCCTCCATAGCCATACAAAAGTTGTTGATATTGTTGTGGATTGTTTTGGTCTAAATGAGTGCATTTGTCAATTTCATCGGATTGACGATAGTAATGAACGCCGCAAGAGCCATAAAAAGGGACGGTGAATTTATTTAGTGGGTCTATATCTTTTTTTATTTGATTCATGACATCCAACTCTATGTCATGTTCATTATTGTCATCAAACACCTTCCCAACCGTGTTTTTCTTGTTGGGTGTATTGATACACTTCAAATGTGGATTAAATGTGCACCCATATGTACCCGATGCAAGATACTTGCCACCTTTGTGCATGATTGATATACTAAAAAGAAAGATTAGAATATAAGAATAGAATACATCATTCACCCATGGAGCAAGCGTATGTTCTTGGCACATTCTTTGGCAGGGATCCAGACATCGAAAATGATGATCAAAACAAGTATTCTGAACTGTCGAACGACGATAGAATGAGTTTTTGGAGGGGATACTTTGATGTTCATGGTGTGATTAAAAAATACTATAATGAAGGAACGTATGTTTGCAAAATTCAAATTAAAGACACGTTCCTGCAAACTAAGTTCTTTGAACTATTTCGAGTTCCTGTCATACATACCGAAAACAACTACTATTTGATTTATGGAATCAACACATTGGACTTTCTCCATCAACTTTACAGCAAGGCTCAGGATTGGTCCAATGCGAATGCTTGCATGTATCAAAATCTGCTGTATGGCTGGAAACCAACCAATGCTTTAGGAACCCCAAAATGCAAGTTTATGAAGACAATTGAAAATGCCTATATTCCAAACAAGGCTCACATAAGCGATAGCGGTTATGACCTTCAAATAATCAAACATCTTAAAACTGAAAATGGCGTGGAGTTCTATGACACAGGGATTGCCGTGCAACCACCTATTGGATACTACTTTGAGCTTGTTGCACGGTCATCGATGTCAAAGACAGGATACATCCTTGCCAACTCTGTTGGTATCATTGATGCGAGCTACACAGGTTCCATAAAGGTTGCTTTGATAAAGGTTTGCAAGGACGCTCCCAATATTCAACTTCCTGCACGGCTTGTGCAACTTATCCCACGTCAGTTCTTACATTTGCCTATGTATGAAGTGAGCGACTTCAAGAAGACGACTCGTGATGATGGTGGGTTTGGAAGCAGTGGCTGAATAGCATGGCATTATTATGAATAGTATTTTTGCAGCCAACTATATGTGTTCTTCACAATCTCATTTGTCACTTTGTTTTGAGAAAAATCATCATTTGAATAATTTGTGATGAGTTCAGCTAACAAGCACGCTGATATTTCTGCGGGATGCTCAAGTTGACAATAGAAGGTCATTGGCAGACCAAACATTTGGTTTGTAGGTTGTTTAGTAGAGTTCATTGAGCCATCATCATTGAGCAAAGCGGTAAAACTTTGTGCAATGGAGCGCGGTGAGGAGTTGTTATATAATTGAACAGGGATGGTTCCAGTACTTTCATGGATATAAAGACTACCATCGAGATCAGGGTTGTTTCTTATCCATTTAGGTCGCGTAGGCACTTTGATAGGTGAGAAACCCATTCGTTTGTACAAATTATGAAATTGTAAGGGTGTCATTCGTTGTAGAATATGGAACCGCTCATGGATGAGAGTTTTTACAAAATCGTTTAACTCGGTTTGTATTACGGTGTCATTCAACACTATGACATTACCTATTGTATGGGGGTAATCGTTTTCCATACCATCCCGCAATTTAACAAAATTCCACCTTGCGGCAAGGAGTTTTGGAAAGTCTTGCAATAGATGTTTGATACTTTCCATAGCCTGGTTGATTTTAGCTTTGTCAGACACGGAGAATGGCACATAAGCTTCAATGTATTGGTAAGCATAGTCTACGGGTTTAATACTTGCTTGGTTTCTGGCTGTCAAATCCATGGCTGTGAGCCCTTTAAAGAATGGTGATGCAAGAACGTGTTTCTTCAGGTTGTCTTTGTCAATGAACACCACCTCAGGTGTCATAGACATAAACGTTTCGGCAACGCTTGACTCATAATGTTTGGTGCCCGATAGTGCGGAAATCAAGATTACAGCTATTAACAATGCGAACAAAATGTAGTGCATATTTACATTATGTCATAAAAATTATCATACACCATGTGCACCATGCGCTAAGGAAAATGTGAACAAAAAACTTCAGATAACGGCAATTTTGTAAAAAAAAGGATACAAATCGATGAAGATGAGACGGTATGGATGTGTCCGTCAAACGCGGCACATCCATCAAAAAAATTCTGCTTGGTTGCAGAATATATTTTCAATTTAAAACCGTGAGTAGATGCCAGTATCAGGTTGGTCAGTGCCTACATCACAAAAGTCTGGCGGGACATTAAATACGCACAAAAGTCTGGCGAGACATTAAATACGCACAAAAGTCTGGCGAGACATTAAACACGACAAAACTCTGTAGCATGCTTTTGCAGGCTTTTGTATCAGTATGAGTATGAGAATGTATAGAATATTTGGAAATGTTTGGAAATATTTTGGAATATAATGGAATGAAATTGAAATGACATAAATTACATTAATTAAAGTACATTTTAATTCTTGTTTTTATTTTCAATAAAAGTTCGCAACTTGTCATACACAATGATGGCTGTTTGGAAGGGATTGTCGTTGGGTGCGTACTGTTGTAATTTGATTGTCATGGGTTTACCGCCTCGGCAAGCCCATGCTATCACTAAATGCATTTTGTTTGGTTCCGACTTGCTGACGTCGTCAACTATCTTAGACAAGACGTTATCCACACCGTTCATTTCAGGGAAATGTTTGTGTGGCTTTGCGGTCATCAGATATCGTTTATCAATAACTGCATCGTCTACCTTTAACCAAGCACGAGTGAATTTCTTGTCCTTTTTATTCATATCTGCGTTGTTTGCAACGTCGGTAAACATTGTATTTGTAATCTTTCTGTCTAGGACTTGATGGGAAGTGTCTTTGACTACGACAGAGACAGGACATTGAAAGATGCCACTTCTAAAGGAGTTCTTTTCGTATGTAAAAGTTAAATCGGGACATTTGTCAGTAAACACACACATCTTGTTGTCAACGTCATTTAGTTTTTTAAGTCCCTCAAGAAGTTTGCTCACATTATTGACAGTCAGTTTTTCTTTTTTAAGAGCCAAGTGAAGCTTAGCATCGGTCAAGAATGCCCAAAAACGTGCATCATACTGCAATGACACACTTATTGGCGTGTTATAGCAGTTCATGAAAACAATAACATTGGGTGGCAACCGAAATACTTTGGAAGAGACGTTGTATGGGCAATTCTTGCCATGTGAAGAAACAACAGTAGTTTGCATTTACAATAATCTTACAAAATATCTGGGGAAATGCATACTTTTCCGTCGTAAAAAAATAAATTAAAAAGGTAAGCAACAACAAGGAGATGAGTAATCTCTATTATGATGATAATTGGTTGATCAGCCTTAGCAATATACAAACAAACATGGCAGACTATAATGGAGCCATGACAGGCAACGGAAAGATAGGCTTCTACACCTCCATGACAGACATATCAACAACAAGAACATATATCAGTGCAAACTTTACTTTTAACCAAATAGGCAAGTATAAAAACAATCTTATTCAGGGGTTTGACATGAATAAGGTCAAGTTTATCCATAACACGGACACAAACATCGGGTATGACTTTGTCCATCAAAGCCTTGACATGTCCAAGGGCAGAGTGGAAACAAAATTCAACATTTCCAGCAACGGACAGCCTATGGTGTCGGCTACCCATCGTCTTGTTCCCTTAAGACAGTATCCTTTTTGTATTTTGCAAACGATTGAATTCCAGCCTGTAAGTTACATGAGCAATCTGGACATCTATCATGAGATCAGTGGCAATGCAAACTTCATTAATGAAATGAACTTTAACAACAACGTCATCTACAATGAGAGAGTATATGAAGACAGCGGGTTATATATATTGAATGCTGAAGGAAATCTTAATCGTCTTGGCACTGAAGGCAGACCCGTGAAGATTGCAGGCGCGTCATGTTATTTATTTCCAGATGATACGAATTCTAAAAAACTGGGTTTTAATGTGTACAACAACCTCACAAGTTGCTACCAGAAAATACGTTGGACAGATTTGTCTTCTGATACAGTTTATAGGTTCTATATTTTGAGCGCACAAATGACTGGTTTTGACTTTCCAGATCCCTTGGACGAAGTCAAACGTATACTGTTGAATATCTCGTTCAAGGAACAAAACATCGATATTTTAACCACTGTATTAGCTTCAGAAAACCTATCATACTGGAATAAGTTGTGGAACTCAGATATATTGCTAGAACCAAAGGTGGGCATCACAGAGAATGAATTATATGATGTCAAGAAAGTTAAACAATATTTACGTTATAGCATGTTCAATATTCTTGCGTGTATTCGTGATGGAGTGAACACAGAAGTCAATCCTTTAAACCTGTCTTACTTGGACGCCAATGGAAATGTGTTCTTTGACGGAGACTTGTGGATGGTTCCTATATTGCTGTTTCTGAAACCTGACATGGCAAAGACGATATTAGAGTATAGGTATAGAAACCTCGAACAAGCAACCCAGTTGGCTGCAAGTTTTGGTTTGAAAGGAAGCAAGTTTCCTTACCAAGATGATGTGGTAGGATATCAGAGTACATATTGGGATGTTGTATCTCCTTTGCATGTTTTCAATAATGCCTTGATAGCAATCAATGTATGGAACTATTATCGTGTAACTTTTGATAGAGAATGGCTGTCAAACAAGGGATATCAGATGATGAAGAATGTTGCTGACTTTATAGTCTCATTGGTAACAATCGATGATTCAGGAAGATACAATGTATACAATGTTGCTGGTATGAGCGAACGCGTATCTTACAACCCCGCGATGACGACCTACATGTTTAAATTAGCACTAAAATATATTATTGAAGCATCATATGAGCTAAACTTCATACCAAAAAAAACATGGGTTGATACGTACTTGAACCTTGAGATTGTTACATTACAAGGCGAAGGAGATTGTGGTGTGATCATGTATGATGATCAATATGATGCTGAGAATTTGGATATTCTTGATCATCTTATCATTCTATTCCCATACTACAACTCCTTGTTCTTTGACCCCAATAAACCATGTCGAGACACACAATCTATATTGACTAATATTGAATATTACACCCAACGTATAACCTCAAAGTATGACAGTGACCCATTAAACAATATGATTGTGTCTCTACTGTATGCTTCTGTCATGCAAACAGATGTATCAAAAATAACAACATATTACAACAGGCTTGTGAAAGTTTTTGAAGAGAACATTCGTGAGATATGGGGTCATTTCAATAGAGTAAGTGGTGAACAAGGAAATGATATTACATTAAATGCTTTGTTTATCATGATATTCTTGAATGGTATAGGCGGTCTACGTATAGAAGGAGGTGTCACTGAAAGCAAGTTCTACTATGAAGAATTTGGTATTAAAGGTAAGTATTTTGCAAACATGCCAAAAACATGGAAAAACATAAGGTTGAAGGGCATAGGGGTTGCACAAGAGTTGTATAACGTGGTGAATACACAAACCTACCCATAGGGATTACGCTTTAGTTGCTGTGTTGGGATTCTGCACAAGTAAACATCGTATCCCATTTGCTGTCAGTTTCTTCATAAAGTGATGGTAAGTGATACGGGTGCATGATCACTTCCCATATACTCTGTAAGTATATCCGCTTCCTTTATTTTCTTTTCAAGTGTGCTTGAGACAAGGAAACTGTCAATCCTCCAACCCAGGTTTCTTTCACGAGATTTTGCAAAGTTACTCCACCAACTATATTTAATTGTATTGGGATGTAGATGCCTAAACGTGTCAATTAAATGACAATCTTTAAGCAAGAGTTGGAACGCAGCTTTCTCTTCTTCAGTAAAACCATGCTTGTTTTTGGCGGACTTGGGATTATGGACATCAATATCACGTGGTGCAACATTCCAATCAGCGCAAGCAACAATAGGCTTGTTGTATTTCTTTTTCATGTTTTCAATATGCTTGCGCATGTGGAATTCCCATTCTTTTGTCCTATAAACAAGTCTTGACAAATCAGGCTTTGAATTCGGAACATATGCGTTGATAAGAATGAACGAACTATATTCAACTGTAATCAACCTTCCCTCTGTGTTTGATGAATCATCTGAAGATAGGTGAGGAAAATCATACACCACTGACAATGGTTTCAGCTTGGACAAAACCATTACTCCTGAGTAGCCCGCCTTGTTCTTGGCACAGTTTTGTCCTACCAAGGTGTATCCTTGCTCCTCGTACTTGAGCACTGAATTGATATCGAATTTTTCATTGCATCTAACCTCTTGTATACAAAGAATGTCAGGTTGTTCACTTGATGTTATGCTGTATAAGGTGTTGTTGGGAATAAATGATGTGTGCTTCACACCTTCTTTTGTTTTAGAGAGGATGGAACGAATGCCATTCACGTTGAACGAAATTAGTTTGATTTGCATTTTATACTTGACTACATAGATATTGATTATATGCATTTCATTTTTACTTATTGCATAATCTACTTATTAATTCGATACCTAACTGCACGCAGTTTCCTCTTGCGAGGTTGTTTCGCCAATTGTGACAGATGTCAAAGTGTATGTACTTGGATTTGAGGTTGTCTGGTAAGAAATGAAGCATAAACATCACTGGAAAATATGCACCTGTACTAATCTTATTAGTGTTGTTTTGCACATTCGCAATATTAGATTTTGCAATGTCCATATATTCATCCCATGGTGGCAAGAACCAGACTCTTTCACCCACGTGTTCACCTACATCATTGACAATCGAAGCTAATGATATGTCCTTTGTCCAACAAACAGCATTCAAATCAGGATGAACTGTATCTGCCCAGCCAGTAAGGGTTGCGAAGTCAATAATATATTTGGGGTTGTATTTTGAGGCAAAAGACAAAGCATCGGCTAAGATAAGACGACCTTCTGCGTCTGTATCAGTGATTTCCACCATTTTGCCGTTATGTGCTTTGATGACATCACCTGGCCTGGTGACATCTTGGGAGAGCAAATTCTCTACGACGGGACATATCACTACCAAATTACACTTGCATGGATACTTTGCAAAATACTTCAATATGGATATAGCCACACACCCACCTGTTTTATCAGTCTTCATCTCTGGTGTCATCCCTTTAAGTTTGATGTTAAGACCGCCTGCATCATAGACAACCGTCTTGCCCACAATGCAAATAGTAGGGTTGTCCTTGTTGGTAATGTGTTCCGCCACAAAGAAACGGGGAGGACGCACAGATGACTTACCAATGGCAAGCACTAGGTTCAGGCCTTCTTTCTCCATTTCTTTTGGTTTTAATATATTGATGCTGGCTTTACTTTGCAAAATACTTTTTGCACGATTGCAAAACACTTCTGGAGACATCATATTTGCAGGTTCATTTTCAAGGTCTCTTGCAAGATTTGCACAAGTTACCGCATACAAAAGACTTTCCATGTCCTGCTTGTTCATAGATTTGTCCTCCAAATAGTATTTTGTAAGTTTGTTTTTGTCGGTCTTACCCTCTTTTTTGTATTTTCTAAAAGAATACAGTTCTTTGGTGATGTATGTTATAAAAACCCTTTTTATGGTTGTAGGCAATGAATAAATATTGAATTTGACACTGGTGAGCGTTTCTGTTCCTTTTATCATGTTTGTAAGCTCACTACATTTTTCCTTTACACTTGTAAATGGTTTTTCTTTGTCAATGAAGATATTGTTCTTCCCAGCAAGTTTAGTTGTGGAAATATTGTACTCTGTATCCGTGTGTCCTTTGTGTGCAATGAACAGCATGAGCTTGTCTTATAAGAAGAACAGAAAAATAACGGCAAGTAAGGTCCTACTTCCAAAACACATGACAATGCCATAGGTCTGGGACTGAGCATTTTGACTTGTCATTGATGATGATCTTGTACTCTTTGATATTGAAGTGCTTCATCACACTATTGTGCATATATGCATCTATTGCCTTCTGGGACAATGGCTTAAGAGACCATATCAAGTAATGGTGTATATTCTTGTGTACATGATATGGATATATATTTTGTGTGAAAGCAATATCTTGACTGTTTGCTAGCTTTACACTATGTATTTTGCCGTGTTTGATCGTGATTCCAAAGTCCATGTAGTTTATCTTGATAAAGTCGGAGTATGAATGGTATTGGGTCAAAATTATGTCGCGTTGCTTATTGTATAACATCTGAACATGTGGACTTCTTGTGTGCACAACATTAAGCAATCGTTTCCAAGATACTCTTTGCATCATCATATATTTGAAAATAACATATTTCCATAATGTCTCATCTAAAACATAATGAGTACGAGAAAAACATAAGTCGGCATTAAGCTAAGGTACAGACTGCATCTCGATAGCTTGTTGCTGAGCATAGAGTGTTTGTCCATGGTATGAATCATCCGCACCTTGTTCTTGTTGTTCTTTTGACATCTTGATTCCAATTGTATATTTCAGAACCATAAGGATTGCCCATGTCCCTGCTGCTGCGAACGCCCCAATTGTCACGGTTCCTGCAAGCTGATAACCCAACTGATTACGATGCCCAAAGAAGGATCCGTTTGGACCGTGTGGGTTCCATTTTGTTTGAGCAAACAATCCTGTAAGCGATGTTCCCGTGGCTCCAGCAATGCCATGAATTGCAAACGCGTCCAGATCATACGGAACTTTTGCAAGTTTTACCAACGCCAATACAAACCATGCAAAGAATGCACCTGAAAATCCAAATAGGAAACTTACCATAGGATCGACATATCCGCAACCTGGTGTGATGCAAACAAGCCCTGCAATCACACCCGATGCAGCTGATAGTGCGCTCACCTTCCTTGTGAGAAGGAAGTCCAAGAAGACCCAAGTGATCAGTCCAAAACATGCGGAGATGTGGGTATTGATGAATGCCAACGCGGCAATGCCATCAGCCGCAAGTTGTGACCCAGCATTGAAGCCAAACCATCCAAACCAAAGAAGTGAGGTTCCTAGAGTAATTAGTGTGGTATTTGGCTCGTGAGGCTCTTTCCTCTTTCCCAACATCAATGAGATGACCAAGGCACTGAACCCAGCGGCAATGTGGATAACATCACCACCTGCAAAGTCAATATGACCAAGTTCCATCAACCATCCTTTTGGCTTAACTACATCATTGACAACCTTCATCGCCCACACCCAGTTGGCAATAGGATTGTAAATACAAACACTCCAGATGAAGATGAACAGAATGTAAGATAAAAAGTTCATCCTACCCAACGCTGCACCAGAAATGAGGGCTGGTGTAATCTGTGCAAACATGTTTTGGTAAGCGACAAAGATGAGGTTTGGAATGTGTGAACCGTATGTGTCACTGACGTTTGTTCCCAGATGCCTTAATGCAGCTTCATGAAACCTCCCAAATGTATCATTTCCACCCTTGCCAAATGAAAAAGAGTAACCAACCAATACCCATTGCACTGTCACCAAAGCCATGCTCATCATTGACATCAAAATAGTATTTGTAGTGTTCTTTTTTCCAGACAGTCCTGCATGGAAGAAGCCTAGACCAGGTGTCATCAACATAACCATGGCTGCAGACATCAACATCCATGCTGTATTTCCTGAATCCACATGATTTGTTGTTCCATACATTGTTGTGACTATGTTTAAAGTAATTGTTCCTGTTACAAAATTGTTAAGTCACTTTTTGTATTGTTGACAATAGATATTCTTTGAGGATTTGATTTTCTTGTTGCAAGTCTTCGACCATGACTTGAAGTTGTTGTACAGCACCATATAGGGAGGCATATATCTGATCGGTGTCCAAAGTTCTACAATCCTCTATGCCATACATATTGACCTTATCAATGGCCTTTGGGAAATATGCCTCTACATCTTGAGCAATCCACCCAAGCTTCTTTCTGTCTTTTACTATATTCTCAGGAACCTTATCAGCATCCCACTCAAAAGATACCAATTTTAAGTCTTTCACAATATCGTAGCATCGTGAACAATTAGCCTTTCGTATGTTATTCTTTAGTCGTTTATCCGATGACACGGTCCACGTCGTGCTCGAAGGTTTGGCGGCACTATCTTGGGAAAGTTGCAGTTGATATGATGGATTTGACATGCCTATGCCAATGTTCCCTCCAATGACATATAATGAACCAGTGTTTGTTTTTATGTTTCCATTCACCTCTAACGCTTCAAGGGGGTTACTCGTGCCAATCCCAACATTGGAACCACTGTAATACATGTTTGATGTAGGTGAGTTGCTATCCATGAAATAGCCTATTCCCAATCGTGGATTATACATGTTTCCTGCTATGGATAGATTCCCATATATCAATGCATTCCTGTCAATGAACACATTGCTATTAAAGTAAGCATTTTTCTGGACTTGAAGAGTGTTAGACATCGAAACCAAACCAGTCAAAATACTAGAATTGGAAACTTTGAGCGTGTTCAAGATTTGCACGTCATTACAAAACGTTGCTGGACCCGTGGCAGTAAAATTGCTTGTGATAACAACTTGACTGAAACTTGCTTGTTGCCCAATAGCACTAAACAGGGACTCAGTATATTGTCTAATACCATACTCGCTGACTAGCCTATTGGATTTTGCGGGTGCATTAGGATCAATCACAACATCAACACCTGTGATCTTCACATTACTTGTCTCGACAAAATTCCCCAAAATATCCTCTGCATTGTTAACGCGAAGTACATTGGCTTTTCGTTTCGACAAGAAGTCAGAATATGCTTGCTGGTCATTCAAACGGGCTGCGTCAGGATATAAGACCTTATACAGCGTTGGATTGAATGTTCCAGAATCAGGCAAGACATTACTTTGGTTTTGAGGAAGTGTTGCAATGTTCCTCACTAGTCCTATCTTTGCTATTCTCAAAGGATCAATTAGTTTTATCCCATCCAAAATGTAATTTGAAGAAAGTGCAATATTATATTTATGTTGTGCTACTTGAAAGGAATTCGTTGTTTTGTTTTCAACAGTTAACAAGAGTTCACTTGAGAGTGGGTCAAGCACCCTGATGTCATCTCCCACTCGTAAATTGCTTGCTGTGAAGGCATACGTTGGATCGTTAAGCTGAAAAATATTGGATCCTAGATAAGACACTTGTTGTCTTATGGACGAAATGTATTTTGCTTTTGAAAATATTTCTGTTTCAGATATCCCTTCATTCAACATAGCAGTTCTGATGACATAATTCAAGTAGCTTGTTGGAAGAGTATCTCTATTCACAGACAAGATACTCGCAGCATCAATAATGCTTGGAAGCACGTTTACATTGGGTATTAGGTTAGAGGCATTAGGGTTGGTGTTAAGATAGGCTATTGCATTTTCAATCGTCACTACGTTTGAAAATGCCTGTAACTCAGGGTTGTAATATAAGTAGTCGACAAAATTCATGCTCTTTATTATACTCTAACCACAAGATTTTACTCTGTATAATAGTCGTATGTATAATTATCATAGTCTTTGTATAATATCTTTTCATCAACAATATCATCATTTACTGGGTAGTTGAGACGTTTCGTCATAAATTGTGTCTTGTCCTCGTTGTATTGTTTGTTTTCAATATCTAGTTCCTTAACGAAGTTTCGTCTAGCCCTCGGCATGAACTTAGCTGGATCAACTTGTATTTTGAATTCAGCATCTGTTTGGTCTGCGTCATCTTCATTTGTAGGTTCCTCGTATATCTCATTGTCAGCGTTCTTGTCCCTTAGACTGTTTGTTGTGGATGGGTCTGATTTAGATACCTCCCTATTTATATAGTAGTCTTTCAATGTTTTAAACATAGACGACCCAAAGTAAAACAAGGATACGATAAGAAAAATCACCAACAAGACAAGAATGAAGACGATTGCAATATTATTGTTGATCATTCGCTGAATTTTTTCGACTATCACTGCGGGATCAAGTGATGTATCATTCAAGCTATCCAATGGACAAGCCATATAGTTTAAGTCTATAAAGAAAAAAACTCATAAAGATATAAAGAGCGATGTCCGCTTTCAATGCATCAGGTTCTTCTGTGAACTTGCTCACGAATGAGATATATAATTACATTCAATTTGTGCAAGAAAACTATGAGAAACTGGCTAAAACGTCTGAGGCTAAACTTACATACAATGACTTTTATGGCGTTCTTGAGGTCGGTAGCAACAGCAATGACACAAACACTGATGACAATAGTAAAGTTGCGAAAATCAAAAAGTACGATGACGAAAAAGTTGTGCAAAGCTTGAAGAAATTGGAGATAGTTCCCAACATGAGAAGGACCTTGGCTATTGAACTGTGTTCGGTAATGACACTTTATCTTAAGTCAAAAGAAATTGAAAATGCATTGAGTAGACAACAAGAGAAAGGTATCAAAAGAATTATTGCTGGTATGGCTATTCTTTTTGTGGTTCTTATCATATCATTACTCTTGGGTGGCTACGTGGGTGCAAAACCATATTTTCCCAACAAACTCATGAAAGGAGTGCAGGTATTATGTATTTATGCTATTGTCTTGACGATTGTGTCAATCCTCATGAACATCCTACTGGTAAATATGAGATACCAACTCAAAGGAATACAAACCACAAGTAAGCAGGTCAACAAGCGTTTCAAAACATTTGAGTCATTCATATTTGATGCGCCTAATCAAGTGTCTGACAGTGTGAAAATCATGGAATTCTTGTCGACCATCAATAAGATTAAAGAGACACCGACAAAAACAAAGAAAATAAAAGATGCGCTTACAAGCAAGTATTTTTCTAACCAGAAATTCAATGAGACACCTTTAACTCCAGAGCAAAAGGAAACCATCTTAACTCTCAAAAATCCATTTTCAAGCAAAGAGTATCTTGATTACATACTGACTTTATCCGAAGATGAACAAATCAACTTTTTGTGGGATGAGTATATATTGAAGATAATAAAAAACATTCACAGTGATGGAAGTGGCGCCGCAAAGCTAGCATTGACCCAGAACAAATCTGACCCTATTCGTATATTGGAGGGAACTAATGAAATACTTGACAACTACTATAAACTAATGCTAAAATCCTATCAATCACCAGATAATGGTTTGAGTCACGAGGCTATTCTGCGAGTTCTTGATAACACAGTCATCAAAAATCTCAAACGTTTTGAGTTCAACGATGACAAATACTACTCTAATGAAGAGGTTGTTCAAAAGTTAGATGAGAGCATACACTTTTCTCTTTTGAAGGATGGCTTCAAGCACTTACTTGTTTTCATGTATCTACCTTGGAAGGTTGTTAATTATAAGAAACTGATGAAGTATTCTCTACCCGACTCTGAAATCTCAAAGGCTTTTGTTGAAGATGTTAGTGAAACTGACAAGTCATACCTCAAAGACTTCATGGCAAATGATCCTGCTGCAAGCGAGATACGCAATCTGTATCCATTGCACCGTAGCAATTATGTCGATGAATTGAGGCTCATTGAAAAGTATTCAAACTCTGTCAGTACAGAAACAGATAAACAAACAGTTGACTTTTTTATTTCATTCTCCGTCTCAAAATTCAACGATGTATATGATGCACAGAACAATGCGTATTTTGCAGGAATTCAGGATGCCAATGTGTCAACCAAGAACCAAGTATTTCGTGAGTATATTGCGTATTTCAATCCATATTTTGACAAACTATTCAATGATGTGATTGAACTAACTCTGATGAAGCTCAATCCAGACAAGAGCCAATTTTATATATATGACACACAATTTATGAGAGAGGTTATTGAAAACCTGATAGACGGTAATAGCGTCTTGAAAACAACAGAAGCAAAATATAGATTTTATATGACTGAGGCGCTACTCAATATCATTATTGACGAACAAAAGAAGCGCTTTGTGACAAAGTACTTAGACTTCAATGCAAAAGGAAACGCCAAGTCAGTGAAATCAGAGTATATTTCCAAGAAGGTCGTTGAAACAACAAAAGTGTTGGCTAGTGCAATTGCTCCGTATCAAATAAAAACATCAGACTACAACAAATATATTTACCAAAAGGTTTTTGAGGGAAACAAGGAAAATCCTTTCCTGTCATCACTTATTGATAATATACTGTTGCAAATAGACTTTGAAGCGTCTTTAATTCGTAAAATGAAGCCTTCATCACGTGATGAAGATGAAACCCGCTTTGTTTCCCCAGAGAACTTCATGTCTGCTATCAACTCTTTCAAGTTTACTACTTTAGTTGGCAGTCTTCGGGTGAATGATTTGCAAGAGATAGTGAGCGCATTAGACTTTGAACAAACAGGAATGTTCTTGGATCAAGAGAAGTCAATCACTGTAGCAAAGTTGATGCTAACAGGCGCAATATTGATATCAGTTTTTGGATATATTCTATACCTAACACTAACACACACAACGTTCCCGGATGTTGCAGGCCTACGTGATATAGATCCTGTTCAAGCATTTCAAAAGTTAGATGATGATAAACTCAGGTCGGCAAACACAACAATCATCCGTGAGTTGTTGATCAGTGGAGTGCCATTGGCAATGATCTCTTTGTTTATTGCTATCTTCTCAAGTTTCTTGATCAAGAGGCAAACTAATTTGAAGTTCAACAAAGAGCGCATCACGCAAAATACATCATCCATTAAGAGCAACATAGACAATGTAAAGGAGCTCCTTGGCACCATTGAAGCTAGTATCAAAGAGGAAGATCGTTCAATGGCAATCAAGGATATAGACGCCTTCACAGATGACGACAAATACAAGTTGTATACGTTGATGAAAAAAATTCTAGTTAGTTATGACAAGTGCAACTACATCATTGGTGTGAACAAAGGAAATCTGCCGTTCCCATATGCAGAAGTCTTTGCAGATGGCCTTCTTATCTGCATCATCTTGGGAACTATTGTATATATACTGATGAAGTTTGCACCAGTTGAAAGACTCATGGAGTTGAAAGACTTGTATGAGTATAAAGAAACAGCGCAGACACTTGTCAACGACCCAACTTTCATCAAGGAAATTTCTACCAAGTTTGCTTGTCATACTGATAATGTGGACTCAATATTAATGACAGTTAAGTTGGTGTTTGCTACATCTATAATAGTTTTCATGTTCTTGTACACCGTTAGAGTGGTCAACAGCACCAACATGTATAAAGTAGGACTATACAATAGTAAATATTTCCAGAAGTCCCAATGTTGCTAGTCCTTTTTGTCACTTTCCTCGTGTTGTTTTCTTTGAGTTCTATAGTGATACCAGTTGAGGGTGCAATAGAACATAGTGAATAACATAACACTTTTTCCTACCAAATAAGATATTGTCTCGATATCTTGTGCGATTGGAGTTGCACGGACTTGGATAAAATACGGTCGTGCAGGGCGTTTCTTGACGAGTATAAATTGTGATTTTGGACGATACATAGGTTGATGGCGCAACATGTTTTCTGTATGTATATAATAGTTTATATTTTGCCGAATATTGCGAAGATGCAAAGTTCTGCAATGTTGCACAATGTGCTATCACTTACACAAAAAAAAACTATGATATTGTCGTTTTTTGGACAAAAATTGATGTCCTTGATTTACTTGATGTCATGCATCATTGCTACAATACATGTACAGAGACACTGAAGCGTTTAAGAAGCGGATTTCGTTGAGACAATGGCAGGAGCAACTAAAAGTTTCCTTGAGGAGGTTTCCTTTGACAACCTGTTGAGGTATTCAAGTGTTGAAGACCTCAAGAAGTTGAAGATGGAAAAGGAGAGCCTGTGCAAGGGACGTTGCAAGTGTAAGAACACTAGCAATTACTTTTGCAAACCCTGTGCCAACATCAATAGGAAGATGTGCCGTGTGTATCACGATACAACTCCCTTTGAAGAGTTGGTCCTAAGGTTAGCGTATGAGTATATGTTTGATATAGTGTCGGAGAGTGAGTTGAAGACGGGTAAGTGGCATGGAACGTGCTCAAGGGATGAAGGACATCATGAGCGCATTAGGCGGTTGAAGGCAAGGACGGGACAACAACTCACACACTGCAAGTGGTTGAGTTAAGGGGTTGGTTGTTTGGGGTTTAGGGTTGGGATGTTTTGATGTTTGTATAGTAACATTGTAGTGATCATGTTTGACCTTTGCAGTTGTAATAGTGATGTTTGTATAGTAACATTGCAGTGATTATGTTTAACCTTTGCAGTTGTAATAGTGATGTTTGTATAGTAACATTGCAGTGATTATGTTTAACCTTTGCTGTAGAAATGTATATACTTGTCCTTGCATGGTTTTTTTCTTTTGCATGGTGAGAAAATTTGAAACTTACATTTAAAGAGATCAATACAACAGTTCTATAGCAGTAGCAGCAAACAAGACGCCAAATCAATATGAAGATTTCTATCGAGGGTAACATTGCATCTGGCAAGTCTACTCTTGCATCAAAGTTGCAACAAAAAACACGTATTCCTGTGTTTTTGGAACCTGTTGAGACATGGACGCTATTAGACAAGTTCTATAGTGATATACCAAGATGGGGTTTCACATTCAATACGGAAGTTCTGTTGAGTATGTCACAGTGGAAACATAATGCTTTCAATGCAATATACGAAAGGTCTCCCAACAGTTGCAGACATGTATTCACACAACTTATGCGAGATGATGATATTCTATGTGAAGAGGAGTTGTTGTTGTTTGAGAAATTGTTTGCCAACTTTGGATGGGATCAAGATGTGATGATTTATGTAAGGACACCTCCAGAAGTATGCTTTGGAAGAATGCACAATCGTGGAAGAGATTGCGAGATGGGAGGTGTATCTCTTGAGTACCTCCAGAAGCTTGACAAAAAACATGAAGACATGATGGCGTATGTCCGTCAGTCAAAGCCTCATATACGCATCATAGAAATAGATGGTGTTGCAAGTGCAGATGATGTTTTTGACAGTGTGATGAATGTGTTGAAGAATGACCTACAAGTCATATAAAATCATATAAAAATTGATTACCACAGTATATATCATAGTATATTTTCTTATTGCTCGCTGAAATGGACTTTCCTAACTACTTCTTTAAGTGCTACAGCCATATGATCCTTGTTGATGATGATGCTGACGGATGTGTCTATCTGATCCCGCCTAATCAACAGGATTGGCACTTTACACTTACAAAGGATTCACACAGTGATGACATATGGTATGTCTCTGGTGTACGTGAGTATGAGGAAGTCAGTATGACTTATGTCAAACATAATGACACTTGGCAAAGAAAAGAATAAGAAAATATACAATCATATAGCCATGACTGCCTTAATAGACGGGTGATACTTGTAGTCGATGAGTTTGAAATCATCTATAGACAAGTCTCCAATATCTTTATTTTTTATTTCATCACTGATAATAAGTTTTGGAAACGGAAATGGTTCTCGCTTCAATTGCTCTTGAACTTGTTCAACATGATTGCTGTATATATGAACATCTCCTAGACACATGATGAGCTCTTTGGGCTTCATATCTGTTATCTTTGCTAATATATGCGTTAATACAGCATACGACATGATGTTCCACGGACATCCTAGGAATGTATCTACACTTCTTTGATACATCTGGCAACTCAAGTGTTTTGTTCCGTCTTCATCTATGTCAACATAGAACTGCGCACTCAAGTGACAAGGTGGAAGCGCCATCTCGTCCAGTGCTTGTGGGTTCCATGAAGACATGAAGATTCTTCTACTTGTTGGGTTGTTTTTAAGCTCCTTGATGATATAGTTGATCTGGTCAAATCCTTGACCATTATAGTTGTCTTTGCATGTCTTGTATTTTGCACCAAAGTGCCTCCAACAATGACCATATGTTGCACCAACATCCCCTTCTGGAAGGTGATGAAGACCTCGCTTATCAAGAAACTCGCGGGATGTGTTGCCATCCCAGATCTTCACACCTTGTTGTTGCAATATAGTCGCATCGGTCTTCCCGCTTAAAAACCATAGTAACTCGCGAATGCATGATTTCCATGGAACAAACTTGGTTGTGAGCACAGGGATAGATTGAGATATATCAAACCTCATTTGTTCACCAAACAAAGAAATTGTTCCCGTTCCCGTTCTTTCTTCCCTATGCTTTCCTTGTGCAATAATCTTCTTCAACAACTGCAAATACTGTAACTCTTGATGCTCCATGATATTTGACTTTAAAGATATAATTCTTAAGTATAACTTTTAGATGCATGTGTTGTTTTCAAATTTTACACGTCCACAATGAATAATATTTTTCAAATTTATATACATGTTGTTATGGTAGGTACAAACGATAACTCATATGAAGCATTCAATGACGTCAAGGAATGGACTAATACGCTTATATCAAGGCATGGGTTCATGGTCATTGCACATGCAGAAAACAATAAAGCATCTGTGAAACAATATAAATCAGCTCTAATCAAAGTACAGAAACTTCTGTATCATAGGTATAGACAAACAACCGATAGAACACTCAAAGCAGACTATAAAGAATTGCATCATAAGATTAAGATACTGAACAATCATGCTCGTCAAGAGCTAGTTTGATAAGAAGTTTCAATCACCTATCATTCACAACAAATACAACGTTTTATGGTTATGATTGCTCCAACAAGCACGTCCACACCATTTTCTAAATAAAACATATCATTGCGTATTTTTTAAGAAGTATACATCTATGAGTTGTCTCCTTCTTTCCCTTAGAAGAGATAAGATTTCCAGTCGTATTGTATTGTCAGATCTATTAGCCAACCATTTATCAAATATCTTTTGGTAGAAGTTTGGACTCTCTTCCAAGAATGGATATTTGTTTATGTTGTTTTCGGCAAGCCACACACCCTCCGTGCAGAGACCGATAATATGGTTAAAATGTTTAACTAGGCAACCTTCACAATACTTGTTTTTTTCAGCAAGATGTTCTTCTAAAAGAATGCTTTGTTTGACAACATTTTGCATGTTGTAAGCAGGATTGTTGACATCGTCTATTGCTCCACACTTATGTTTATCACACTGCTTGTGATTGGTTTTATTAGGTGTAACATGCTTGGCTGATAGCTTACAGATTAAACATGTGTGTTGATTAATCAAAAGAAACACCAATAACACTAATGATATGATCTGGGTGTAAAATAAAAAGTAATTTAAGTTGTATAGTTTCATTATTAAACCTTTAATGATACATTTTTAGGAAGAATTTGATGTTTTATTTTGTTTATCTGTTTTTTGCACAACAGGGAGGTAATATGTAGGTGTGATATATTTCTCTACAAGCATATCATAGTCTAAGTTGTATTTCTTGGCAATTAACTTTAACAATTCCTTGTTCTGTTCTATTATAATGTTCTTGATCACTGCAAATGCTACTTTGTTATCCATTGAGAATTAGGCGTTTGTTTGATCCTTGTGTATAACTTCTTCAAGTGGTTAAGAATCTTTAGAAGATCCTTCGCTGTGTCTTGTTTATGTTCCCCTATTTCTTGTATGAAACATTCAATTTTTGCAATCGGGTTCGTCATAACCGTGCTTAAGTGGTTCTTGCTTAAATGTTTCATTGACAATCAAGATGGCGAACATGCATATATTCTGTGTAGATGACACGAATGACTACTTGCAATCACTACTTGCAATTAAAGTGAAGAAACCCTACATGGTGAATGAAAACATTTACATCTTTGACGTGTCATATGACAATCATGCTCTGATGATGCAAACAACACCATGTGTCATACCATACAGTTATTATATATTTGATAACAAGTCGTTTCAACTTGACATTCATTCTTACAGCAAGGCTTTGAAGGAATTGTGTAACAAAATAAGTGAACACGTCATTAACAAAGTCAAGAAATTCAATGCTGGCATTCTCAACAACAAAATGTTTATTGATTATTTGAAGGAGGTGCGGCAAGAACCCAAAAGTGAGTATAGGATAAGACTGCGCAACATTAATGTTAACAATGTTACTATCTTTAACAATCAAAATAATATAATAGAGGTCAGTACGCTACAAACATTTGATAGAGTTGTGTGTCTGTTCCAGCTTCAGCGACTAGTTGTGCAAAAAGACACATATTATTTTCAAGCAAGTGTTGTGCAAATCAAAAAACTCAACACACCACTCGTTGTTGCACGGGAATGCTTGATAATACAAAAAACTGGGTTGATGGATGATGAATGGGTAGAGGAACCACATGACTGCAAAGAGTGCAAACTATCCATCTTTGACAAAATAGAAAAGGTTGTCGAAAATAAGATGCAAATATCGCAGCAACAACAACTGTTTGAGCAAATTAAGAAAGGGATATCGCTACGGGATACTACACCGCATCAAGAAACTACAAAACCAAAGCATGTATCCTTTCAACCATCACTATCGGATATCCTCCATGCTCGTAATAAATTGAAACCAGTTTTGTAGTTGCGTGAATAAATTAACTACACAAATATTTTTATATGATAACATGTTCAAAACAAGTACATTGAAGTTTAGAGTTGAAAATCATAGAATAATCATTTCATGTTTGATGGGCTGGATGACGCGTCCAGAAATAATGTTGCAAATGTTTCAGATGTACATTGACAAAAGAGGCATTCAAACTTTGCCAGATATAACGATTGACTTATCTGATGCATGTACGGACCTAGACAGTTTTCCAAATGAGAAGTATTTCACCATTAGCGCGCCTTTAGAGAAGAAGCATCTACTATTACCAGATCCATACTCCCTATGTTGGCCAGAAGCTCATATTGATAACGTTTTTGAGAAGTGTGCACAGATTGCAACTGCAGGTATGACACCACCAACCGATACTCGTTTGTTTTGGATAGGGCAAAACAGCCATTGGACACGTAAGGTCTTGGTAGAGTTGGCTGATAAACATCCTGATAGAATTGTTGCAAGTTTCTTGGAGTGCAAGAAAGGGGTTATACCGAAAAACGAAATGGTGTCTCTTGAAGACCACACAAAATATAAATATCTCATTGACTTGTCTGGTCAAGGGTTCAGTGCTCGCATTAAGTATTTGTTGTTTTCAAGGAGACCTCTGTTTATAGTCGAACGTAAGTACCACGATTGGATAAGTTGTGATCTCAAACCGTGGATACACTATATACCAGTCAAAGATGACAAAATAGAAGACGATCTTTTATTGAAGATGGAATGGGCGGACAAAAACGAATGTGAGGCTTCTTTGATTGCGCAACGTGCTTTGGAACACATATCATCAGTGTTTACGCTTAATAAAGTCCTAAATAGAATAGATGAGGTTATGGCGGAAGTCTTCACAACATTTGCAACATCCGATAAACATATCGCATAATAGTATAGTAAGCATGCCAATAAGTCAGTTGAATTTCATTCACAACGATGCAGGTTTATTTATGATGTCCATATATGTTCCAAGTGGTTCAATCTATGAACATGTTGGTCATTTCAAGAGTAAACAAATCTCGGGTATATCACACTTCATTGAACATCTCTTGTATAAACATACTGAGAACTATACAGGGAAAGAGGTCTTGCAAAATTTCACAAAGTTAGGAGGCTTCTACAATGCAAGCACTGACAAAGACCAAACAACGTTCTATGTGAAAACACTTGTGGAGAATTACACTCTTGCTACTGACCTATTGTATGAAGTAGTCTTGAGACCAAGGTTTAAGCCGAGTGAGGTAGGAACAGAGAGGAAAGTTGTTTTAGAAGAGTATAGCCAAACACAAGATGACTATGATGATATCCTGTATCAAGGCAGCAATAAAAGCATACTTGACACCCAAAACATATATTTGCCTCCAGTCATTGGCAACAAAAAACACCTGTTGAAGGTAGATTACAGCACGTTATGGAAATACTATCGTGAAAGATTTCAAAACTTCTTGATTGTTGTGAACTGTGATGTAAATCATCATAAACAGGTCAAAGAATACATTGTCAAAAAGGTTTTTGCTGGCAAACAAGAACGTATCTTGCCTGTTAATTTCCATCTCACAGAGTTCGAAAGTTTGTCAAGACAGTTTGTGCACAAAGTACTTGTTGAACAGCAAAATACTGCACAATATAATACATGTTTGAGTTTCACTGCTTATGAGTTTAGGGACTACAAAAGCAACCTTGTATTGGATTTTGTGAAGTTTTGCCTAACAGATGCTGGTTTATACAGTGTATTGTCTTATGCCATCAGAGAACAAAGGGGTCTGGTGTACAGCATTAAAGCATCTAATGAGAAGATGAGGTATATAGGATTATTCAAAATATTCTTTGGGACTTCTAACAAGGATGTTGCCAATATATTGACTGTGATCATCAATATATTGAATGAGGTGAAGGCCAAGGGGTTTGATAGAACAATATTACAATTTTATAAGACTAGTTATTTGAATCATATGAAGTATCGCTTCACAAATGAGGAGACGCGTGCTTCATGGCATGGAGACAATTTATTCTATGGTGTTCAACTGACTGAGAATGAATATATTGCTCAAATTGAAAAGATATCCAATCAAGATATTAAGAATATTTGTGCCCATGTGTTTAACATCCAAAAGATGAGTGTTTACACATTTGGTAACTACCACAATAAAAAAGAATTACAGAAGAAGTTGCAACATACGTTCTTATCAAGTAGTCAACATGTTTAGTTTGGCCTGCAATCTCTTCATGTCAACCAAAGGTAGTATGGGTGCGCATTCCCATCCTTTATGCTTTAGATAAGTCTCTACCTTGAAGTCATTGGGATAGTAATGTAAGCACCCTTTTGTTATGTCTTTCATCAAAGGTTGAAGATGTGTAGGTAGTAAGTTGATGGATTGAGGTGGCAAGACCATCAAAAGTTGCAGATACGGTGAGATAGGTTGATTGTGTGTGCCAACCAATTCTTTTTGTCTAGCATGAAAGTGTTCAGGTGGAGTAGATACAACATGCTTAAACAAATCACTCGCACATGGTGCATATGCATATTTGTAATACCAACAAGATTCTCCACTCTTGTTGAAGTAGTAGTTGGCCGTCCATAAAAGTCCATCAATATAGTTATTACATGTATCACTTATCAACTCTGGTGTGTTTGCTCCAAGAACATAATGATAGTAGGAGTTCCTCCATTTTGCATCATTCCTTGGATTAATGTTATAGTTTGGTTTGTTTCTTAATGGAAATCTGTCCAAATCATTGATAAACTCCTTGACGGCCTTGCTTTGAGCTTCCTTGAGAGTAATGTGTGACGATTGTTGTCTAATGATACTCACAATGTTGTTAAAGTTTCTTGGTGGATGTACTGTCATGTTGTAAAAGTGCTCATGTGTAGCAATCATCAAATTATCTTCAATCTGGCTTAGTTCTTTCAAGAACATCTCTAATGCGTGGAGGTTAATGCTAAACTTGTCACCATCACGTCGTACAATGCGCATTTGCTCCGCAATACACACTGCTTTGTAAGTATTGACGAGAACATCTACCGCGCTTTCTTGTATCTTTAAGAAGCTCAAACTGGGAATGAAGTCATTTCCAAGGAAGAAACACAAAAAGACATAATCGAGCACCAAATTCTCCTTCGTAGTGTCCCCAGTGTCCCCAAAGGTCTCAATAATACTTTCACGCAATCTGTCAATAACCAGATATTTGAAGGGTACCTTTTGTCCAGACTTCTCATTGATGAAGTTGTTGCTTTCTCTCATAAGGACGATCTTGCTGGATGGACAGGTCAAAGACAACATGATTAAGTCCGCATCAAGACCATAAATGACATCGCACATATATCCCATGTGCCATCCATCAGTACTCTCCATCAACGGGTTTGCCTTGATGTAATGGATCATCTTATGCTCTCCTTCACCTGGTTCATCAGCACTTGATACATGCAGACGTTGAAGATGTGGAAATCTTGTTTGAACCATTGTGTTGAATTCCGTATTTAGAAAATGTGCTAATTCAGTCATGAACTGTGTCCCTGGAGTAATGCAATTGCTGTCCCACTTGATAAATGGAATACCATGATGTTTTTTGAAATCTTCAATAGCAATATTGCGTTTTGCTGACAAGAACCTCCTCTTTCGTTGTTGCACCATCTTTGCTCTTGGAGCCACTCCATCAATAGCAATATAGACCAATTCCGTTGGGTTGCTATATTGTATCAACTTCAATGTATACTCTGCTATATGATCAAAGATGCGCCTCTGGAGTTCTTGATAACTACATGCACTATTACATGGTTGTGACACAACATTTGCGGAGCACATGTGAATGACAGAGTTGAAATCAAGAAACATACGTGCGCATGATTGAGGAATACTAGAAGTTATCGTTTGAAATCTACGAGAAACTGGAGACTTAGCAATAACTTCTCCAAAATAAAATGGAATACCCATGTTGCCTTGCTTCCTTGTTATGTTAGACACTACTTACAAGGTTATATCAATTTTTTTGTGTTGCATCAATATAAATGGAACTTGCAACCCCAACTTACATTGCATCTGTTGCTTATCTGGTGCTTGTCCTCGTTATCATCTTTGCTCCTGCCTCTAAGATGATGCATATTAATGGAGCGAATGATGAAAACTCTTCCACGCTCTCAAGCAAGCTTGTCAGCGTTGTTTTACTTTTAATACCTATCGCATTTTCAATTTATTCTATCAATTGTTTTGTTGTGGGTGGCTGCGTAGTGTGGAGTTGGATCAACGCTATCTCAATTCTTCTATGGGTTCTTTTGTTGGTTCTGGTTATTGTCTTAAGCGCCAAACAGCAATAAAAAATGAAACACACATAAACCCAAATTATTTTTATAACACATTCAAAATGCAGAGTGTACATTGCCTACAGAGATTGCGTTTGAAGCCTCTTCATAAGCCAATCATGTTGATTGACACAAGTTACTATGTATTCTATAGGTATTTTGCTACCTTCAACTGGTGCAAAAAACAAAATGACAAATTGACTGCTGACACAGTCATGGAAGATGAAACATTCATGCAAAAATATAACAAGATGTTTGAAAAGACCTTACTTGACCTATGTAAGGCCAACAAGGTGAAGGAATACTCTAATGTGGTGTTTGTCAAAGATTGTCCAAGAGATAAGATATGGAGACATCATCATATCAATGGGTATAAGGAGAACCGTGATGATAAGTCAAACACATTCAACAGGAATGTTTTCTCACATACCTATCAAACTCTTATCCCTAATCTTGAGCAACAGTACGGCATTCAAGTGTTTGGTCATGACAACTTGGAAGCGGATGATGTCGTTGCTATAATTGCAACACAAATCATGGACAACTATGACACGGAACTTGTTATCATCACAAATGACAATGACTATATTCAGTTGCACAATCATGACAATGCAAGTCACTTGAAAATAAGTAATCTTCAAGGCAAGCAAATATCTGAAAGGGTTGGATGTAATTCTAAGGTCTACATGAAGATGAAGAAGATATTGGGTGATAAATCTGACAATATACCTTCTATTCTCAAAAAGTGTGGTGAGAAGACAGCACTGAAGTATGCAATGAACGATCAGCTTTTCCAAGATGTGTTGAGAAACAACACTGCTGCAAAGCATCAGTATGAACTGAACGAAAAAATGATTGACTTCCACTTTATTCCAACTGATTTAAAGGATGCCGTGATAGAAAGGTTGGATATTTCATAAAAATTTGAATTGTATCCTTTTTATTTTTTACTTAAACATTCAATGCGTTGAATATTGTCAAGCATACTCGCAAACAACGACAGTATGGACACTACAGATGTATGGTCTCTATTCTCTACATTGCGTGATGATGAACCTAATGCCCTATCAAAGAATGACCATAAAAGTGTTTTACCAGATGTTCCATATACCTCTGGGAGTGATGGCCGTATGTGCAGTCATTGCGCTTCCACGGATATCATACTGGAAGAAAGCATATACACTTGTAGAGGATGTGGTAGTATAACTGACAGATTCATTGATATGACGGCTGAATGGAGATACTATGGGGCAGATGACAGCAAATCAAGTGATCCTACGAGATGTGGGCTTCCTGTCAATCATCTGTTGCCAGAATCGTCACTAGGTTCTATCATCAGTAACAGCGTCAAAGAAAGCTACGATATGAAGTTGATTAGAAAGTATCACATGTGGAACTCGATGTCGTATAAGGAGCGCAGTTTGTATAACATTTTTGATAACATAACTGTGAATGCAACAAACAATGGGATTTCTAACTCCATCATCGAAGAAGCAAAGATGTTCTACAAACAAGTTTCAGAGAACAAAATATCTCGTGGAGAAAACAGGAGTGGTCTCATTGCTACAAGTATCTATATGTCTTGCAAATCCAACAAAGTGCCAAGAAGTACAAAAGAAATTGCTAAGATATTCAATCTAAAGACCAAGACAATGACAAAAGGTTGTAAAAAGTTTCAAGACCTTATGCAAATGAACATGGATTGCACGACACCAAACGACTTTATACAGAGGTTCTGTTGCAAGCTGGGTCTTGACAACGAGATACGAGAATTGTGTAAGAGTGTTGTTGAAAAGGCAGACGAGTTGTGTATTGTATCTGAAAACACACCACCAAGCATCAGCGCGGGAACAATCTATTTATGCAATGTGGTTTGTGGTCTTGGGATATCAAAAAAGGAAATGGCTGATGCATGTGAGTTGTCACAGGTCACTCTAAGCAAGTGCTTCAAGAAGATGTATGAACACAGGAGTTTGTTGTTTTCAGCAGACGATGTCTATAAATACAATATTAAGTAAATTGCAAAAAAATTACAGTGCAATACAGTCATTGTGAACAAAAATTGAACAACATATTACAATATATATAATGCATACATGAATAATGAATAGTGTCTAACTACTTGTGTTAGAGCTTGAAGGGTAGGTGCAACAATGAGTGCTCTGACGTCTTCAAGTGGATTGTCTCGAATGACAATCACCAAGTATTGCCTCTAATCACCAGAGAGAGGGCACATTCTTCATGTATATTGCACACTAGTAGACTGGTGTTGGTGTGCATAAAGGGACTGTATATATGAATAATGAATAGTGTCTAACTACTTGTGTTAGAGCTTGAAGGGTAGGTGCAACAGTGAGTGCTCTGACGTCTTCAAGTGGATTGTCTCAAATGACAATCACCAAGTATTGCCTCTAAACACCACAGAGAGGGCACATTCTTCATATATATTGCACACTAGTAGATTGGTGTTGGTGTGCATTTTTTTTGCGCAAAATTTGAAGATTACTGTTCCAAAAAATCGCAAAATTCGCAACCTTATCTAATGACGTTAGGTCTTGAAAAATGTTTGTTTGTGGTCTTTAAACCTATATAACAATTATTAAAGTATCAAGTTCATGAAGCCATTTTGGA
>JACCDR010613790.1_pt1 | contig 34001 bp, 47 predicted proteins | sample 7446431 | NCBI WGS metagenome assembly JACCDR01 (sample SAMN15323443, study PRJNA562643) | freshwater metagenome | isolation source: river surface water | place: USA:Blue River Watershed | collected 2017-08-17
GTATGTTTATTTCTTTAAGAATCCGATTGGTACTATGAAAGATAATACAATTAAACTGAACAACAGCAACATTAAACAAGAGTTGTCCGATTGTATTCGTCGTCTCGGCCTGGAGTGGAGCATTAATGATGACTAAATTGACTGACATTTTTACATACAATCCGCTGGAGACATATTCTACTAAAGCGGGTCTATCATACCCGGCTGGTCCTGATCCGCTCCTTGTAATGGGCGTCGAACTAGAGATCGAGAACACCAGCGAGGAAGCTGGAGGTTTGCGTGGATTTCGTGTAGAACGCGATGGCAGCCTACGTAATAATGGCTGGGAATTCATTACCCTTCCTATGTATTACAATATGCTGTCAGAACGATTGGAAAAATTCTTTGAAATTAATACATTTACAGAAAATAATTATAGTGAACGCTGCTCTGTTCATGTGCATGCAAACTGCCGTGACTTGACGCTCGATCAAATAGCTTCCATTGTCTTGATTTATCAAGCAGTGGAGAAACTTCTGTTTAATTTTATTGGAGAAGACCGAGATAAGAATATTTTCTGTGTGCCACTTTCAGAAACAACCATTACTTACCGGCTAATTGAGCGTATTGCCGATAAAAGTTATAATGTGTTTCGTGATTGGAATAAGTACACGGCACTAAACCTTATGCCACTGTGTAATGCCGAACAAGGTACCATTGAGTTCAGGCATATGGCGGGTACATGCAACGTGGACTTCATTTTAGCATGGCTCCGTATTATTAGCCGTATTTTTGCAGCAGTGCGTAATACAGACTTGGATTACTGGAAAACCCGCCTTAGTGGACTCAATAGTAATTCACGTTATCAAGGACTTATTGTTGATATTTTCCAAGATGAAGCACCGCTACTTTTGACTCCTGGATATGAGTATTTGTTGGAAGAAGGTGTGCTGCTTGTCAAGTATAGTTTGATGAGTAATAAGAAAGTTAATAAATTTATTGTGGATGAAGCGCAAGTTACTAATGAAGCCTTGATGGCGACTACAATTGCTCCCATGCCTCATCAACCATTTGATGTGGAAGCCGCTATTAGTCGTGTCCGTGAAGCTGAACGCCGCCTAAATGCCACTACAGCCAATCCCGATTGGCTCTTCAGACAAACAACAATAGCCCCAACTTCGTTTTAAGGTAAATTAATATTATTTAATGTTCACAAAACACTGTGAACAGTTTACTTAATTTTAAACATTGGAAGCACCTGTAAGGTGCCATGGAGATTTTATTATTTGTGGTATTGTTGGCCTAGTTACTGGTTTTTCTAATGGGTTTACTCTCGATGAAACTCGGGTCTTCCGTGATATGCTACTTATTGACACTTTGCGTGGCTTTGATAGCACTGGTGTTTTTGGTGTGGACTATGATGGCAACGTAGAAGTTCTTAAGGAAGCTTCTAACGGTGCCTCATTTGTGCAAACCGTGGACTATCGGGCGTTTGATAGCTGGATTTGTCAACGCGGTATGTATGCTGTCGGTCATAACCGAGCAGCAACGCGAGGGTCGATCAGCGACAAGAATGCCCATCCGTTTGTCATTGAAGATAACATTGTGCTTGTGCAGAATGGCACGTATAAGGGAGACCATTCCCATCACAAAGATACCGAAGTAGACACAGAAGCTGTTGCTCACGTTATTCATGAAGAACCCGACATCGAGAAGGCTCTTCAGAAAATTAATGCAGCATATGCTCTTGTATGGTACAATGTCAAAGAAAAGACGCTTAACATTATCCGTAATGATGAGCGGCCTATGTTCATTGCTTACACAAAACAAGGAGCCATTGTGTTTGCAAGTGAGCTTGAGACTATTCTTGCAGCATGCTCACGTAACGGGGTTGCGCTAAAGTCCCAACCTTATTTGCTTAAAGAAAATATGCTAAATACGTGGACTCTTGACACTGACCGTAATACTTGGTCTTTTGATAATAAGGCTATTGATAATAAATATAGGTACAACACAGACTCCTTTCGTCACCAGGGTGCCGTTCAATTTGACTACTCTGACTGGGAGTATAGCCGAGGGTTTAGGACACATTATAAGGAGCTTGGAGACAATAATAAAAAGGAAGTAACGTCTACAGAAGTCTCATCTACTATTTTTGAGTATGTTGATAATGGTACGTTTATGGACAAGATGATGACTATTCAACAATGTGACGAATATAAAGACAAGCTTCGTAATAAAAAGATTCTTAATGTCGAAATGGTGGATTATAAGCCGTGCAACAATCTTCCTGATTGCAAAGCATGGTATGTAGTGTTTAATAATATTGATCCCACTGATACTGTGTCTGCTGTTCTCTATACTCTCATTAAGGATAAAAGCGAAAAAGATATTATTGAAATGTCTGAGCCCAATCCGTTCTATAGTGTGGAAGCCACTGGTACTCCTATGGAACATTCCGTGAAAGGCCCTAATTTTGAACGGGGCCGCATCATCACTATGTTTGTAACTGATCCTCAACCACTTACAATCCAATGATTTATATTGTTACACCTAAGCTACAATCTAAGTTTGCAAAAGCAATTCAGCAAGGACTACAAGCACTAACTACTGAGCGTGTGCTGCGCACAACAAAGCAAAAGCCCCGCTCATTTGTTGTAACCCCTAACTCACTTAATAAAATTGAACAACTCCAGCGATTTAGTAACGCTAGCATTAGCTGCCCGTTGTTTGCAATCAGCCGCAGCGGAGCTAGGCAACTCGGCGTTAACGTATTGTTTGCACGAACCCGCATCAATTCTACCAATGGCCGAGGAATTATCGAGTTTAACGCGGAAGATGAACACTATCCTCCTGCACCTCTCTACACTGAGTACATCCCTAAAAAATCAGAATACCGAGTCCACGTCCTAAACGGAGAAGTCATTGACATTCAACAAAAGAAAAAGAAGCGTGGATTTGAGTCCACTCGTAACACTCGTATCCGCAACCTTAACAACGGTTACGTCTATTGTCGTGATGACATTGCTCCTCCTGATGGCCTTGCCAATCTCGCTGTTTCAGCAGTTGCTGCTCTCGGCTACACATATGGTGCAGTGGACATCATATACAATCAGAAAATGGATAAGTGCTTCGTATTGGAAGTAAATTCACGTCCAGGGCTTAGTAATACTACATTGATGTTTTACGCAAAAGCAATTATTAAACAGTTGGGTTGACAGAATAAGAAAATTAGTGTATAATAGAGTCTCGTTATAAGGAGACTGCTAATGAGAAAATCTAGAGTAGAATATGATAAGTTATACCGCACTAAAAATGCTGAGAAAGTTATCCAAAGTCAGCTTGACCACTATCATAAATATCCTGAACGTCGGATATTAAAATTTACAAAATATCACGCAAAACGCACTAATCAAGAATTTAATTTAGAATTAGCCGATATACAAATTCCGGACCATTGTCCATATTTAGGGATTAAAATTACCACAGAATATGGAAATGGACGTAAAGATACAAATGCATCTATCGATAAAATTGATCCGTGTAAAGGGTACATAAAAGGAAATATTCAAATTATTTCTTTCAAAGCAAATCGTATGAAAAATGATGCAACTATATCTGAATTATTGATTTTTGCGGATAATATTATTAAAATGTACAAAGGAAACTGAAATGCATTGCGTATGCTGCGATAGAATGCTAACTGACTACGAAGCTGTGCTTCGCCATCCTGAAACCAATGAATTCCTAGACATTTGTCTTACTTGTCTTAAAGATATTCCTATTGAGCCTGTTGTACCCAATAGGCTTATGGACGATACTGCCTACGAAATTGAGGACTACGAATGACAACTTCGCAAGCTCCAGTTGTCTCAACGGCAATTTACCGCCAAGAATATTACGGAGCGCCAAGACTTCGGGAAAATGGGAATTGGTTTGCTTGGTGCTGTGGAGCTACGTACATTCCTAAACCTAAACCCAATACAAAAGTATCGGGCAGTCATAAAGGAATTAAAGTATGGGCTGGTGCTGTTGGGGAGCCTTACAAAGGCAAAAAACAAACGGTCGATCATGTAGTTACCCGCAACGGAACCATTACAGTGAGCGTGCGCCATGACTTCTAACCCTGGTAAACTTGTGGAAATTGGATGCAATATGTTTGGTGCATCCGACTATGTATGGGGTGTTGGTTATACTTATAAAGTAGACCCTCGTCGCCTCAATGTAAATGACACTTATATTTCTATTTTTGGCCCTGGAAATGCAACGTTTTTAAATGTGTTTGAAAACGATTCTCGCATTAAGATTATTTACAAAGCCCGGAAAGCGGTCAATAGACGGCCTGGGCATAGCTTCCAGCCACGCAATACACTAGTTGTGTGGGAATTTTCGCCGGATACGGCTCAGAATGCGCCGGCTTGAACAATGTCCTAAATGTGCCGCACTTGGTAATGACACAAGAGGGGACAACCTTGTTGTTTATCCTGATGGGGGTAAGCATTGCTTTGCATGTAAATACCATGTGTTCCCTAAATCCTATAACAAAATTAAAGTAGAAGATAATGTCCCAAAGGCTTTGCTACCTTTTGACTTCACCCGAGAAGTACCGTCCTCCGCCTTACCCTGGCTTCTCCAATATGGACTACCGTATTCCTATTGGGCTCCCATGCTTGGATACAGCCCGAGCAGTGAACGCCTTGTGTTCCAAGTTGGGCACCCCAATATGGCCTTCTCAATTGGCCGCTATGTCGGCACTAACCACCCAGGCTCAAGAAAGTGGTATGTATGGGGAGATTGCCACAAGCACGCTGAGGTAGTCGTTGGAAATACCAACTCCTGTGTTGTCCTTGTTGAAGACCTCATTTCTGCACATAAAGTTAGGGCGGCAGGATATACTTCCCTGCCACTATTTGGCACTCATGTTCATAATCCTGTTATTTATTATCTATTAACCACAGATAAACCTGTAGTGCTGTGGCTAGACAATGACCAAGCGTTCAATGTAAAGAAACAAGCTCTCCGGCTTAGTTCCCTAATACCACAACCAGTTAATATTGTTAACACAGAGAAAGACCCTAAATATATGCCCGCTTCTACTATCGTGAGTTTACTTTCAGGAAACGAACATGCTTGAGTTTAGAGAACATTACGTTGGCTCTCAACACATAGTTGACGTTTATATTATCCAAGAAACAGTGCCTCCCATTAAAGCTGGGGAGCTTCGTCAATTGCTTGGGGAATATTGGTATGAATCTACAGCCGTGTGCTATGAACTTGATGAACTTATGGAAATTGCCTCTAAGCTAAAGGAACTTAAAAATGCCTGATTTTGCAGACGACAAAAGGAACTGAGATGAGAAACATGATTGAAACGTTTCTAGGCAAGCTTGGCTGGCCGACGCGCACAGAACGCGACGAACTCGTGCGGCAGCTTAGTATTTCACAAGCATTCGCACAGCAAGTTGCCTACGACATCGCCGACAAGGCCATTATTGTCGGCTCAGATGACGTGGTGCTACAGCACTTGGCGCTTGGTGGCCGCACTGTGCTAATTCTGCCTGGTGTTCGTAGAACGCTTATTTCCGGTTGCTCTTGGACCGCCGCAGAAACGCCAAATAAACTTATTAGTGTTACCAATAAACTTGTGGAGTTGAATCATGCCTGATATTACTATGTGCCAAGGGCTAAACCATCGTTATAATGTTATGTGTCCTAAGCGATGGGATTGCCATAGGTTTATGGCTACTCCTACTCCAGAACGACAAGCTTATTTTATTAATGCACCATTTACTCTTATTAAAGTAGAAGGTGAGTGTGAATATTTTATGCCTGTAGAAAAGAAAAAGGGGAGCAAGCCATGAGGATTGCGAACATGTCCGTAGAACTGGTAGACCACATGGGCAGTGACCTTAGTGTGGTGAACGCGGCCCGCGTTTCATTTGCTAAAGTATCCGAAGAGTTTACTGACAAAGACAGTAAACTTATTAATTATCTAGCAAAACACAACCACTGGAGCCCATTTGCTCATGCGTTTGTATCTTTGCGTATTAAAGCCCCAATCTTTGTAGCACGCCAGCTTGTTAAACATCAAGTTGGTCTTGCGTGGAATGAAGTAAGTAGGCGATATGTAGATGACGAGCCCGAGTTTTGGTTCCCAGTTATCTGGCGAGGTAAACCAGAAAATGCTAAACAAGGTAGTAGTGGTGAAATTGAAAACCAAGCTGAATGGACTGAGCTGGCCCATTACCATTGTGGGGAAGCCTTAGCAGATTATCAGGCTGCAATTAAATTTGGAATGGCTCCAGAGCAAGCCCGTATAATGCTTCCTCAAAACACCATGACCGAGTGGATTTGGAGCGGAAGTCTTATGGCATTTGCCCGTGTATGTAAGCTCCGCCTCGATGCACATGCTCAACAAGAAACCCGTGAAGTGGCGGAGCACATGCAAGCTCTCATTGAGCCCTTGTTTCCGGCCTCTTTTAAGGCCCTTTTGGAGAATTGATATGCCTAATAAAATGAAAACTATTGTTGTTGAATATGTTGAATCTGTTTACCTTAAGTCTCTTGCTACTTATATTAAAGAACTTCAAGATACTCTAAACAATATTCCAGAAGAATATCAAGATTCAGCGTTAATTAGTATTGTGGCCGAAGGTGAAGAAGACGCCTATATTGCAGGTGAGATTAGCTACAAAAGGCAAGAAACGGATGATGAACGAGATGTACGTGAAGCAAAAGAAGAATCCGCAAGGAAGCGCCTTGAAGAATATGAGCTGAAAGAGTTTGAACGGCTTCATAAAAAATACAGCCCTAAAAGCCCTCTATAAACACTTAAGCTACCTAGGTACCACCCACCATGTTTAAATCGATTGTAGGCCCTATTCTGGCCCTTCTAGGGGCATCCGTCGTCCTAGCGGCCTCGTTGTACTTTGTCTACCATAAAGGTGTGTACGATGGGGTTGACAGCTTTCACAAAGCATGCTATAATAGTAGCTCTCCTCTGTTTGTGCAGGATGATGAGACTAAGGAAACTATTGTCTGTGCGCCCTGGGGGCTTGACAAGCAGCCAAATCTGTGATATACTAAGTATACATACAATACAAAGGAATACATATAAATACATTAGAACATACTTTACTTAAAGTATTACTTAATAAAGACAATTATAATAAATATAAAGATACTATAGATTTAGAATACATTAAGAATACATATAGAGAACTTAGTTATTTATATAAAGTATTATATTCTCTACATGAATCTGCGCAGCAGGACATTAGTGTTGATGAACTCTCTGCTGCGTTCTGGATAGCATATCCTGAGGCAGATAAGCCTATCTACCAAAGCCTTTTAAACAGCCTACAAGGGCTAGATGTTAGTGAGCAGGTAGGGTCCATGCTGCTAGGGCAAATTAAAGCCCGCAAGGACGCTTTAAGCCTCTCAGAAAAGGCTTACAAGGTAGCACAGGGGGTTGATACTGTAGAATCTCTACAGGACTTCTATGCTGAAACATTTGCTAAGGACGATCATCAACATGACGATGGGCTTGTACCAGTAGACACTGATCTTGAATACATTGTAAGTAAATCATATAAACCAGGAGGTATTTATTGGAGACTTAATTTTCTTAACAAGTCCTTGGGTCCACTACGTGATGGGGACTTCGGATTTGTATTTAAGCGTCCCGAAACAGGGGGGACGGCTTTCTGTGCCTCAGAAGCCTCCTACTTCTTGGACCAAACAAATAGACATATTGTTTGGATTAATAACGAAGGGGAAAACGAAAAAGTAATTTTGCGCGTATATCAAGCGTTTTTTGGTGCTACGTTAGAGCAAGTAATGTCCAACATTAAACGCTACAACGAAGAATTTAAAGCTCGCACAAACCATCGCTTTCTCTTCTTTGGTTTAGACCGAAGTAACAAAAAAGACATTGAGGCTATTGTAGACAAATACAACCCCGCAGTCGTATGGTATGACCAGCTTAGTAAAATTAAAGGTTTCCAAAACGACCGGGAAGATTTGCGATTAGGAAGCATTTTTCAATGGGCACGGGACTTGGCTAACGGCCGCCATGCGGCTATTGGTATTCACCAAGCAGATGGGACTGCTGAAGGTGTCCGTTATCTGACAATGGAACACTGTGCAAATGCAAAGACTGCTATTCAAGCAGAAGCTGACTGGATTTTAGGACTCGGCAAGAGTCATGATACAACGGAAGAAAACATTCGGTTTCTGTCTATCTCTAAAAATAAGTTACTTGGTGATCCAGAAGTTATTCCGTCCCTAAGACATGGTAGAGGAGAAGTAATATTAAACACGCAAATTATGCGCTTTGAGGACATCGTACATTACGGATGAGCACTTACACAGAAAAACATAAAGTTTACTACGAAGAAAATAAACACAAACTAAAACCTAAGTTAAAAGCCAATCAACAAAGTTGGCTTAAAACACCCAAAGGAATTTATAGCACGCAAAAACGTAAGGCTAAACAGCGAGGCATTGCCTGGAATTTTACGTTTGATACGTGGATGGCCGTGTGGAACAGTAGTAATAAATGGGAACAACGGGGCGATTGCACTGGTAAATACTGTATGAGTCGATATAATGACGAAGGCCCATACTCTGTAGAAAACACGTACATTAATTTGTTTGAAGAAAACACTAAAGAAGTGTACACACGTATGGGTATAAATTTAGATGGAACATTTAAATCTAAACAAACTTAACATTCTGTGTCTTGATGTCGAGACATCTATCTACAACAAAGGGAGTCCATTCGACTCCCGTAATTTTTTGGTAAGTTATGTTTATTCTATTAATGGTAGCAGCTCTTTTAAATATTACAGGGATCCTGATTTTAGCAATGACCTCAAACGAAAAGTTAGCACTTGTAGTACTATTGTTGGGTTTAATGTTAAATTCGATTTGCATTGGTGTAGGCGTGTGGGGATTGATGTTCCATCCCATGTAAAAATCTGGGATGTGCAGCTAGCTGAATTCATTGCATCGGGGCAACAACTACCTTATGACAGCCTAGACGCTGCATGTGAACGCTATGGTCTAGCACGTAAGCCTGACATGGTGAAGGAATATTGGAAGCAAGGCGTTAGTACAGAGAATATTCCCGTGGAAATTCTTAAAGAGTACAACATCCACGATGTAGAATCTACTCTGCGCTTGTTTCACTTGCAGCAAGATATGCTGGATGAAAAGCAAAAGCAGCTTGTGTATCTAGAAGGAGAAGACCTAAAGACGCTACAAGCTGCCGAATATGCAGGTATGAAGTTCGACGTGAATAATGCTATTAATACAGTTTCAGCTTTACAAGCTGAAGTAGCAAATATTAAACAAACATTGGAGGAGTTCGTGCCTCCTGAGGCTAAGAACTTTAATTGGAACAGTGGGGATCAACTAAGTGCTCTACTTTATGGTGGAACCATAACTTATGACTATGCGATATCTGAACCGGCAATATATAAATCGGGTGCAAAGCTGGGTCAAACTTACACGAAAAATACCTGGCATGAGAAACATGTGCACTTTCCTGGGTACTTTACACCACATCCGGAGAAAGAGGTTGCAAAAACTAAGTCAGACCCATCCGCAACGACTCGATACTACCAGACGGACGCTCCTACGCTCTCGTCCCTTAAAGCCAAAACACTCCAGCAAAAAACGTTGTTGTCTGGACTATTTTCTTTGGCGTCAAAGTCTAAAGCATGTGAAATGATTGAATCGTTTATCAAAATTAACAAAGAACAACAATGGAATGGGTTTATCCATGGACAGTTTAACCAGAACACAGTAGTTACTGGTAGACTAAGTAGCAGTAAGCCTAACCTGCAAAACACAGATGAGAATGTAGATAATTTGTTGATTAGTCGATATGATTGTCAACTGTGACGTAAAAAGCCTTGAGATTTATGTAGCAGCAGATTGGTATGACGACAAAGTATTGCAGAAGGAACTGCTGAATAAAGAAGACATCCACCAGAATAACCAAACTGCATTTCACTTACCCAGCAGACTCATTGCTAAGATTTTTAACTTTAAACTCATCTATGGCTCCTCTGCTTTCGGCTATGCCCAAGACCTTGACTTTAGTCACGTAGGGTACTCTGAGAGGCAATGGCAGAAAGTCATTGACACGTTCTATAGCAAGTACACAGGCATTGCTAAGGGACATGAACGAGACATCAAGCAAGTTAAAGAAACCGGCATGCTGGAGATTCCTAGTGGTAGGTTCTACAAGTGGGAATCCAAGACGTTTAGAGGCCAGCCTAAGTGGCCCATTACCCAAATTAAGAACTATCCCATCCAAGGTTTTGGTGCTGACCTAGTTAAGCTTGCTCGCATTGAAGCATTTAACAGGTTTAAAGCATCAGGTATGGAAGGGGAGTTCATTGCTACGGTGCATGACAGCCTTGTGTATGACGTGCCAACCAAGAATGTAGAACCCACTGCACAACTCTTGCGAGAGAGTGTTGCAAAAGTACCAGAATTGTGTTATAATAATTGGAGCTACAAGTTTAAGCTTCCAATGTTGTGTGAAGTGTCTGTAGGCCCAAGCAAAGGCCAACTAAAGGAGATTTAATTGACAAAAGTTACCGTCCAAGAAGTTATCATTAACAATGTTAACACCGGCAAGAAGCCATATAGCCAAGCAGTAGTAACCTACACTACTGAACGTGGTGAGAATAAAGAAAAGAAAATTATATCCTTCAGCAACCCTGCGGTGTTCGCAGCGGTTAGCAAAATCAAGAATCCCACTGTTGTAGAAGTAGAGAATGATGGTGCTCCCTATTACAACTGGACTAAGCTATCCTTTGTAGCTGAAGAAGCAGCACCAAAAGGGGCAAACGCCTCGGGAGCAACTAGTGTAAAGGTTGCGACCAGTACATATGAAACTGCTGAAGAGCGTAAGATTAAGCAGCTTTACATTGTGCGACAGAGTTCTATTGGACATGCTCTTGCTTATTGGAATATGGTTTCAGACCGAGAAGGACAGCAGTTTGTTACCACTGAGCAAGTGCTAGAAAAAGCACAGGAGTTTGTAGATTTCGTATATGGAAACAAATTCGACGAAGAAGTGGAAGCGGTGGACTGAAGACGGATTCTTTCCTAAACCTAAGTATGGTTTTACGCAACATCTACAGTACATTGGGGATTCACTAACAACCCACCCCCTTAACGAGGGGGACTACATTAGGTTTAAAGATGCTGCAAAGTTTTGGGCATGGCGGCATGATAAACGAATAACCATTCGCACTGACCGCAAGCCCAACAATATGCGTAGCATTACCGTTACTCTTATAGCCCACCACAGAAAAGACAATCATCGTGTCCTCCCGGATGGCCTTAAAGACGGCCTTGAAATCAAATTTTGAGCAACATCGTATTGGTGCCGTTATTGTTAAAGGGTCTAGAATCCTATCTACCGGATTCAACCAGCGACGGCCCAGCGGACTACTTAAAACCCCCACCCTACATGCAGAGGCTGCCGCTATTCTACAGATACTTAAAGCTGGTAGGCAGCATGATTTGGTGGGTGCTGATATTTATGTTAGCCGTCTTACTCCTGGGGGTAGGGTGGCACTTGCTAAGCCTTGTTTCAATTGTATGAAACTTATTCGCAGTGTCGGCATAAGCCGAATTTACTATACTACTAATGACAACAGTACAGAAAGTATTAAACTTTGAAATTTGAACAACTTGAGGGCGAATCTTGGAGGGATGTAGTAGCTCGCTTTGGTAAATGGGCTGGTGTTCAGCAGGAAGTTCTAGAAGAATATGACTGGTTAGACAGTAATATGAATGATAAACGTATGGCTGCACATATAGCTCTCTACGAATGGGATGCACTCCCAATATGCAAGCTTTAATTGACGCCGATAACGTAGCGTTTGCTTGCGCTGCCTCTGCCGAGGATGCAGAAGAAGAGCATGCCATTGCCAGAGCACAAGAAATGGTGTTTAACATTTTACGTGCTACCGGAGCAGACCAAGCAGAGCTATGGCTTACTGGTAAAGACAATTTTAGAAACAAAGTATATCCTGAGTATAAAGCCAATCGTATTGGGGCTTATCGTCCTAAACACGAACAGGCGGTTAAAGATCATTTTAAACGTGCATGGGATGCCAATGTGGCACAAGGCTGTGAAGCCGATGACATGCTGGGCATTCGACTCACGGAGCTTAAAGACCAAGCAATTTTATGCCATTTAGATAAGGACATGAATCAAATTGCTGGCTGGCACTATACATGGGAATTACGTAGACTTGGAAAGGTAATTAAACCTGAAAACAAATATTATGTTACGCCTGAAGAAGGCAATCGTTTCTTTTACTATCAGCTTATTACTGGCGATCCCACTGACAACATCAAAGGCGTTAGTGGGTACGGTCCAAAGAAAGCCGACCTCCTTCTGGACAACACACCACGGTCTGAATGGCTTAGCGCGATTCGAGATTTATATGCGTCGGAAGAAGAACTAGACATGAATGCACAATGTATTTATATCTGGCGTAAATTAAACGATAATTGGAGAAATACCTTTGTATAACTACCGTATTATTTCCCGCACCGAAGGTGATGTTACCTCATATATTGTTCAACGAGAAAACTATAATCTTACAGGTGCTATGGGGCAACAAGGAATTGGTTTATATCAACAGCCAAATAAATGGGATGATGTGCGAATGTACCCCGAACTAAAGGACGCACAAACTTATTTACATTATATTAAGACAGGGCTACGCCCCAACGAAAAAATTGTCGGGTAAGGAGCCTTGGACTGAAGGACGTATTCGTGGATTTATCACAACGACCTTGCGTTATGGCAGTAGGAAATGGCCGCCTAAGTTTCAATGTTTGGAAGAATCCAAGACTGAAAAGCGTATTAACCCTACTAGTGGACGTTTGGCACAGTTTTACTTATGTGCAAGATGTGCCCAAGAGTTTACAAACAAAGATGTGGAAGTAGATCACATTATTCCTGTGGTTGATCCCAAGGTTGGGTTTGTAGACTGGAATACGTTTATTGAGCGGTTGTTTACTGACAGAAGCAACTATCAAACCCTGTGTAAATCGTGTCATAAAAAGAAAACAAAAGAAGAGAATAAAAAATGAAATTTCAATTTACTATTGTAGAAAACAACAAAGTATTTCTTAGCTGGCAAGCTGCTAACCCAGATGCAAAAATCTATTCCATGCAATTTGTTCCGGCACACAGCACCGTGGAAGCTGGCATGGAAGTAGGTTATACACATCATTTAGGAATTGTGTACACTATTGACGCTGTTACGGAGTAATAGCTATGAAAATCCTTGATGTACCAGTATTTAACGCAGACGGTAGTGTGCAATATCACCAAACCCTTACTGCTAATGAAATTCAAGTGCTTCTCCAATTTGCCCTAAACTTCCTTGTTGCTGCTGGCATTAGCACTCATACGCTAATGAAACAAGTAAAAGAAGCAGAAGATAAGCAGGAGCTTAATGACTAAAGACGAACGATTAGCAGATCAAAGGCGCCGTCGAAAAAATAACAATAATGCTTTTACAAAAAAGTATGAAAAGACGCATCGAGGCTTTTTAATGCGTTTGTATAGAAATATGCAATCCCGTATCGAAGGCGTTCAAAAAACAAAAGCCCACTTATATAGAGGTTTAAATTTACTAGCAAGAGAAGAATTTTATTGTTGGGCTATGAATGATCCAACTTTTTATTCTTTATTTGTCAAATGGGAACAGTCTGGTTATGAGCGCAAGCTAACACCATCTGTTGATCGAATTAATTCTTCTAGCGGATATTCATTAGACAACATGGAGTGGGTTACGCATTCAGAAAATTCTCGTCGAGGGGCATATAATAGACATGCGGCACTTCATAATTCCTGACGTTCAGGCAAAGCCTGGAAACGATTTTACATTTTTATCTGACATTGGTAAATATATTGTAGCAAAAAAGCCGGACAAAATAATTTGTTTAGGAGATTTTGCTGATATGCCGAGTTTATCAAGTTATGATGTAGGAACTAAGTCTTTTGAGGGCCGACGTTACAAAGCAGATATTGAGGCAGTCCATGCTGCTATGGACGCGTTGCTAAGTCCGATTAATGAATATAATTTTAAAGCACGGAAAAGTAAAAAAGAAACTTACAATCCCGAAAAAATTATGTTGTTAGGTAACCATTGTAATCGAATTAACAAAGTTACCAACACCGATCCAAAATTGGATGGGACCATTGGAATTGGAGACCTACGTTACAAAGAATACGGATGGGAAGTCCACGATTTCTTAGATGTGGTTGTCATTGATGGCATTGCATATAGTCATTACTTTACTACTGGTGTTATGGGTAGGCCATGCACCACAGCAGCAGCCCAGCTAACCAAGAAGCATATGAGTTGCATTGCAGGTCATCAACAAGGACTACAAATTGCAACAGGACATAGGGCCGACGGACGACGTTTAACGTCGATTATTGCAGGCTCCTGTTACACTCACAATGAAGATTACATGGGACCCCAAGGCAACAAGCATTGGCGTGGTTGTCTCATGCTACACGAGGTTAACGACGGGGAATTCGACTTAATGCCAATTAGCCTCGATTACCTGAAAAAGAAATATGAGTCTTCCAAAGTTTCATGAATTTGTCCAAGACTATTGGGAAGCATACTATAAAGATATGAGAGAAAATATGATTAATCCTTTAGATGTAATTCAGCAAGCAACCAACATGGGACTTGACCTACCCAAAGCTGTTGCAGAAGGTGTGTTAGGTGCTAACGACAAACAAGTAGGTGGCACATACTACAAAGACATGGGTATTGAACCCTGGGATGTAGTGGATACTTGGCCAATTGAGCAGCGCATTGGTGTATATCGGCATGGTGCCCTTAAGTATATTATGCGTATGGGAACCAAAGATGAGAATGTCCAAGAAATTCAAAAAGGCATTCATTATCTTGAAAAGCTTGTGGAGACGTTAAAAGCATGAGTTTAGTTTACTTAGCATCCCCTTACAATGGCTATCTAGGTTCTGTATCCGAAGCTTATAGCCAAGTATGTAAAATGGCATCCATACTTATGCTAAGTGGAGAGAAAGTATTCTGTCCCATTGCGCATAGTCATGCCATTGAAGAAGAAAGTAAAATGCCTCGCCAAGAAGGCGATTGGTGGCTAAACCAAGACTTTGCTGTTCTACAGCATTGCACTGAACTTGCTGTCTATCAAATGCCCGGCTGGGACCAGAGCTATGGAGTTGGAAAAGAAATTGAATTTGCAAAGGAGCATGGTATTCCTATTCGATATATTGAATGGGGCGGCCTGCTATGACATATGGACAAACTTGACTTACTTGAAAGGCTGCGCTTGCAAGATGTACTAACAGTAGTAGAATTACTAAAGCTAAGTACGGACGACATTGTAGACGCTTTCCTTGACAAAATTGATGACAACTACGAAGAAATTAACGAAGCCCTCGAATAAGAAAGACTCAGACGATGGCCTATCTAAGAACCACAGCAAGTCTGTTAGATTTCGCCTTCGAGTGCAACAAGATAAAGAAGCTCTTGAGCAACTTAAAGAATATGAACTTAACACCGCAAGAAACCATCGAGTACCTTGAGCGGATGATTGCTGACCTGCTTGTCGATAGTCAGTATGTTAATGAGCTTGTAAAAGCACATGCAAATAAAGCTCCTTTAGGACTCAATACATACATTCATAAACTAAATAACGAGACACAGGAAATTGCTGTAGAGCTTCTTTATAGTATGCGTGAGCTTGTTAATAACCTACAAAAACTAGATGCAAATTGAACGATTTAAAACTGAATTCGCAAAGACAATCTTCCGAAACAAATATGCCCAAGGACCAAACGACACTTGGGATGCCCTCGCCGACAGGCTGGTTGAGGATGTATGTGGAACTCGATGGGGAACCAAAGAAGCTCTTATGTCAAAAGAAGATCGGTCCGATCTCGCAGAACATATTAAGCAAATGCGATTTATTCCAGGTGGACGCTATCTCTATTACGCCGGGCGAGAATATAAGGCTTTTAACAACTGCTACCTCTTACGGGCTGAGGAAGACACCCGAGAAGAATGGAGCAACGTAACATGGCGTGCTATGTCATGCCTAATGACTGGTGGAGGTATTGGAATTGACTACAGCAGACTACGACCTGCTGGTAAACCGTTGTCGAGAACTGGAGGCATCGCATCTGGACCTCTACCCCTTATGTCTGCTATTAATGAAATCGGGCGAAATGTCATGCAGGGTGGATCACGACGCTCTGCAATCTATGCTTCGCTCAACTGGCAGCATGAAGATATTCCTAGCTTCCTTAGAGCAAAGAATTGGTCAGATGATGTCCGAGCACGAAAGGAAGTAGATTTTAATAGTTGGGCACCGTTAGATATGACAAATATCTCGGTGAACTATGATGACAAAGCAGCTTTTGAGTTCTATCAGGACCCCGCCGGATTTATTAATTATAAAGAAATTCTAGCGCAAAATCCGGTATTTTTAGAGAATTGCAAGCAAGCTATGATGACAGGGGAACCAGGGTTCTCATTCAATTTTGGAGATAAGCAGAATGAAACGCTTCGCAATGCGTGTACAGAGGTAACGTCTGAAGATGACTCCGACGTATGTAACCTCGGTTCTATCAACCTTGGGAATATTGAAACTCTTGAGCAATTCAAATCCATCGTGGCTCTTGCTTCCAAGTTCCTTGTTTGTGGGACACTTCGAGCCGATTTACCTTACGAAAAAGTTTATCGAGTTCGTGAAAAGAACCGACGACTCGGGCTCGGTCTTATGGGAATTCACGAATGGCTCCTACAACGAGGACAACAATACGAGGTAACAGATGAACTACACCAATGGCTCCAAGTATACCGGGACGAATCCGAACGAGCAGCTAATGAGCATTGTGACAGGTTTTACATCAGCCGTCCGGTCGCTTACCGAGCAATTGCCCCAACAGGCACAATTGGTATCCTTGCGTCAACTACAACGGGAATTGAGCCTCTATTTGCAGTGGCATACAAAAGGCGTTTCCTCACGGAAGGCACAAAGTGGAAGTACATGTATGTCGTCGATGCAACAGCAGAGCGAATGATTAATGACTACGGAGTAAACCCGGACAGTATTGATACGGCTTATAAGCTAAGTCATGATTATGAATCTCGTATGAAGTTTCAGGCAGATATCCAAGATTATGTGGACATGAGTATTAGTTCTACGATTAATCTTCCTCAGTGGGGCTCGAAAGACAACAATGAATCCCATGTACAACGCTTTGCAGAAACTTTAGCAAAGTACGCACCACGTATGCGCGGCTTTACGGCCTACCCAGACGCAGCGCGGGGCGGACAACCAATCACAGAAGTTGAATACTCAGAAGCGGTTAAGCATAAGGGAACTGTTTTTCAAGAGCATGATCCTTGTGTCGAAACAGGCCACGGCGGTGTGTGTGGAATCTGAGTTTGCGTGGTGTGCGGGTTTCTTTGACGGTGAAGGCTCAACTACAATACTAAAAGCGCAACGTGATAAATATGCATATGTGCGTATGAATCTACCTCAAAAAGACCGTCGGGTTTTAGATAAATTCCACTCTATAATGAAAGTGGGAAATATTTATAAAGCAAAGACTAGAGAAATGCATTCACTAGATATTTATAAACGACAAGACGTTGAAGATACTTTGAATAAAATGTGGCCTTATTTATCCGAAACAAAAAAAGAACAAGCAATTAAAGCGTTTAATGGAGTAGATAATCACAACAGTAGCTGTTAACAAAGAAGGCATTGCAGCAGACAAGCAGTTTACCTACCAAGGAGCATTGAAGATGATGGGTAAAACCAAAATCTTTGATGTTCCTAAGGAAACATGTAAAGCAGTGTTTAATTCAGATCGTGTACTTGTGGGGTTTTGTGGCAATGCTATTCCTATGCAACGAGCAGTAGAGTGGTTATGGAATCCTACAAAGAAATTCCCTAAACTTAAAGAAATTGAAATATTGATGCTGACCGATAGGAAAGAAATCTATCACGGCAATGATTTTCGTTCTTTACTTAAAGTGGAAGACAAGTATATGGCTATTGGTAGTGGCATGACATATGCCATTGCAGCGATGACCTGTGGTAAAACACCGCTAGAAGCTGTTAAAATTGCTAGCAAGCATGACCCCATGACAGGCATGGGATTTAACGAATTGCGCTTGTAAAGCGCTACTAACATTTTAAGGAGAACGCATCTGCCAGATACAAATCCCTGGCCATCAAAGCTGATATTGTGGGGGCTGCGCATCCACTAAAACACGCACTGTAAAAAGAAAAGGGACCGAAAGGTCCCTTTTTTGTTTTGTACTTACGATTTACTGTGCAACCATTTCTCGCTTACGCATAGCGCCCTCAAGCATGATAAGACTTCTATTGCGAACAAGTTCGCGCTGCTCTGGTGTTAGCTTTGAGTTCATTAGCTGAGTGTTAATAGCAGACGTTAGCGCAGAGCTAGTGCCTCCATTCTTAACATACTCTTCAATGAATTTCTGACTACCTTCAAAGTTTTTAGTGATAATGGCATCCACTGTTTTAGTTAGGAGAGCTTTCTGCACATCTTGTCTACGCATGGTTTCTTTGTTGCCTAGGAAACGTGCGTCCTTAGTGCGTGCTTCATCTAGAGAGGTTAACCCAAACTTACGATAGGTTTCATCTTCCTTAGTACGAGCAACGTTAACGTCCCGCTCCCCCACCTTGCTAGGTGTGTAGTATAGTTGCTTGTCGCCCTGTACACCAGCTTTAAACGTAGGGTCGTTAGTCTCATACAAACCTTTGAGGATTGGTGGGAGGTTTTTATAAATAGCGGTAGCTACGTTAGATTCCGAGGGAGACAAGAGGGTCTTGCCAGCACTGCCCAGAGCCTCTAGCTGGCTAGCTACAGGAAATAAGTTACCAGTTGGGTCTTCAAAGTCAACAACTTCGGTAGAGAATCTGGAAGTCATTTGAGCACCAGTAGCTTCTCCAACAGCACCATTAAGTACAAAGTCAGGTAAGTGCTTCATAGCTGCTTCTTTAACACTATAGTCTTTTATTATACTATAATGTTCTGGCATCCACTTAGCGACAACTTCTTTAAGAACATTAACACCACTATCCAGTTCATTCATTAAAGGCATAGCAAACATACCACCAAGTAAAGCCGGCATCATCAGCACTGCAATGAGTGGCTTATAGTTACCAGTACGCTTTGCATAGTTACCAAGTTCAAATGTTGTATTGAAGTAGTTGAACATAGGGCTTTTGTATGTGTACAAAAGTTCCCCAGCTAATCCCCCTTGTTCAACAATGAGAGGTCTGGATGACTTCTTAAAGTTGGTAAGAGTAGTATTAGTAAGTTCTTCCGCTTTCAGAAACACTTGTGCCTCTGGCATACCAGAATCTTTCAGGTGATGAACAAAAGACATGAATGTCATGCTTCGTGCAAACTTTTCCGGTAGCTGAATTGTAGCACCCACAGTTTGCTTAAGTAAGTCCACGCCTTTATGCGCTCCAAGAGCGGCATATTCGTCAAACAACGATACATCAATAATGCCGTTGTCTTCCATGTAGCGTAGAGCTTTCTGTCCTAGTGGAGATAACTTAGAACGCTTATCAATCCCCATTACATCAAGCTGATGCACACCGAAGATAGCAGCAGAGTCTGCTAAAGCGTTAGCTGCTGACTTAATGACATTGTGCTTGATGCCTTCCCCTGTTAGTTTCCAATGCTGTGCAGGACCAATGACCAGCGCCTGTAAAGGCGTTGCAATCATATAGCCAGTGCTTAGACCTAGCTGTGAAAGATAGGTAAGAGTTTTAAGACTACCAACAAACCTATTCAGCGTACCAGCAGATACACCACCAACACGCGCCATAGCGGCTTCAAACCCTTTGAACAGGTTCTTATTAACACCCATAGACTGAGCAGTGTATAGCTTTGCCATGTTAATGTTATTAGGCTGGTTAGTTACAAGTTCAGGGTTAGTCAATACTTCCTTAATGTTAAGCATAGCTTCCTGCATAGGAGCCCAATGATAGGCATCCTTCAGATATTGAACCTGTGCTTGTGCCGCAGCCATAGCGTTTTCCCTGCGAGTTAACCAGGGTCGATCACCAGCAAAACCGTGAATATTAGCTTTCTTCTCAAAGTGAACATCGTGAGCATTACGTGTGAATGCTGTGTCAGACTGCACCTGCTCCATCAGGCCCTGAATTTCTTTAGCCATAGGAGTATCTTTAAATACTTCCAGCATATACTCATAAGCAGCATATGCATCCTTAGGAACATACTGCCCTTGATTCTGTGGACGGTACTCAGGCTTGAGCTTAGCTACATCAAAGTCAGCAGCATGGTTAGCTTTAAACCACTCAGCAGCAGCCTTAGCTTCTCCCATTGTTTCAGTCTTTACATACCATACAAGTTTACCTTGCTTGTCATACACAGGCATATGGTAGTTGCCATTCCACATCGAAGCAAAGTATGCGCCCTTGTCGGTAATAGGTTTCTTACCTAACAAAGCGCGAGCTTCATTCTGCACACGAAGCGCATTAACTTGTTGATCACGAAGAGTTTTATAAGTAGCAATAGTGTCTGCACTGAGCCCCGCTTGTGTTAGTTGCTCAGGTGTATATTGCTTACCATTAAACATTTCCCGCTTCATAACATCCAGCATAAGAACTTCCAGGTCGGCCTTAGGCAGCCTACTAAGCTCCCGCTCAACAGGCTTTACATTCTGACGGAAATATTTATCCCCAACCTTCTCACCCCAATTTAGCCAACGAGCAACCCCACGCATTACCGTGCTGTTTGCTTTTTCGCCAGCTTGCTGTAACCCAGATTGTAGTTGGGTAAATAGTTCGGGACCATCCGTTTCCGTTAGAGCCTTAGCAACAATGTCCTGTGGCTTATCACCTTTAGGAATGTATGAAGTGTCATTAATGGTCTGAGCAATACGCTGTTCTTTAGGGGTTAAGCCACTAACGGCTTTGCGACTAAGTTTTTCAATGCCGTCTTTAATTTTATTTACTTCGGTGGTAATGGCTTTAACGTCAATGCCACCACGTTGTTTGTTTACATATGAAGGGCTAATTGCCGATTTAATTTGTTCGGGTTGAAAAGCAATATAATCTGTACGCAAAACTCCGTTATCAGTTGTCGAGTTATTAATTTGAATGCCATCATGGCCTTCTTTGATAGTCATACGACGAATTTTATTTACAGATGATCCGGCCGCTACTTGTTTATCAAACCAATTTCTAAAATCGTTATAGTTATTAAATGTTTTGGGATTTTGAAGATTTAAATAAGCCTGAGTAACATTTCCACCAGCCACTTGTGTATTAGTGCCAGCAAATACATCTGTAGCTTGCGGTTCACTTGCAAACCAAGTGCCCAAATCCCCTTGATATCTGTCACTGCTATGTAGTCCGCGTACAGTTTTAAAGTCACCTTTAATTTCTTTCGTCGCTCCATGATACACTGGAGTTTTTACTGTGCTGTTACGAAACGCTGGAAATAGTTTGACTAATGAGTCAAAATCAATAGCACCACGCTGCCCACGCAGTTGAGACATTGCCGTATCACGCATTGGCCCTGGTTCCATAACATCCAGTGCTTGAGTCAATGGCACCCCACCATCGCCAGTGCGAATGGGTAGTTCATCACCCCACAAATTGCGCTGTAGGGGGTTTTGTAGGTTCTGTGCTTCCATAGACAGATCGGCTCGGATAGGCATGCCATTTTCGTCTACGCGCATTCCTTCCATACGGGCCATCGGATCGTTGTTACCAAAGTCCTCAACAATGCTATCCTGCTTTCGTGCACCAAGCCACTCGTTAGTCGCCCTCGCTTCTTCCGCAGCCTTGTTAACCTGCCATTCAGAATAACCCGTCCCAGCACGCTCTTGACGGGCTCTATCCGCAGCTTGCATATCTAAAGTAGTCTGCCTCTTTACATCGGCTTCTAGGGCCGTCTGACGGGCTTCTAGAGCCCTTTGTGCCTCTGCCTGACGCATAGCATCTGTTTGCTGTAGCACAGTATCAATACCATTGCCAGAACCTGTTGGACGTACTGGTTCATTCCAACCACTAATTTGTGATTGGGTAATGTTTTCAAAAGCAGCCTCACCAGGGTTAGTAATAGCATCTACCTGCTTAGTAAGATCCGCATCAATGGCATCAAGAGATTTAGTGACAGGAGACACGGGTACTTCTTTAGGAACCTTAGGAGCACGCTTACCAGCAGCAATGCTACCGCGAGCACCCGCCTGCCCCACGTTGGCATATGGGCTTAAACCAAACGGTTGCAGAGCCTCTCCAATATTCTGAAGATATTTCTGTCCTTCATCAGTTTTAGGAGCATAAGACATCTTTTCCACATTACCTAATAGCTCATCCGCCCATTGGCTAGGAGGAAGTTTCTTAGCTGCAATAGATGCAGCACTGTATGGGAATGCAGTTAGATATGCAGACACGTTGTGTCCCAAGCCATAAATAGCTTCGAGTCCACCAAGTAATGCCTTACCTTGTTTAGTCGCAGCTTCTTTGTTAATTTCCCCTGATGTACGATTGGCCCTTCGAGTTTGCTCTGCTACTTGAGCAGCGTCATATTGTTCTGCGCCGGGAATGCTGGCGCTAGGAACAGCTTTTGCTTTCTGTTCCTGTTCATAGCGATAACGAAATTCAAACTCTTCGTTTTCAGACATTATTTTTGACCTTGTTGTTTAACCCATTCTTGATAGCGACGTTCTTTTTCTGCATCCGTGTAAGGGCCACCAGGAGCAGGTTTAGCGCCACCTGGGGCGGTAGGGGTTGGAACAGGACCACGAGGATCACGTAACACCCCACCAGTCGCATTAGGATCAATTGCTGGTGCTGGTGTTGGACGCAAACGTTCCGCCATAGTCTGTGCGTTTACAATTTGAGCTTGTAATTCTGCAATAAGAGCAGGATCAGATTCCCCAATGAGACGGCCTTGTAGTCTTACTGCAAGTTCTTGCCAATCTTTTGGAGTCTTAGCTTGTGCAGCAGCTTGTTTAATGGCGGCTGAGGCCGCGGCAACTTTCTCACGACTTGCAGCAGCAATACGTGCGGCTTCTAGTGTACGATAAGTCTGAGCACCTTCTAGTTCCATCCTAAGTCGATGGTCTTCACGAGCTTTCATCATAATGGGACTAGCTTGCCACATCTTCTCACCGCGTTTACGCTCTTCTGGATTAGCACTATTAAGTAGTTTTTGTACATTCTGATCGTAAGCTTTAAGCTCATCGTCAGTTGCCTTAATGGCAAACTCACGTAGCTTTTGCTGCATGGTTTGGTCAAATGTAGCCTCTTCCAGTTTATTAGTACGGACCCGACTATCAGATTGAGCACGAATGCCTGGAAGTTGAGCTAAAGATGTTTCATTGGCAATACGCCCTTGTTCCTGATCTAACGCATGCTTCTGTGCTGCACGTTGTTGTTGTGCAGCAAGTTCAGCTAAAGACATCTGATCGGCTTGTTGAGCACGTTGTTGCCAATCTAGTGCTTGCAGAGTCATGTCTACTGGAACGCTGTTAAGAGCCCCCAGCGATTGAGGATTCATTTGAAAATTCATTTAGCCTCCAAATCGACGTAGGCGAGGATCACTATTAGCTAAACTATACATATTAGGGTCAGGAGCAACTTGAGGACCCAAAGGTACTCCACCTTGTGCTAACGAATAGGACATAGGATTAGGTTGTCCAATAGGTAGTACCCCTGCCCGACCACCCATACGAAGAGCACCTGCTAGCATACCAGCAAGACCTTGTTGACGTTGTTGGTTGAGTTGTGAAATAGCTGGCGCATTACGACTATCGAGTTCCGCAAGAGCCGCTTGTAGTTGTACATCACGACCACCATAATCAGAACGTCTACCAGCCGCTGCATCCCTGCGTTGTAAACTACGCTGTAGGTTTTGACTGTAGGCATCCCGACGCCCACTAATGCCACGAAGCATTTCTTTAGCATCACGACGTTGACGATAGTTGCTATATAGCCCAGCAAGACCCTGAGCCAAATCACCAAACTGTAGGTTAGAACCAAACACACCTTTACCTTCAGTTGGAAATAATAGAGAACTTACACTATCAAACAAGCTACCCCCTTCACCAGAGCTTTCCGATTGGGCTGTACGACGACCGTCGGCAGAAGCTATAGTAGGTGTATAACCGGGTTGGCCTGGAGTGCCAGCATATGAAATACCATCATCCGCAAACAATTCCCCACCAATGGTACCCACATCCGGCATTTCTCCAGCACCCTGTGTAAATAGGCCGCCAAGGCTATTTAAACCTCCTACAGCGCCCGAAAATAAAGCATTGGTACCCACGTCGCCTCCTTGAATTGCGGCGCTTAAACCACCCTTTAAACCGCTATTAATGGCACCTTTTGCAATGGGATTATCAATGCCAGCATAACCTGCTACGTCAGGCATAAAAGTACCAAGCCCACCAAGGGCAAATCCTTTGAGTGGATCAGAGCCGGTAAGCATACTGCCCATTGATCCTAGAGCACCACCACCCAGAAAGGAAGCCATTCCACCTGTTGCACCAAGAGCCGTACCAATAGCCGCAGGGTTTGCTAAGCCTAAAACAGCAGCGGAGCCTAATTGGAACATAGGGTCATCATTAGTATAAAACGTAGGAGTACCGTAAATATTCTTAGTATTTAAATCATACAACGATTTGTAACCAGTATTATTACCTAAACTTGCTTGTTGAAGGCCAAGACCTTTGCTCTGTAAATAAGATGACAGTTTTCCTTCATCCATTGCAAAGTTCTCACCACCACCTTCTTGGTCATAGCCCATTGAACGAAGAAAATTAGATGAATCAAACCCAGGTTGATTCCAATCCATCCAGTTATAATCCATAGTTGCTTGGGCACTATCGCCTGAGTCCCCATAAACTCCAACTGGAACATCTTGCCAATTTAAACCTTCGTACATAAAATCTCCTTAACGGTCCATGACCTGTAAAGTGCCATGCAAAGTAGTGGCACCAGTGCCGGACATTAGTCCAATTGGAAGAGCACATGTACCATTGTATAGACGCACCCCCGGATTGCTGGGAGGCGCATCTGCGCCTCCTACGTTAGCAACTAAAGCAGCTTGCGAAAATAGTGGACGTGCAATAATGACAGATACAGCCCCTGCAACGAGCGAAGTAGCAAGAGTAATACTTTGAACCGTCTGCACTCCTTTATCTCCTGCCGCAAGTTGAAACCATACTACAGTACCAATAACAGCCGTGGCTGGATAGGGATATGCTGCTGAAACCGTAGCAGTACGGCCAGCAACACCATCACTATTAGTATAACTCATAGTCATGTTGTTAATAAGAGCCGCATTAGTTGTGGCAGTAGTAACCAATAAACCTAGCCAACAACCTTCCCCATTAGTAGTTCCTGTTGCATCCCGGGCAGGTAATGCGACTGTATTTAATGTCTGTGCGGTAGTAGTGGTTACAACAATACCACTATTAACTAAAAGCACATCAAATAAAAATGGAGCACAGACAACGTTAGTTACTAAAGCGGCATACGTTAGGTAGTTACTTCCAACAGCATTACGAATTGGAATACACCCATTATCTGCTGCTGTCGTGCCATCAGTAGCACGACCAGCCAAGCCTGGAGTGCCTGGAGCCCATGCGCCAGGAAATCCCGCATCTTTGGCCCATGAATACCACGAACCCGCAGCCTCTGGTGCAGACCCTACTTTAAATAAAGAATGTGTAGCACCAGCATTTCCCGCATCTTTCGCGTCAGTTACGACTGTCCGACCACCATTATCTTTTAACTTAAACCCATCTACTTCTGTATATTCAACAAAATACCCAGCAAGTAAAGTAAATTTAGCTAAAATATATTCAGTACCGGATACGTCTTTTTTAATGGTAATGACGTTTGCAATAGTACCATTATTAAAAATAGATAGAGCTTTAAGTTGCCGCTGAGTTGAAGCGGCCGGAGCAGCAACGACTGTTGTAGTAGTTGCAGACGCAATCGTACCTTGGGTACTATCAGGAACAAACGTTGTACTTGTAATATCCACCCACGAAGCTTGCCAATTAATTGAAGCAGTGCTACTAGTTTGTACTTCAAGTATATGCGTGGTTGCTGTCAATAAAATCATTTATATTCCTAAAGAAGTTCGAGCGAGGATTTGGGCTTGAGTTAATCCGCCGCCACCACCACTTGCTGCAATTGTAAGAGTGTTAGCACCGTCGTCATAAGTAAGAGTAATATTTGTTCCAGCAACCAGTAATGAATTAACCCTATCATCAACTGCCTCAGCAAAATCAGTTACATCTGTAGACGCAATTGCTAATAAAGTTTTTGTTTGGGCAATCGTTAAGTCCGCAGGATCAGCCGTAGCACCAGTATTGTTACCTTTAATAGTGTTAGCCGGCATATTTGCCGCTTTAGCATTGGACACTACATCATTATCAATAGTCCATACGGTGCCAGCACCTGATACGGTAATATCACCTTTGTCCCCATCGGTAACTCCACCGCCACCGCCTGTTACATTAACCGTAACAGTATTGCCAGTGCGAGAAGCAGTAACTGCTGAGCCAGTAAAGTCTACAATAGTAGCAGACCCAGATGAGCCTAAGTTACTTCCTTCATCTTGGAACTGAATTCCATTCTGAGCGTTAGTAATGCCGTAACCCGATAAGGTTGTAGGAGTCCCCGTAATAGCAGACCATGCAATTGTCTCAGCCGCATTAATAGCATCCCGAACTTTCTTATACCAGTCAGTCCAATTGTAACTGCCAAACGGAGCATCTACCGGGGCTGGTGGAAGAATATCAGGCATTTAAATTCCCATCACATTAATGTCCAGACTTAGACCCATCATAAAAAATGGATAGTTGTCTGTATACGAAATTCTGAACGTGCGTGTTCTGAATCTCCCTAGCTTAGATACATATGGACTAGGACTAAACACATTAATGTTTCTTGGTCCTAGCGTTGTACCACTTGCCCAATCGTCATCACTCCAAGTAATAACAGCGTTACTTGTGCCGGTTAAATTTGTTGTTGAGCAGTCAAGTAGTAGCCTATGTAATACTTTAAAGTTAAATGTACCAGCATCAACCGGCTCTGTAGTATATTGACAAGTAAAGTTTACACCAAAGTCTTGATATAAAGACGGAGACATTACAGAAATAAACGATTGGTTTTGTAGAGCCAAATAACAAGAGCCATTATACATGCCCCACACAGCTTCTACTTTTAAACCATTCCCATCACTGCCTTTCCATTCATACCACATTTTCTCATCAATATCATACACCCACGTAGTTTGGGGTGTTACAATAACATAAAAACTATGGCCGTCTACAGAAATACAATGTCCATTGATGTTTGTAGTTACTTGTCCTTTAGCATTGGCTGTGCTAGAAAATGTTTGTAGTGTTCGGTCAACAACAGAGTTAGATACCCGTTCCACTTTAAAACTATTGATACTGAACACGCCAATATTCTGCTCATCATCCTGGCCTACAAAGTAGGTTGTATCTCGAATAGTTTGCAGACCAGTAACATATCCTACGCTACTTACAGGAGAATCGTTTCTAGATAGCGGACTACCAGAAGTATTTCCTGCATCCCAGAAATATTCAATACTATTGTATCCAAGACAGACAATATAGTTTTTAGCTTTTACAAGACGTAAAGCATGATCGCTGCTGATTTCTGCTTGAATAAATTCTCCTGATGTCCATGCAAATGGATCATCATTATCGCTATTGTAAATATCTCCTGTATCTTTTTTAATCAGAAACAAATAACCGTTTAGATATAGAGGAGACGGCTCGTGTGGAGTAGGTAAATCAACATCAGTAACTTTTGTACAAGTCGTAATGGCGTAGTTATCAATCCATACATCTGTACCATCGGTCGCAATTACAAACCGTGTATTATCAGCTTTTAGAAACGAACAAAAGCCCACAAGGCCACTAGACGTTGCAAGTGTAGCGACCGTGCGGACTGAAGTACCACTGTCAGGTTTTACAGCATATAGTTTATTACCTACTGCCCAATAAAAAGCATTCTGATCTACATCATAAAAACTACCACGTAGAACCGCAGTGTTTACTGTTTTAGTTAGCGAATAAGCAGTGGTGCCAATTCCAGCACGTTTCTTAAGATGAACCATTCGCTCTTTATTTTCTTGGCTAACGCGCTCATAATACATATTAATAATGTTAATATCCCGCTGAGTCGCCAAATCACCAGACCGATAGAGAGGAGTACCATCGAATTTTACCGCAATAGTTTTATAAGTATTATTTTCTGGACTATTTGTAAAAGCCATATTTACCAGCGCATTTTATCAGGTTGAATATTAAAACTACCGTCCTCGTCTCCATAGTCACTTGCAGCTTTCCAATAAGCGGCTGCTTCTTGTTTTAAATCTTGCCTATCTTGAATAGGAACACCATTTTCGGGAGCAAGCATTACCGCTGTACGATAAATAAGCGCAGCAGTCCAATAGGCAGGAAAGTCTGGAGTTTCTCCACTAGCAGTAAAACCATCAAATTCCTTTTGGTAAACAATGTCAATAACTTTAGATGTTACTGTAGTTGCGTCACTTGTGGGAGGCCAAATACTCACAACCCCACCTTCTAGAGCAGGCTGATATCGCCAATGTACGGGCACACCAACACTTAAAGCAGGTAAACTATTAAAGTCATATAGCGATTTATTTTGCAGTTCATATTGCGTGCCACCAAGAGTATCCCGAAGAACAACTTGAGCGACTTTTACTGCATTAGCTACAGTATAGTTTTGAGCTGTGGCGGAAGGTGTTACGGTCTGTGTAACACGCTTCCATAAAGGCATACCGTCAGTAACCGCTAAAGCAATAACGGTGTTTAAGCATTCAGCACCATCACTAATTTGTGTAGCAGACAACGTGTTTCCTTCACCCGGAATACCAATTTTGGCATAAGCACGGGTAATAATTTGATCTCGTGTCAGTTCAAAAGAAGTATTTCCAGAAGTTGCCATATTATTCCATTAGGATAGATTGTTTGCTGCCAAATTACCTGTGCCTGTACCAACGTTAAATACAGTACCGGCTGTAAACCCTCGGCCAACATTACTATAGCATGCACTATAAGTCACGGTAGTATTGATAAACGATACGGCTGCTGAAGCACTTAGAGTACCAGTTTGATACAAGCCATTGCCAGTAACGTTACAGGCAGTAGATGTGCCTTGAATACGAACACCATAGCCAATTGTGCCCGATGCAGTTAGGTTTACACTATTACCAGTAACCGCAATCCCAATACAGGTATCAAGTTGAACTCCAACAGAGCCTGTTTCAATACTGTTACCCGTAATTGTTCCATTGACACCATAATCCAGTCTAATACCAATATTACCAGCAGTATTAAGTAGTGAGTTTCCTGCTACTGTAATGTTATCAAACGTCTTTGTAGTGGTACCCACTAAATACAATGGCACTGCTGCAACTTTCACATTATTGTCAGACACAACAGTGTTTGTAATTTTAGTGCTATTTGGAATAACAGCAATACCATAGTTACCAAATACTGCTCGAATGACGTTACCCGTAATGGTACATTCACCATCTAAGTCAGTATAATTTTGGTAAGTAATACCATTGTCCATTACGTTTGTAATGACGTTATTACTAATAATCGCATTGCGTCCTTCAACGTTAATGCCAGAGCCACTAGACGAGTTAATAACGTTTCCGGTAATAAGAATATCATCACATGCAGCGTGAGTATCTACTGCATCCCCACCCGCAAGTCCCAGCGTAGTCGCTGAATCTGTAATGTTGTTATTGGCAAACGTAATACGCCGCACAATACCATAACTACCTGCACTATTGTTTGTGCTTAACGAATGGCGTACATTTGTAAAGGTATTATTTACTGCTAAGCAGTCTCTGGCTGCGTCTGCAAAAGATACCCCATATCCTGTGGACGTTGTATTACTTTCTTGGAAATGACAGCCATCAACACGACAATTGACACAATCAACTGCTTGCATATGAATCGCATCCATATCATAGCTTTTGACGTTTTCAATTACGCAATCTTCCCCTAAGGTAAGCTTAATACCTACATGGTTATCATTACCAGCCGGCCCAATAATTGATCCGTTTTTAATATGTAAACGGAACATTGGGGTAACAACTTGTAAAGTAGCACTTGCCGCCGTGTTATACGGTAAATTTAATTCCGTTGTTAAAGTAAGAGAAGTACCCCCAGGAATTGTCTCTACATTACTAAGTTCACCATATTTTGAACCTGTCCGTAATGAGTCAAAAACTGCTTCACTATAAATACGCACCGCATTGCCAACAGCAATTCCCGAGGAATTTACACTAACTGTTTTTTGTCCAGATGCCGCGTCTGCGGTTAAGGGTTTTAACGCTCCGCTATATACACCAGTAAAATTTAAAAGCGTAACTCCAGGAGAAGTAGGTAAATTAGAAAAATCTAAAATTGACCCATTTAAATCAATAGTTACATCATTACCAGTAAACGTGCCTAAAATAGCATCAATGCGGTACCGCCCTGTCGGGAAATATACAGTTGTTGGTTTTCCCGCAGCAAATGCTGCTGTTAAAGCCGCAACCACCGCTGTGTGATCATTAGTAGTACCATTGCCTGCGGCATTATATGGAGCATTCTGGACGTTAATAACGTCAGTGTATGTGCGGTCATTAACTTGATTAAGCCATGACGATGTTACAAGAGTCCCTGGTACAAAAGTTGTGTCCGCCATATTAACCTTTATGCGTAAAGTTCAACTGTGTCGATGTGAATAATATCAGCAATGTTGCCGAGAATAACTGAAACTACAACACCCCTATCAGCACTTTGCATATCAACAGTACGTGCAATGCTGGTTGCGTCTGTAGCTCCTGGCAATACCAATGTGCTGTTTACAAATTGAAAATTACCATCCGCAGTGCAAACTACTTCAAACTCTGCCCGGAAAGCTTTACTACCAGCAGTTGAAATAGGAATCGTTACATCGGTCATAAACGTGCCGCCGACACGTAGTAAAATACGAGCAGCCCCTAATAAAGTCGTCCCAAGTGGTACTCGTCCATTTACTAATACTCGATACTTTTTCCCTTCAACAGCATAAACATCCGCTGGTAAAATTGCAGCAGCATTAAATACATCAGTTTCAGTGAGTGTTCCAGTTTGAATAAATTGGGTGTAGTCCTTGGCGTACAGTACCAATGGTCTATGACCGGTGCGTGTTAAAGTTGGCTCTAAACCGTCCCATCCAAATGATGTAATTTCAGACGAGTTTCCTAGTGAGACTAGCCGACGTGTATTTATGTCAGCCCCTGTGCCCCATACAATAGCATTTTCATTATGAAGTTCTGAATTGGTCAGCACAATACCAATATCATTACGTTTAAAAACAGCACCCTTTGGGTTGGTGCCACTAAATAACTGTAGCTCTAATGCGGTACCGCAATCCTCAAAGTTAATGTAGTCAGTGTGCCCAACACAGTTCTCTTTGGCTTGTAAACCAATAGGACAGTTACGAATAATAAGCTGTTCGGCCGCAGACGCTACTGTATCATACGAGCGCGTAATGTGGAATAGTTCCGATACGCCTACCGAAGTACAATTTTCAATGATACCACCATAAACATAGTAGCGGCAATGAATATTAATCTGTAAACCTACAACTGCCCCATCAACATGTACATTTCTACGTTGGTAATAAACATTCCGTACAATTTGTTCAGCTTGAGCAAAAGCACCTGTAAACTTAATATTTTCGCACCAAACAAGCAAACCATCGCTAGCAAAAATACCATAAGTCTTTGTTGCGTCTGCTGTTTTAGAAATAATAGCAGTTGGCACTGTTGGGTGAGTAACTGTGGGACCTTGAATTTTAATAAAGTCTCGGGACACAAGTCCACGAGGGAATAAAATACCACCTTTATATGTACCAGCCGCAAGTTGGATAACCCAACTTCCATTCAGTGCAGGGCCGTAGTTTGCTAGGTAGTTTACGGCGGTAGACGCCTGCTGAATTGGGAACGCTGCACTTAAGCCATCAGCGGTATCATTTGCAGCCGCAGCACTACAATATAGCGTATTAGTTTGCCCTGTAGTGGGATTAATGTAAAAAACATTTGCCCCACGAGTAATAGTTGCAGTACCTTTATGCCTAACGGTATGTAAATTAGTAAGAGACGCGGTCGTTAGATAATTGCCATTACCCCAACTAACTTCTGCTCCTACAGAAATACAATAATCAATTGTATTTTGAATAGCAGTTGTTGAGTCCGCTACACCTGTAGGATCAGCGCCTCTATAACGAACGTCGGTCAAGTCATCGACAATGACTGCACTATAGACAACATCATTAACGTCCTGTAACCATTCTGCTGTAATGGGAGTTTGTCGATTAATAAACTGTGTGGAAGCCATTAGGATACTCCTGTTATAGCATAACCAGCAATTGCAATACCAGCAATAGCTCGGGTATTTGGACTAAATAAATCAATTAAAAGCTCAATGGAAGTAGCATTATCCGCTAACATACAATCGGCTGTACCAAAATCTGCTCTTGCTGTTGCTGTCCAAATAGAACAAGTTTGGACAAACTGATCGGTTGGTTCATCTCTAACCCAAGGCACACTACTACTATCTTCATGCACACGAAGAAATTTCTGCGGATGGTCTGGTTCCCAATCCGCAGAGCAAACCATAAGCCCATCCCAACGCTTTTTAAGTTCGTCAGATTTAAACCGAAAGCCACATACGTCGCATAGCGCATTCCAGCGGCCCGGTTTATAAAAACTATTGTTTGCGTAGCCCATTAATTTTCTCAGTCCAACTTATTTCCATTCGGTCGAGCCGGTCCCACAATTCTTTCTTAAACTCCCGAAAGTCTTCCTTTTTAAAGTAGTCTTCCTTTACTTGTTTTAAGTCGTTTTGATGGTCCCGCAATTGATTCTTTAGGTCTTGGTATTCTTGCTTCATAAACCATAAGACTCCTGCGAGCAGTAGGTTAATCACAAATAATGCGCCTTTTAAAAGTAATGATTCCATTATCGTAGTGCTCGTTGATATTGATTAACAAACTGAGGATTACCAACTAATGTTAAATTATTAGTATTGTCTACTAAAATGTCTTGAGAATTTGGAGGAGTATATCCAAAATAATCATTCCACACATCTAATTCGGATAACCCATATTGCCATAATCGAACATTACCAATATGCCCACGATAAAAATTACCTGCAAACGTTCTATCCGCACCAATAACGAAATTACCAGTAGGCACGCCCCAATTACCAGTAAAAATGTTTACATTATCTCCTGTGCTTTTAAGACCATTTTGGTATACTGCTACATTACTACTTTTTATAGTATGAATTCCAGTACCTGTGGTAGTAATTGTAATAGGGATAGGTAAATATGCATTTCCTTGTCCAGAGGCTAGTTGAAGCTGTTCATCTGTAATTTTAATTACATAATAATCTGTCCCTGTGGCCAATGGCGCGGGTAAAGTTCCTGTTGTTGTTAAACGAACTAAATCTCCTACTTTAATTTTAGTATTAGCAGGAGTGACTGTAATAGTATTAGTAGATACATTAGCTGTAAATGTTGATTCCCAAAAACTTGAAACATATGTAAAATGCTTCCATCGATTATCTTGAATTAAACCTGTGCGGCTAGTGGCACTTTGACCTCCGGTAGATGTAAACACTCTAAAATAAGGTTCATTAAACTGATCCCCAGCCGTGCCAAGAGCACTGATAATAAAACCATTTGTTGATTCATCCGATGTAGCCGAAATTACTCTTGGAAAATTTGCATTAACAGGGCCAACGGTCCGCGTCCAAAACGACAAAGTAAAATTCCCATCTAATGATGGGATAGGTAAATATGCTGCTTGTCCCCCATTA
>JACCDR010825066.1_pt1 | contig 33978 bp, 53 predicted proteins | sample 7446431 | NCBI WGS metagenome assembly JACCDR01 (sample SAMN15323443, study PRJNA562643) | freshwater metagenome | isolation source: river surface water | place: USA:Blue River Watershed | collected 2017-08-17
TACAACACGGCGAACTGTTCCATTGTGCGTTATCACACTTTTTAGCGTAGAAAAATCAGATACTGCTGTTGAGGTCGGAGTAAATACCCCATTACCAATGTTAGAAGTAGAGGTAGATCCACGTGCAAGTTGCACGCGCAATAAAGCAGTTCCGTCTGAAATATCCAGAAAACGTCTACCGTTGACACCTACCATGTTTGTTATAGCTTCTACATACCAGCTTCCTTTGGTTTGATTAAACCAAGGAAAAGAAGTAAAAGTAGCCTGATCTGCTGATCGAGTTACTGTTACACCGTAAGTTGGTATATGTGAAGTTGCCATCCAATTTGTTTCAACCTGATTTCCAAAAATAAATACCGCTGCAGTTGCATTTGAACAAATAACAGCTATTCGACCATCAGTTAAAGCATTGATAAAAGATAAAATTACACCAGCACCGCCTGCCGTTGCATTAGCAGTAAATGAAAATTGTAATCTTACCCAACCATCTTGCAAAAGCTGTGCGTGACCTGAACCAGCTATAATACCTGTACCGTTTTCAGTAAATGTATTAGTGTCAAAATCATAATTAAGCCATGCCCCAGACGTATAATTAGCAGACGTTGTTAATTGTATGTATCTTTGATTATCTTTTTTTACAAACGTAGAAACTGCATACACGGCACCTGACGTAGCACTCAAAGTGTTTAAAGTAATATAACCAAACTGAGGAGCTATACTAGATGAAACCGCCATCCTAATAACAGGGAAACCCCATTGACTAGTGGCGGCGGTGTATGAGGTTTGATTGGCGTTCCAATCAGCAGGAACGTCTGAAGATGACCGAGCCATGAAGTTAGTCTGCTGAGCTTCAATCAATAATCCCCTATAAGCAAGTGTCTGGGGGTTGTAGTCAAATCGAGGTGCATAATAAGCAGTACCAGTAGTTTCAATAAATCTGTTTGGTACATTATTACCGTTGTAAAAATGTATCATTGCACTGGCAAGGCAAACGCCACTCACACCATCTCCTATGTCTATACCTGGTTTAACAGAAAGACGGATTACTGTCGAGGAAAAGGTACGAGAAACTGATATTCTCCACCAACCATTACCAACATTTATAGGATTGACAACAAAACCAGCGGTTAAACTACTTGTATTTCCCCATTCATTTGTGACTGTACCGTCGATAAGACTTATTCTTGCTCTTGCACCAGTAACAGCAGCTTCACGAACACGGACTGAATTAACTTCGGCTGCTTTTGCATAAAAACTAAAGGTATAAGTAGCACCGCTTAGACCTACAATATCTGGTGAAATACGAGTTGAACCTGTATCATCATTAGCTGTAGTCGAAATACTATTGTTTACTATTAGTTTTATTCCTGTAGTTCCGCCAAATGGGTCTTCCTGCCCTGTAGTTCTCGTGGTTGCGTTCAACGACCATTGAGAATTCGAACCCATCTCTGACCTTGCGAGCATGTTAGCCTCCGCCCAAATGAGCCTACCTAAGCCATCAAATTGAGTAGCGTTTGAAGCACGAAGATTAGAAATAGGAAAACCTGTCGCTCCACTAGAAGAATTCCAGTACTTAGATTGCGTATAATCGTGAATAAACGAAGGCATTACGCTGTTTAGGGCGTAGGCTGGGTTAGCGTACCAGGGGGTACTAGCATCGTAAGTCCCTAGGCTGTTTAGGTTGTTTAGATTACCTATCCCGAACATAAAAGGTTAGTTACGAGCAAACTGAGCTACAAATGCAGTTGCTCCGGCAGCGTTTTCGATAAGAGCTATGTAGCGATCATCCTTTCGCATAGCTTCTGTTACACGAAATACCTTAGTCTGTCCAGGTAGCACAACAAAATCCCAACCGTCTGTTGAGGTAGTGGCGGCAGCACCGATGTGACAGTGAACGGCTTGAGTTACAGCACTAATTTCGATGTATTCAGTAATACTTTCAAAGTTTACGGTTGTAGAACTGCCAAGTGAAGTAAGGGTTTGTGACTTTAGGGTCTTTACTGCTGGCAATAGCATTTCGTCTCGAATCATAATGGTTGTGGATTATTTATATTGCTAATAGTATCAAAGAGTGGTAGTTTTTAGTTTATGATGACACAACCAGAGAAGAAATTAGCAGGGGTAGGGATTGGTTTACTGATCGTATGTTTCCTGTTCCCTCCTTTGTTATTAGTCGTAGCTTTTATAGCTTGGCTAGGTACTAGGAAGTAATATGGAATGGATAATAATTGGTGGTTTGATCGGTTGGTTCTGGCAGGATATTAAGGCTTGGTTTCGTTAGCCTTGTTCCAGATGTCGATGAGATTTACTGAATCTGGCAACATCTCAAATGAGTCTGGAGAAAAAACTTGGACGGCAACAATGTCGTCTTTCGACGGTACTTGCTTGAAAGACTCATCGTAGACATTAAAGCCTGCTTGTCTCTCTCGAACCTTCATGCCCTGATACCCAAGCTCTGCAATTAGATCTGGGTCTGGAGTTTGTGCCCAATCAAAATGCTTTCCATTGCCGCTCTCGATGTATAAATCGAACTCCTGTTTGGAGATTGCTTTTCGTAATACCTCTCTGTCAGCAGGATTTGTAAAGTCAAATATTCTCACGTTTGGATTAAGAATCGCTTTGTGTATCTTTCCCTTGAAATTGTCGCCTTTAAGAGTGTAGCCACGAGCGTAATTCAGTCCGTCAGAAGTATTCTCAGCAAAGAAAATTCCTCCAGCGTCCTGTCCACCATGACTCTTTCCAAGACCTAATTTTCCACCCTCTAGCTCTCCTTTACCACCATGCACTAAAATCCTTGATCTCAATGAGGCTTCAAACTCCTCAGCACTCTTATACTTCTTAGCTTCCTCAGCTAGTTTAGTTTCTGGGATTTCGCCCTCTTGAAAAGAGTCCAGCTTAGCCTTTTCAGCTTTGGCACTGTCTAACGCTGTTTGAGTTCTAGCTCTTACCGTTTCATCCTTAGTGTTCTTGACTACGGTATCTAGCTGCTCGATAACATCATCCAAGCCTTTAGCAATTACCTTCTTACCGCCTGGCATAGCTGCCATAGACGCCATTACTGGTAAAGCGGCAAGCTCTCCGTTTTCCTGCATCATGTAATAAGCACCGGCACCAGCTCCTACAGCGAGAAGGATAGAGAACGGCAGATCACCAGAAGTAATATCTGTGTTTTGTTGTGCGTTTAGTTTATCGAAAGTCCGACGATTGATTTCTGATTTGATAATCTCCATAAGCTCGATCTCACGACCAGCATTAGCTCTTGGTACTGTGTTGTTTTCAATATGATTCCATACACGACTAAATAGATCGCTGTCACGAAAGTCTTTTGGCACGAACTGAGGGAAGGTTGTGTATCGGATATAACCACTTTCAGTTTTACTCATGCCAGTTGTGGATAGCTCTAGCATTTGAGTTCGTATGTTGTCTACCACCTCCTGTTCAGTATCCAATAGAGTTTTAACTAGCGGCGCTTGGCCTTCACTATCAGATCGTTGAATAGCATTTGGTCGTCTTTTTTCTCGTGGGTTCAGTGTTTGAGATGATTTGCTAACTTCCCCTTCTGGGCTTACCAAAAACGGACGATCTGACGAATTAAATGGCCTAGAGTTACTGCCATCTGGAAGTCCTAGAGGCTGCCCTGCTTGGCTTTGGCGTAATGCCTCCATTCGAGCTTGTTGGTTTTCATCGTCGACTATTCCTTTGATCAGTGGGGCTGTGCCGTCACTATCCGAACGTTTAATTGCACCACCAACAATCATCTCTCTGGTCAAACCTCGTTTGCCTACGTCTGCATTTCCAGCAGGGTCTACATAGATTTTTGCACCAGGAGATACCGAAGACCGGTAACCGTCCTTTGGTGCTGGCAACATGCGAGATAGATCATCAATAAGGTTTTTGTTTTCTTGTGTAGTGGCGGTTGCTTTCAATTCGTCTCTAAGCTTGGCATCACGAGATAGCCGTTGTTGTAATTGCGCCCGTAACTCTGGGGAAAACTTAATCTGTCTAAGACTGTCTGCAAAGGCATCACCGCCCATTTTGGTGAGTATGGCGATAGCTACAGAACCTACCGGGCCACCTGCGGCCATGCCCATAGTTGCGCCTGTAAGCGTAGTCACGTAGCTACCTAGCGCACGACCAAACAGACCTACATCAATAGGTTCTCGCTGGAAGATCTCGGCGGTGTTCTTGAGCTGCTCAAGTCGTAACCACTCCTGGTTTGTCTTTTTGAAAGCTTCATCTGGGATGTTTTTCTCTAGCCATGTTCTAGCGGCTCGGCCTAGCTCTGAATACATGTCAGCCTGGAAAGCGTCTGTATTCTTGTTTGCCTTTGATAGACGGTTAGCATCACGGCTGATCTGATCAATTTGTGCGGCGGTAAGAGTGTCACCAAACTTTTGACGGTATGAATCCATTACGTCATCAACTTGGCGTAGTGTTGGATTAAGTGTCGCTGTAATCTGCGGGCTTTCTTTGACTGAAGCACGAGCCATGTTGGAGAAGTCCTCGATTGATACAGTAGAGCGGTTTTGCTCTAGTATTGGCCTGTAGGCTGCAAACAGTTCGTCTTGACGATCATCCAGACGGCGGATATCCACAGAGAAGTCAGCCATTGCGCCTCGTACATCTGGCACTATTCCCTCGTCAGCGAGTGCCTTTACCAGATCGTCTTGAGATACAAGCACACCACCACGGCTCATATCTGCGGCCTGTTCTTGTAGTTTGCGGTTTACAGCTTTACGATCTCCAACAAGTGAGGTTTGTAGTGATGTAGCAAGCTTCTCGACTTCTGCGGCTCGTGTAGCCTCGTCTAGCGTTGAATTGACAACCTTTACAGCATCAGAAGCATCACCCTTGTCAGCTCGTGCCATTACGTCACTGAGCTTTGCACCAACATCTACTGGGGGAACCTCTGGGGTGGCCTTACCTCGTAATTTGTTTAGTACACCTTTTACTATTCCAACCGGCGCAACGGTAGTAACAAGGTCTGCGGCCGGTAGCATCAACCGTGAGATATTATATTTTGTCTGCTCGTCCTGAGAATCAAACCAAGATACAGCACTTTTGACGGTGTCTGTGTCAGCTATAGCCTGTACGCCCTGCTCTACCGCACCAGCTACCGCTTGCTCTTGGCCTGGTGTCGCAACTGCACGCAAACCACCCATTACAGCCTCACCAACTAGGCCAGTACCAGCAGAAACACCGGCAGAAATAAGACCAGCACCACGAGAAGGCAGCGTAATACCCTCCTTTGTAAATGCCTCCTTTGCATTATCTAAAAAATCACCACCTACACGACGAACACCACGACCAAGATCGGTAACGTCTTGGGGTAAATCAGTCAAAAGACTAGCTGCGCCTGTGGCTAGCTCGCTAGATAGACTTTTTTTTTGCCAGGGATTCTCTGTGAGCTGCGGAAGCTCGTTTTTTTCAAGTGCCACAGACGAAAAAGTACCCATTGCGTTGCCGGTTAGGTAGCTTTTGATCTCCTCTAGTGACTTACCCTGAGCTTTGAGAACCTTAATCTGGTCAATTTGTTCATCAGATAAATATTGTGGTGTCATGTTATTGGTTATATACGCTTTCGATCTCCGCACTGATTGGGGCTGGTAGAAGGCTAGCGTTTAGACGGTCTTGGTTCGCCTTCACAGCGTTCTGGAATACCTCGATATTCTTATATATGCTCTCTGGGTCGCCTCGGAAGCCTACTGATATACCGTCCTCGATCAAAGTAGCCGCAATGAGGGCATTAGCAGCACGAGCAGCGGCCTGACGCTCTTCATTTGAAAGCGCACCGAAGGCCACACCAGCGGCCTTCTCATCTCGAATTGACTGGAAGGCAGCAGAGTTCAATAGGAAGTCCACAGAGGCCAAAACGTCCTGCTTGGCTAGGTGTTGTGAGTACAGCGAACCAGCTAGGCCAGTTCCAAAACCTCCAACTGTACCTATAGCTAAACCGGCCACAGTACCAGCACCAGGAACTACAGAACCTACAGCGGCACCAGTCGGGCCAGCTACAGCGGCACCAGTTCCAGCGGCCTTAATAGCCTGTCCAATAGATGCGGCAGTGCCACCAGATGCCAGTAGTTTTATGGTTCCCTGGCTTTGACTAAGTATATTAAGGTGCCTCAACATCTCCTCATTTTTCATTGACTTAATTGAATAGGCTTCAGAAGTCGGTGCTGTGCCGTCTGATTCGCTTGTGAGCTTATCCATTTGCGCTCTATATAGCGCACGTTCTTGGGCTATTTTCTCGGCTCGTCCACGGGCAATGATCTTTTGTGCGTATTGCTTTTGTGCCTTTGGGTCGCCAGAAAGTCCACTCATCTGCTCGATGTCAGCAGCAGAAGCGTAGCCACTAGTTACAGCAGCATCTACACTATCTATAGCTCGATCAATCTCGTCTCTTTGTTGCTTTATACTAGCTAGGCGTGCATCAGCGGCTCGGTTCTGGGCAGAGTCAAAGAGCTGTGAGTTTCTTTGGTAAAACATCTCCTCCATCTTTAGTTCCTGGCGGATAGGGTCATAAAAAGAGTTGAGGGCTTTGTCTATAGCCTCAGTAGCGCCTTTCACGTTGTCTTGTAGCACCTGTATGGATGCTTGCTGGGTGTAGATACTTGCTACCTTACCGGCTCGCTGTACAGCCATTTGCACACCAGCCTCAGCACTAGCAGCATTAAAAGTACGCTTGGTTAGGTCGTTACGAGAAGCGTTGACGCGCATACTCTCGATAGTGTTTACGTTATCGAGATCAAATTGACGTAGATCAGCGGTGGCAGCAGCTAGGCCAGTCGATAGGCGGCGTAGGTCTTCGTTAGCCTGTGGAATACCAGCCTGTGCCTCTAGCTCGGTGCGCTTGGCAGCCTCAGTGCCTAGCGTGGCGTTAGCGTTACGGATAGCCTTTTCACCCTCTGCTACCTTGGCACCAGCCTGGACGGCCTGAGCGGCCTCCGTTTGGGCGTTTAGAGCCTCTGGGGTCAGAGAAGGGTCAACAACCGGCGTGGTGATAGCCGGTGGGGTGACTTCGGGGATAGATAGCTTTGGCGTGCCTGAGTCAATAGCTGCTACTGGTACGTCAGTCTGCGGAACAGCCGGTACACGAGTTTTAGTGCCGTCTGTCATGACGGTCACTTTATCGCCTACTTTATTGGTAAATCGTGTTTTAACGGCAGGAGGTGTAGTTGGTGGCATAGTATTAGGTTATCAAATATAGCTCCTTTTAGTTTATGTGGTCAGTTCCACATGATCACCGCTGCGTTTGGTGTATACACGGTCAGCGTTCATCAAGCCGTTTACTAGCATCGACTGCTTGATGATCAGCTTGGTAGGTGTAATGACCAATAGCCGCTCATAGGCGGCTAGTTTCTTTTCCAAGTCTGCTACTCGTTTCTCAAGGTTATTCATACTAGAAACTTAGATCAGCATTAGGTGTCAGCTTGACCATGATGTTCTTTACCGTCACCTTGCCAGTAATGACAAACTTAAACTGAATCTCCTCAAACTTTCCTATCGGGGTGCCGTCGCTGTTCTTGGTGAAGTTATGCTTTTGGCGATTGGCTGTATTACTGGTTCCCATATCAGTCCAGGCGTTGTTTTCATCAGTGCGGTAAAAACATTGCACAGATGCGCCAGACGGTAGGTTTTCAGTAGTGAGTGACACACCGTTTAGCTCTAGGGCAAAAGGAATATCAGAGCCATAGATCAGCGTTTCGATAGTGGCTGGTACGTCATAGGCACCAGTGGCGAAGTTATCCAGGCGAGATACAGAGCCGTCATTGTTGTGGGCGAAATAGGTTGAGAAGCCTAATAGTCGGGCACTTTCCACTACTCCAAGGGCTGAGGTATCAAGCAATAGAGACACACCGAATTGACTATTGATGTCGCTCTTACCTAGTGCAAACACACCCTGTGTGTATTCTCCTGGGGCTGTTTCGATACGTCCATACCAGAGCATCGCATCACGGTATTGGTCATTAAGAGAAAACATATCAGTCCAGGTCGTGAAGCCTGAAACAGCGGGGAGACGATAAAGGGTTTCGACGTTCTCACCTGATAGCGCACGCACTACCATTTCCTCTTGGCCGTTGGCTTCTAGGTCACGGAAGGCTGATTGAGTGACTACCGCCCATACACCGCTCGGATTGCCTACCGCTACTGCTGTACCCTTTCCTAGTGATGCGTTTTGATCAGCGAGTAGTGAGGCAGCACCCCAAATAAGCAGGTTTGATCGGCGTGGGATGTTGCTAGTACCAACAATACCAATTGTGTAGTTACCTGTAGCAATAGCAGATGGTGACAGGCCAGTAGATTTGGCTGTAGCTACTACTGAACCACTACTAATTGAAGAAATGCCAGAGCTTTGGCCGCCTTTGGTTAAGTACGTGACGTTATCAAAACCAAGCATCATGTCTGTGCGGCCTGTGGTCACTGTAGATAACCAGTTCTGCCAAGTGCCGTTATAGTTACCTGCTGCGCTTAGTCCGTGTTGCGCAACTTTGGTAGTCCCTGCGTTCTGTACTGGATAGTAAAAATCTGTACCAGTAGAGTACATGAACGGATAAGCAGTGAGGTTGTTGGAACCTTCCACAGCAAAATGCACGTTTGTGGTCGGAACTCTCCACTCTGAACCGGCTAGATCACGTTCAAATATTTTTGAACCTGTGCCGTCTGATTTAGTGCCTAGTGCATATATCACATCAGCGGAACCAATATCACCAAAGGCTCGAACGTCGTATAACTTTAGACCATTAGGGTCACCAAAGATACTGCTATCAGAGACATAGCCAGGCATAACATACATGGCGTTGCGGTCACGATAAATGTCCAAGTGAGATATAAAACCTAGCTTAGTCAAATCAGACGTGTCACGCTTGTTGTGGGTCATCCCTCCATCAAAGCGGCTATGGTTATAAACTAGAGGCTTCATGCTAGGTTTTTATGATGTAGTTGAGGACAAAGTATGGTTGTAGGTTGTTGTGCGCCTGGCCTCCTCCAGTAGTCTGCGAGACGTTTGTAGCTTGTGAATAATCAAGAGTAGCCGTTGTGTCCCATGTCGTACCAACTGTTTGAACGCCGGTTGTTGAGTTGAGATAAGGCAGAACGTGGCTGTGAGATGGGATTTCTGGAACAGTAAGCGTATGAGTCTTAGCACCACCAGTCTCACCAATAGTGTCAAACTCAGTCTGTCCAGCATCACGAGCAACAATAGTTCGGCCTACTAAGTTCGGTACGTTAAAAGTAGTGGAACCATCACCGGCACCGTAGGTAGTCCCGATAACAGCAAAGAGGGTAGCAAATACAGTTCTGGATATTGCTTGACCGTCACATAAATACCAGCTAGCCGGAGCTACGTTTGATGCCCATGCAACGATACTTCCCGAAGGGAGAAAGTTACTAGCGGCTGCGTTGTAGTTGGCTGCTGTGTTGGTTAGACCTAGATCAGCCAGCGTTTCTGCTTTGTCAGCGTTAAGAGCTGCGAAGTTAGCGTTTATAGTGGCTCGACTGTTGGCTACTACATCTCCTGGATTTATTGTTGTTATGATACTCATAGGTTGTCTAAGGTTACTGTGTCACTAATTGATCCCCAAGTTGATAAGGTGGTGGCCCAAGTCTGGGTTTGCTCTGCCCAAGTTGCTCCGAATGAAATGTTATCTAAAGGCACCATACTAACGATCACCGATTACTTCCACACCAATAACATTTTGCTCGTCCTCGCGTCTGTTCTGCTCAAACTGTTGTAGACGAAGCTCCTCACGGGCTATCTCGTTAGTGATACGGGCATAGCGTGTATCTGATAGGTTGTCATAGCGTAAGGAAGTGCGGAGAGCTACGAGTGGGTGATAGGCACTAGGGACACCAGGCACTTTTGTTGTGTCGCTAGTCGTGAGGAAAGACATTTCACGATCAAACCAGACTTTCATGGTGAAGCTAACGCTGGGTGTACCCACCAAGACAATAGCGTTGCCTACCTCGTAATACGCACTAGGGTAGCCAGTGCCATTTGATACAAGCACATCTTGTGAACCCTCAGCAGGGCGAACCCGTGGGATGTCTACATACTTGCCATCCTTTAAGTAGGCCACCTTGTGGATAGTGAGTACCTTGTTGCCTGTTTCGTCGTCTACGATCTTGTACTTGTCTACACCAGCAGATACAGGGACGGTTGCAATCGGTAGATCAGTAAAGTTAGTATCGTCAAACTCAAGCACACCCCGATCACGAAGTATGTCGATCTGAATACTTGAAAGCTCACCGTTTAGATCAGCAATCAAGTCAGCATCACTGTAGTCATTTACAGTGGTATTTGTATGTCGTCTTATCCTTGCTCTAAATTGATCTGTTGTCATGTATTAGGTACTAAACTGAGGAGCCAAGAAGGGAAAATGCTCCTCAGTTCAATATCCAACACAATAAGGATAACAAAGGGCAAGTGTTTTAGTTTGAAACGCAAAAACCGCCCGAAGGCGGTTTGCGGTAAATAACCAGTAAAGGTTAGTTTACAAGTGCGGTACCGACGAGAGGTCGCATACGAGTCCAGACAGTGTTGTTCATGAATTGTTCCATGTAGACTTCAACACCAGCCTTACCTGATACTTCCTTTTCGGTGTAGTCCATTCCCATACCTGGAAGGGCAAGGAAGAGTGAACCGTAAGCACCAAACACAATGTTTCGCTGTACTGCGCCCCATGATGCGTTTGTCTGTGTCTCAGATACTACGAGAGTAGTTGAAGCTGTAACAGTAACCACACCAGCAGCGTTTGCAGCAGTAATACCGTTTCGGCGGATCTTTCCTGCATCCTCAGCACTGAGAGCGACTTGGTTAGCGTTGGTGGTTGTTGGGTTGTTGATAAGTCCTACAAGGTTAGTAGCGGAAGCTGTAGCGTCAGCACCAATGAGGAAGTTACCAGCAGTAGTACCAATAGTTGATACTGAGGTAAATACGATACCGTTGATCGTTACTGTCTGAGCGTTTACACCAACACCTGTAAAGGTCAAAACAGCAGTGTTTCTTAGGTTGTTTGATTGGTAAACATCTACACCAGTGACGGTAGTACCTCGGTAGTTAGTACCTTTTTCAAGAGCGTTGTCTGCTACCTTTCCACCTCCTGTGTTCATGAGGAAGTTTCTCATGTCAGCCATTTCGTATGGAGACACTACCATAAACTTCTTCTTACTTTGTCCGTCGTTCACATCTACAGTTTCGATACAAGCGGAGATGATGTCATCAATAACAGTTGGTGATGATGTCCAAGGTGTAGTTGAACCAAGTACGCCACCGTTACCAAGGTTGAAACCACCTTGTGTGTTTACTTGTGAAAGTACACGACTGTCTACTTCTGAGGCAATAGCTGAACCAAAGTTCTTGGCTCGATCTGCAAGAAGACCAAAACCTACTGACTTCCAGTCGTAACTGTTTACGTGTTCAGCAGCGGTTATTCTGTGGTTGACTTGTAGAACATCAGCATCACTAGCGTATGCACCAATGGTGTAGTCAGCAGTAGAAACTGTGGCTGAGGTGATACTTGGTAATGTGGTGTATGGGTTGTAGATAGCTCCCAATGTGGTTGTATCTACTGTTGCAATTTGACGAACGACACTGTTAGCGTAGAGGTTTTCTTGCGCTACGGCCATTGTCATCTTCTTTCGTGCTCCTAGGGTTGTACTCATTTTATAAGTATTATTTTGTATAACCCCTTCTTAGTCGTCTCTATGCACCTCCTGCTAGATCCTGCGTTACCTTAGCGATCATCGAGCTTGGTGTTCCTTCTGGGAAGTCACCGTGTTGCTTGAAGTACGTGAGGTAGTAGGTAGCGTCTTTGGTGCGGGTAGCTGCGCCACCTGTTCCTTTTGCTATCGCGTTCTGCGTAGTCTTCTGCTTTTGAAGCGTTTTTAGACGGGTGGAAATGTCTGGATCGTCCATCGCTTCGGCGATGTTCATTCCGAACTTTGAAGCCAAACGTAGGGCTTCGTTTTGTACGTCCTTATCGGTGATACCAGCTTGCGCTGCGAGGAAGGTACGTGCAATTAGTTCTTGGTCGAACGAGCCTTTGACGGTACTTTCTTTACTACCGTCTTCTTTACTGCTTTTTTCTCTGAGACGCTTGGCTGCTGCAGCTTCTCGCTGTAGCTTTTCGTACTCAGATCGGCTGACTTGGATAGTAGTCTCTCCGTCATTCTCTGTATCCAAAGACTCTTGGGATGCTTGATCAGCTTCTCCTGTAGTATTGTCAGTATCATCGCTAGTTTGTTCGGCTGGTAATGTCTCCATCTCCTCGTTGTTTGCATTTATCATGAGTTTTGTCTCGATTAGCATTTTTTGAAAAGGTTTTGTCCTTTGGGCATTTAGAAACGGGTTTTGTCCCAGGCTCTACAGAGCCATGTCCTTCTTAGTTTGCCCCTCCTCTTTCTCTTTTAGTAACAGGTGGTCAAGTTCGGCAAGAATGGCCGCGGCTTCTTTAGCTGATAGCGTTGTAGCCTCAGCTATTGCTTTCATGATGACAAGTTTGGCGTTTTGACGCTCTTTCTTGTCCTCCCAGATAGCAACAAGCTGATAGGTGTTCTCGTCGTAAATGTCCATGGCAGAATATTACTAAATACTTGATTTTTTAGTTTATTACTCTGGCTTAGCTTGTAGCTGTTCTGGATTGTCTAGGGCTGTCTGGCCTGCTTCTGGTGCGCCTGGTGCTTGTGCCATCTGTTGAGCTGGTGCGCTGTTACTCCAGTCGATAGGGTCAATACCAGCAGTTTGCACAATAGAGTCAAAGAGCTTTCGTGCCTCTGGGTCTTGGTCAAGCTGTGGCTTGTATTGTAGGTATTGCATGAGGATATTCTGGACACGTTCAGCCATTACGCCCTTTTTGCGTCGCTCGTTGGTAATGGTGATATAGATTTTGTCGGCAACGTCATCCCAATAGCCTTCGGGAAAGTCCGTTATGGATCGGCGAGACTTCTGCTTGCGTAGTTCTTCCCCTAAACCTTCCATGTGAGCTTGTTTGTCTTGCTCCATAGCTACCCACTTCATCATCGGTGGCATGTTGTCATACACACCAGCAAAGAACTTCGCCAGTATTTCCTGATCGGCCCGATAATTAACCAAGTCCTCGTCTAGTCTCTTTAATTCTTCGGGGTTGAATTTCAGCTTTAGAACAGACCGCCTCTTCATTTGCTTGATAAAGAAAGGAATAATGCGATCTGCGTAGATTTCATTAAGGAAAATATCAAATTCCTCTCGTCGAAGGTCAAATGGTGACTGTGCGTTTTGATCAAGCACCGCTCCTAGTCGGTAGGTCATGTCTGAGGACAGCTCCTCGCCTGCACCAGTACCGATAGCTGTCGTGTTAGTGGCCTTGTCTGCCTGGTTGCTCCAGACAGTGAGGTAGTTCGGGATATGTTGCAGTGACTGTGGCGACATATCCACACTTGTGATCGGGCTGTTTGGATCGTGTTGCAAGATAGAGCCTGACTTCATCTGAGTGATGACGTTCTTGCCCTTTAGGTTTTTGGTAGCTGATTGCAGTACGTGAGTCGATGCAAAATCCATCGCTCGTTTGTATTGTTGCGCTGCTCGATTGATCTGAATTTGAGCGTGTTTGGCACGTTCGACTACACCGATGCCTAGCATGTCTGCCTTACCACCGCGCTTCTTGTACGGTAGGTAGTAGTACAGACGTTGTGTAAGCTCGGCTTTGAAGAAAGACACGCCAAGATTTCTCCCCTCGGCATCACTGAACTCACTACCAGCGATGTAGTGGATTTGCTCGGTGTATGTCCCGTCGTCTTCTTCACTGTCGTTCAGCATGTAGGTTGGTAGATCACCTACTACTTCACGGACTAACACATAGTCGCCTTGCGCTTCTCGCTGTTCTTTGAGTGAGTCGTCTATTTGAGACTGAGCGTACAGGTCAATGGCTTTATCGACTGCATTCATGTCCCAGCCTCGCTCTTGTGCGATTGCAATGAGCTTGGACGGGGTGTAAAAGTGATTGATAACCTTTAGACCGTGTGGAATGTCTAGTGGATCACCATTAAAAGAGTTCCAGTCCACTACCTCCAAGTCAAGAAAGTCGTCTGACTCAATTACTTTGACTAACAAACCGCCGTACTTGCCACGGGTTTCAATAGCGTCGTTAAGGAAAAGACCGATATTGTTATCAATAAGCCAGTCTTGATTGAACTTAGAGAGTAGTTGCGCCCGTACATAGTAGTCTGGGTCGTTAGTATTTAGCTCTAGATCGGCGGTGTCTACTTCCTCGGCTGTTCTTTGATTTTCTAGTAGACGGGTAATGATGTCGTGAAACGGTTTTAGATTACCGTCCTCATCGTAGTCGCCTGATAAATAATGTCCACTAGCTAAAAACTCGGTTTCTTTGATGTGTTCGTACATCTGGAAGTCCAAGCCTTCCACTACTTCGGTACGTGAAGAGCTGTTGCGGTAGTTGTTCGCAACCTCTTGGGCTTTACTAAAAATTGTTTCCATACGGATATGGTACAGAAACGCTTAGTATTTAGTTATAAATCCTTAGTGTTGTAGTCGCCCCAGATGTCTTCATCGTCATCGCTATTGCCGTAGTCTGTGTTCTCCCACATGTGCAGTATGTACCGCAAGGTGTCACAGTTGCTAACCAGTATTCCGTTTGCGAGGTACATACCACTCCTCGTTGCTAGCGCATACACGGGTTCGTGACCAACGTAACGCTTTTTGACGGCAGTTAAGGTGACAGAATCGGTCTTGTCCGTTCCCTTTGGTGGTATATGTTGCTTTACAAAGCTGGCACTGCTTTGTAAGAACCGGACGATTTTGCATGTATACGCTGTTTTGTTTTCCGATTTCTCGTCTGCGTTCTTGTCCTTCTGGTGTTTTTGACCATTCAGCGGCTTTGTCGATAACCAGTAGTATGTTCTTCTTAGCAAACTCACGTTTCTCGTCAGTAAAATGATTGCGAGTGTGTTCACTAAGGAGAACAGACTGAAGATTAGTAAGGTCGTTATTGAGTGGATTGCCGTCAATGTGATGAATGACGTAGCCCGTAGGTATTTCACCGTAAGCCTTCCACCAGATATAGCGGTGTAATCGTGTCGGGTAACCTTTAGTACGCGCTTGAGTGCTTCTAAAGTAACTCCTGTCAGCCCATTTCGTAGAGTTTGGATATCTGTACCATTTGAGACCGTCGTATACAGTAATTTCTCTTTCCATATAACATCAGTATATCGCATAGTATCTATAGGTACAAATCCTCTATGTGTTAAGACAGGATGCTCTACAGTGGCTCTAAGTAATTTCCCGGCTATTTCATACTCATAAACATCTTTATACCCAGTTAAGTAGCCTATGTCCTTTATGTCGCTGCCATTTACTATAGTCCCGGCAGCAAAACATAGGTGATCGTTCTCTTTGATTGGCTCCTCTGGGTCGTTGCTATCTGCTCGCTTGGGCTTGTAGCGGTAGGTTTCTAGCTCCCAGATAAGGTTAGGACAATTAACGTGGATGAAAATGCGGTTTTGCTTGAATAAAGCTCTTACCGTATCTATACCGGCGGTGACGTTCTTTGAGACTTCCAAGATGGATAGTCCAGCTCGTCGCATCTCCTCGATACGGTCTGGCTCGGCTGGGTCTGGATACCAGTATTCACACTTGCGGGACAGCATCTCCTGATTTAGCTCAGACTGCACCTTGCCACGTTCATAGTATTCATCAGTGACGTAATACACACCAGCTCGACTCTTATAGACAGTAAGGATGCCGGCAGGATTGGTGTGTCCGAAGTCAATACCGCCACGTTTAGCAACCATGTGGTAGTCACTAGGTAGCTCGCTGGTTAGATGTCTGTTACGGTCAAACTCTTTGAAAACAAGCCCTTCCACCTTGCGGAAGTCGGCTAGGTATTCTTGTGCAAACTGATCGTCTGGCAGTGAGGCTTTGGCTTCGTCTATTTCAGCAGGGTCAACGTGTGGGTTATCGTAGGTAGTAGCGTGAAAAGACTGATAGTTTTCGTCAGTCTCCTCTTTCTTGTATAGCTCGTAGAAGTGATTGAATCCCTTTGGTGTTGAGATAAACATTGCATGACCTTTGGTGTCGGTCAGTGCTGGACGTAGTACCTCATTCCAACCGCCCCAGAAGTTGCGCATCATCGCAACCTCATCAATAACTAGAAAATGAAACGATTGACCTCGTAGTGATTCAATAGCATCCCAAGACTTGAGAGTGATGGTGCTTGTGCCTTTGTCCTGAGTCCTGACGACTATCTTGAGCTGTGACTCATTGGTGTCTACTGCAATAGGTTGGCATCTGCGTTTGAGATGCTCCCATGCAATGTCACGGGCTTGTTGAAACGTAGGGGCTATGTAGGCTATGCGTCTATCAGCCTTGGCTACTGCTACGCCTAATATCTCCTCTACTGCGAGGATTGTTTTCCCGAATCTGCGCCCTGCATTTATGACACGGAAGCGTTTACGACTGAGTGCTATCTCCCGTTGTTTGGGACTGAGTAACATTGTTTTTGTTGGCTATTACCTCCGATAGTGCGAACACGATTGATTGACCATTGCTAGTATGGTCGTGCTTTTCAGTCATCCGTCCTTTAATCTTGAAAGCAAGCTCAAGCTCAGCCTTACGGTTTCCCTCTTTCTTCTCTATGTCATCAGACAAAGCACGTAGCAGCATGTCGTCTGGTAGATAGGTTTCCATTAGCTCCTTGAAACCATCGCTATCCGTTAGGTTTTTTGGGTTCCTGGCTGTATTCGGTGAGTACCCTACTTCCAACATAGCTCGTGATACGTTTCCACGATTTTCAATGATCTTGTCAACGGCTAGTTTTTGTCTTTCTGTTGCCATTTATCGTATATAAATCTTATTAACCGTTGCCAGTTCCATATTCCATTCATCTGCTATGTCACTAGTCGTGTAGCCTTGTTGGATTAGTAAATATATCTTTTGCTTTGTCTTTTGCAGTTGTGCATCTCGTATCTTCCTGGCTGTGTTGTTGTATGAGTCCTGATTGTCTGAGAGGTGGTAGTAAGCAGCGGACAGTGATAAGCCATACGACTGATGCAACACTTTTGCAATAAGAGACAGCTTAACGCCGTTACTCTTTAGGTGTTTGATCGTCGCTATCTGTTCGTTCGATAGTTTCTGATTCGTTGGTTTCCTCATTGTTTTGGGGAATATATAAATCTACTAGAAATACAGGATGTGCGCCGGTCTCTGCCCATTTGATTCCAGGTACCAAGCATCGCTTGTGCTTCTCCTGGATAGGTAGGACGGCTTCTCTGTATTCCTTTAAGAACTCAGCTGTAATGCGCTCTCGTTCTTTTACGCCTTGCTGCTTCATGATCTCTTGTCTCAACTCCCCCTTAGTTTTATTCTTCATTATATTTTGTCGTAAATCTTTAGTACTCTGTAGTGCTTAATTGGTTTATCTATGCACTCAGCGCACCTTATTAAATTGGCCTCAACCTCTTTCCGGCAGTTATAACATTTTCTCATGTTTTATAACTCCTTAGGCCGTTTGCTCGTTGTGCCTTGATTAGCTTGGCACGATAGTCGTCGTTCTTCCACAGTTCAGTAACAAACTGGGCTTGCTTTTCTTTGTACTCTTTAGTTTGGTGAATCATAAAAATGATAGCGCCCTCCCCTAGTTAGGAACTAAGGTTGACTCAGAGCGTTTCAAAGCGGGTCTTACTGTATGCGGGTAAGAGAGAAGCGTGGGTAGTAACAATATATAGAAACGAAACGCCAGAGCCATTCGAGGGCAAATGTGGTATGCGCGCTACCACGCTAATAATAATACCATGCCCGTTACTTTTGTAAATCTCCTAGCTTGCTATTGCAGTCACAACAAAAGACCTTGCCCCTCTCTCTATCGAAGCACTGAGCTGAGTTGCTTATATCCTTATTACACGTGCCGTATTGGCATCTAATTACTATTCCCATACCAACAGTATAACTTATCCACTTTGTAGATATTACGTTATCCACATTTCTATATTACTATTATTGGTGAAGGCCGGGGCTTGCCCCATAAGTGGACTGCGGTTCACGCCTTCTCCATCTAGTTCTTTAACAAAGTGAGGATCAAATGATCAAACCGCCTGTGTTGCCGGCTCCGAAGCCGGTCATGACCTGCCGCTCTTGTGGTGGTCTCATGCAGATGTACACCGCTCGTGCGCCACGGGATATCAGCACGCACTTCTACTGTGGGACGAAGCATGTCCAGCAGTAAGTGCATCGGCTGTGGAAAGACCGGGTTCAAGCACTACGGCCAATGGTCGGCTGGCTACACCTGTAGCCATGCTTGCAACGAGAAACACATCAAGGGGTTTAAAGCCAATGTCCAAAAACCCGGCAATGAAGCTACACGAGTGGCAAAGCGGCCGTTATTCCAAGTCAACCACGACAGCGAAGGGCGTTACTGACGATCGGCTGCAACTTCACTGCATGGTGTGCCAGAAGTCCATTGAGGGCTATTACGCACGCTACGGCAATGAAGGCACATGTTCGGGTGAGTGCATGCGTGCACAAGACCTGAAGCCACGTTATCCCGGCCACTCTGAAGAGGAGTTCTTGCAACGACAAGGAGTCTGAAATGTTGCTCGCCCTTCGAGAATACATGCGGCGGCTACAGGTCGATGAAAAGCTGTTCTTTCGTTTGGCTTATATCTTCAAATTTAAAAAGGAGGTAAATCTGGATGAAGATGTACGCCGATTTAAGGAGTCGGGGTCGGTTCCGAAATACGTCGCTGACTATTTGGAAAGTCTGCAGCGCGGACAAACACTCCCCTCCGATTAAAACCACGTGATCGTGGTTTTTTTGTTAGTGCATTTTCCATTGTCCATCCTGACTGTAAGCGCCCTCGCAACATATTAGGTGTCATACCGTACTCTTTTGCCCATAAAGCAAGGCATTGAGTCTTACCGTCGTGTGTTATCAAGCGATTTTGACGGGTGTTTATTGACTGCTCAAAACGAGTTGCCCAACGGCAATTTTCCTTGCAGTAGTGACCATCATTGTCTATCCGATCCAACGTATGTTTAGGTGTTGGTGGTTGCCCCATATCGTTAGCAAACTCCTCAAATGTTTCCCAAAGACATTTGATGCCACGTCCGCCATAATTTTTATAGTAAATGTTATCTGGATTGTTGCAACGGTGAAGAATTGCATGATACCTGTAATACAAATTTGTTTTTGTTTGATTGTGAGTGCGTATTCGCTCCTTATGTAGACACCCGCAAGACTGAGTGTGGCCGCTACGCATTTTGTAAACACTGTATGCTTTAATGGTTCCGCAATCACACCTTGCCGTCCAATGACTCACCTCGTTCTTTTTGTACGCAAAACTTATCAACACCAATCTATTAAACCGCATTCCCTTTTCAAAATGTAACATATAGAATATGTTAATCAAAACACCACAACCTCAGGGCAGAAGTTGCAGTGTTTTGATGCCCTGATAATAGTAATATTATATAGGGAATAGTATATTTGTTCAACTTTCAAGGAGAGATGCTGTGATGATGAAAGCGTTAGGGGTTGCGGCTGCGGCTGGCATGATGCGGCTCTTGTGGCCTATCGAGCCGTTGCCGCAAGAAGAAGCACCGGATGCCCTGGTTCAAGAAGTCATGAGTCACCGGATCGTCCACATGGACACGTGTGATCTGAATGAGCTTGGCCTCACTGGGGCTGAGTGCATCGCAACGCAAGACGATCAGAAGCGGTACTGGATGATCCTGTTCGATGACAACATCAAGATGAACATGGTCGTCATGTATGACGGCGCTACCAACGTGCTGTGGTGCCGCCCTGGGGACTGCATCTGATCCATGAACCTTTCGGTACGAACACACCACCTGTAATGGGTGGTGTTATCTTTTTATATTTTGTTATTAGTTGTGCAGGTAACTTATAAAAAAAGTATGGTTTTTTTATACTTCAGCCCTCACATGCGATACATGCTGAGTCAGAGATGTGGATACGGGGTTTTTTATTTTCTCTAAGAATTGTATACCCCTCAGTCTTTTCTAATTTTGCTACTTGTTCCTCTGATAATTCCGCTTCGTTTACCCTACCGGCTGGATTAATAAATTTGGTACGCATAGGTAATTATTCTACCACAACCATAAAGTCCCACCTTGATAACAGAGGGTGAGACATTAATGGGGACGCCACCAGCTACTAACTGATGACCCTTAGTTATATTCTATCATATACAAAAAGCCGCCCCAGATTCCTAGTGCGGTTGCTTTTTGCCCCTATCCAGCATGTCGCTGGCACTCTACCGTCCGGTATATGTTCGGGTATTTGTTATTCCCCCCATGCTAGTTTCGTATCAATCCACTAGCTGGGTGACACCTGGGCTATTTAAGTCGTGCTGTGTATGTGTCTGGTTAATGGTAGTAGTCGCAATGCGAGACCGCCGAACCAACAGTCGTACCGAGATAAACGTGGCTTTGATACAGCTACAGGTTTACCGTTGTACTTCAATTTTACCACACTCTAAACATCTGTCATACCCTGGCCGCTTAGCATAGTAGTAATGGCCGGTTTCTATTACGTCATCACATATAGAGCAACGAAGTGGGGCAAACACTTGGCTTTTGCGGTGGGTAAGTCTCACGTTACTACAGCTTAATAACTGAGACAGTGATAAGCAGAGCAAACCAAACAACTAGTAATACAGCCCAAGTGACTCGTATGTATCTGTTTGCCTTGCGGTAGTCGTCATTGTTCATGAAGTCAAACTGACCAGACATTAGACGGATGTACTCTTTCATATCACTTTAGCTTAATATCGAAATAATAACCGCAAGAACAATGATACCCGGCACGTATACAACAGCGACTATTGCCAACGACTCTAGCAGCGACACACTTTGGGTGGTGCCAACTAGATCTGGTGTCTTTGTATCGTCAGGGTAGTACTTTATGTTTCTGATGTGCATATCACTTCAACTTAATATCCCTATCTTTTAATGTCCCCCACCTTAGACGTTGTGCTACCTTGGGGGAGGTGTAGCGAGTGAACCATTTGGGGTTCATGTTAGTCCTTGAAATTAGAAAACACAAAACCGTGACCCAATCCTTGCTTTCTAAGATCGTGGTAAATACCTTTATTTATGCACTTGCTACACCAGTAGTCTTTACTGTGGTCGCATTCTCGCGGGTCTTTAGCTGTATGCTTATTAGTTAGGAATTGCATTAATTGTTTATTCATACCCTAATTTTGATTTAACAATTTTAATACATCAGCTCGCTTCACTACTGCTTGACCTTGAAAGATGAATTGATCGCTTTCAAACGGTAGGCTGATAACTTGTTCTCGTAGCTTGGCACGGTGTTGGACTACGGCGTTTAGCGAGTTTATGTCGGTTGGCATACTCTATTGCTTAGCTGTTAATCTTAATGCTTGATAGAGAAAGTGATAACAGCCAGCAAGGTTTTCTCGTAGCTTCTTAGTTGCTTTTACTGCCCCTCCCTTTCCTGTTGTTTCGGTAACAGTCACGGTTGTAGACCATTTGAGTATGTCGCTTAGTATTCGCTCTCGTTCCTTCTCCACCCCTTCCAGCTCTCGGGCGTTGCCGTAGGTGGTGAGAAGTTCTAACAACTTTGGTGTAAGAAACGTTCTTACATACTCTTTACTGTTTAAGTCTCCACCAGAAGCAGCTGTATCTACGGAATATCCATGCTCGTCTTGTTGAGTGAAAAACTCCTCCACTATCCTCTCTACCTCCTGATAGTCTTTTGGCATAGTGTTAAGCATTTGATGACAGATAGCGTCGCTTGCTACAGCTCTTTGATTGGCGGCAAAACTAGCATTACAAACTTTGCAACTTACATCTGAATTATTTTTATGTTCTTTGCAATAGACTTTCATACTACTCTTTAGGACTAAGGGCTTGTAACTTGGTGATGATGTCGATAACTACCTGTAACTCGTCATAGTGAGGGTGACGGTCTGAGCCGTCTTCTTCGTTTCCTAACCAGCCCGATTGACGATGCCTTATTACATCAATTACAGCGGTGATGGTGTCTTGGCGGTCTTGGGTGATGATGCGTGCTATATCTGGTTTGCAGTTGCTATACCAACAGTCAACGTGATTATCAATAGCGTGTTCTAGCTCTTGTACTACTTCCTCCACTGTCTTTAGTTGCATACTGCTATTGATTAGAGCGAGGCATAGTCGCTTCGTCAAAAATAATAGTGTGATTACTGCTAGTGAAATCACTCATTTTGACCGCCTTAACCTTTAATAAATGTACTAGTTCGTGTGGTACTTCAATCTTAATGGCGTCATAGCCGTTTGGGACGGGAATTATTATTCTTGGCATACTGCTAGATTAGTTTTATATTTTCTGGTAACTGGTATCTACCCCATACTTCCCCCATCTCTTCGGCAGTGAAGCCAGCAATGCCAGTACCAATAGGAGTAACGTAGTAAGTCTTTTTAGGAGTCAGTGTTGCGTAGTCAATAAATTGTTTGATATAGAGGGCGATTGTTTCTAGGTCGATTTGCATAGTCGGAATTGCGTAGCTTTGGCCCTGTATGCCTACCCCTACTCCCCAGTGTGCTCCAAACTTATCCAAAGCTGTCCTAGCTGCACCGCCAATGTGGTGGCCTTGTAGGTTGCTTCCAAATACAAACACTTCGTTAGCTTTTAGGCTGTCTACAAAGCCTCGTGAGTCGGTTATCATACTAATTATAGTTTTCAGCTTCTAGGCGAGTAATAAAGAAGTGGATACCTGGGGCACATTTGTCAAAGCGATCATCTGACCATTTGTTTGTTGGCGCTACACGCTCACCCACTCGGTAAACAAAGTCTTTGTCATAATATGAGATGGCCTTTGTTGGCTTCTTACGTTTATCGGTTGTGTCGATGATCTCAAGTACATCTGCAAACTCAGCACGACACTTGCGCCCTGTTGCGTTTGATCGTTTTGCGTCCTCTGGAATACGTAATTTCACAATCAAACCGGCTCGGCACTTCTTCCAGCCGATCAATGAGCCTTCACCAACGATGAGTGTCTGAGCATGTACAAGCTCAGCGTTTTTGGCTCTGGTTAGGTCGGCTCTGGTTAGGTCGGCTCCGGTTAGGTCGGCTCCGGTTAGGTTGGCTCTGGTTAAGTTGGCTCCGTATAGGTCGGCTCTGGTTAGGTCGGCTCTGGTTAGGTCGGCTCTGGTTAAGTTGGCTCCGTATAGGTCGGCTCCGGCTAGGTTGGCTCTGGTTAGGTCGGCTCCGGTTAGGTTGGCTCTGGTTAAGTTGGCTCCGTATAGGTCGGCTCTGGTTAGGTCGGCTCCGGTTAGGTTGGCTCTGGTTAAGTTGGCTCCGTATAGGTCGGCTCCGGTTAGGTCGGCTCCGGTTAGGTTGGCTCCGTATAGGTCGGCTCCGTATTTAATCGCAGCCTTTAACGTCATTGCAATCGTATTGTCTTCGGCTTCCAGCTCAAACAATACATTAGTAGTCCATCTATTTTTGATTTGTATTTTTATTGACATACATCCAAATTAAAACGCTAGTAAGTAGATCACCCCACAAGCTACGATCATGACGGCTACTGCTATAGCTACGTGTTTGGTGTACTGAAAGCGTGGCTCTTTGATCTTGAAGGCTCGGCGGCTTCGGCCAGCTCGATCAGTAAACATAGCACCGCTTCCTATTGGTAATGTGTGATCATTCCAGTGTGTTCGTCTTGGCATATTAGTTATTTATTACTTCGATGTCTGCAATCTTATAATCTGGGTACTCTCGGTCGATGATCTCTCCTAGGTTTCCATTAAGTAGGTCTTCTGGGTCTAGATCTATTGTTGGGCGGTGTTCTTTCTCTAGTGTGATTCTGATTTTCATAGGTTGTTGTCTATTAGATTTCTAATGATCTCAGCCATGCTGATGTTCCGCTTCTTCGCTAGTCGCAGTAGCTTTAAGTACTGCTTTTCCTCTAGTCTTATTGGTACGGGTTTCATATTACTTGTTACGGGTAATACTTAAACAATAGCATAGCTGGGCGATACCGCAAGCGCACACCTGTGTATAACTAATCGTTAGTTTAGGCTGTGGATAAACTAACTTGCACAATCGGCGATATCTAGTAGTATTACATTTATATCAGTAACAAGATATAAATATGGACATAGACACATTGATCTATGAAGAGCGAGCAAGCAGAGGAGAAGAGTTTTACCCACTAACACCCATCAACCATGAGTCCATTTTCTAAAGAGCATGAGTATCCAGAAGATCCATACAAGATGTTTGTAGATATGATGCAGTACGATTCATACACTTATCCAAATGATGCGATAGACCACAGTTAGTATGAGACACATCATCAAAGAAGAAGTGGACACCACACGGTTTCCAGCAATGACCAACAAAAACAAATTACTAGACTGGCTATGTAGTCCAGACACTAACTTATAGGAGGTATGATCTATAAAAAACTATTAGAGTTTCAGAAGCTAGGCATCTCTATCCGCAAGGATAAGAGGAACCCACACTTTAAGAATGACTACGCTAGTCTTAATGAAGTGCTGGACAAGGTAAAGCCAGAGTTGAACAAACTGGGCGTGGTCGTGATTCAAAGACCTTGCACCGACTACTTAGAGACAAGTTTGTACGACACAGAAGATGACACAGCCATTGTCAGTTTTGTGCCCTACATAAACGCTACAGACATGCAGAAGCTTGGCGGAGCGATCACATACGCTCGACGCTATGCCCTAGTTTCTATGCTTGCCCTGGAAGATGAAGATTCAGACGGTAATGATGCGGTAGGCCACGTCAAGGACAAGACGGTAACACCAGCTAATAATAATTTTGAAATATAGTATGTCAGAACAAAAAGAGACCGTGTTTGTAGATGGGTTCATCTTTAAACGGCCAAAGGAAGGGGTGCCACCATTTGTGAAAGGTCACCTAAGCATTAAGACCTCAGAAGCTATCGCCTTTCTACAAAAGCACGATAAAGGCGGCTGGGTAAATGCAGACCTACTAGCTAGTAAAGACAACACCAAGCTGTACTTCAAGTTAAACACTTGGGAACCACCAAAGACTGACAGTCCAGTAGGTGCGCCAGAGTTCCCAAAAGAAGACATTAATCCGGACGATATTCCTTTCTAACCTATGCAAAAGTCACAGCTTCAGTGGGTGACTAGTGAACTCACCAAGAAGGGTAAGGTATCTCGTAACCAGGCACTACGCCGCTACATCTCACGACTAGGCGCGCGTATAAACGATCTAAGAAACGCCGGCTGGGAGATCACCGGGGAATACATTAAAACAAAGCAAGGGAAGGACTACGTTTATACAGTAATTAAGTAATATGTTTGGGATATTCAAGAGAGTGGCGGAGTTAGAAGAGAGAGTTGAAAAGTTAGAACAGCGACCCGCTCACGGCTTCAGGGTAGGAGACACAGTTATTGGAAACAGCAAGGCAGATCGTTACACGATAACAAAGCCAGGCTGGATAGGTAAGGTAACAGACACGTCCGCCGCTATGGGTGACCTAGAAGTCGAAGGCTACTCAGTAGATAGCGAGTGCTTTGATTTATATGAGCCAAAGACAAAGAAGAAAGCCGCGCTAATCTATCAGTTCAAGAAAGGCGATAAGGTACAGCACATATTTACCGGGGAAGTTGATATTGTGAAAAGTGTGCCTGGGATGAAGAGGTACGATGCATAATACTTTATTAAGGCATCAAAAGGGTTCGTCCTCAAACAAAACAACTGGTGCTTTCAAGAGTACTGGAAGCTCGCACCAAAGAAGAAGCGAGGCCGACCACGTAAAGAGAAGTAGAGTTATACACAGAGCCGCCTCCTACTTGGGGGCGGTTTTGTTTATACTGGTAGTATATGAATTTCGATCACTTGCCACAGTTCACCATTACCAATAAGGAAAGCGAGGAATACGGAGAGTGGGTAGACAAGACAGCGAAGCTACTGAAGCGGCCATACGCTCAGTTGCACACCATCTTCACTAAAGAGAAGTGGGACTTGGACAAGATACGGACTAGGTATAACGTAGTGACTAAGCACAATGGCAATATCCCCAGTAATGTACTATGGTGGTCTTTACGGAAAAAAGATAAACAATAGCTGGGGATAACTTACTTGCATAAAACCTAACAATAGGATATTGTATAAGAGTAAGGGAAATAACAAACCTTGCCCCAATAACATGACATACGAACTTAGAGCAGACAGCAAAGTAGTAGACACATTTGAGACAGCACAAGACGCAATGGATTACGGAAACGCTTACCACAAAGACGGATACACCATCTCATCAAAATAATATGTTTGAGGACTTTCTTAAAAGCAAACACGCAGAAACCTACATGGGTACTGATGACGACATGTCGGAAAACTTCGAGCGGTGGCTATCGAACCTAGACGCACAAGAGCTTATAGACTTGGCAGATAAAGCAATTATTAGATACTCAGCCGTTGCACTTGGCTCAGTCAAGACAGAAAGAAAGGCTAAGTCGAGTCGGGCCAATGGATTAAACGGCGGTAGGCCAAAGCTGATTAAGACACTAGACAAAAACTACAAAATTCAAGACAAGCCTTACGTTCTCTATGAAATACCGGAAAAAGACTTAATCACAGAGTTGGAGGGTGCTAAAGAGTTCTTTAAATAACGAAGTATTTTCAACAATATGACACAAAAAACAATTGACGATATTGTATTTAGATTCTATGACAAGCATAGCCACTGTAAGACCATAAGAGAAGCTGAGATAGCCTGTGAATGGCTACGTCAGACAGTAGAGTATGTTATTGAGACAGTACAAGAAGAAGAAAAGACTAAGTACTTTAAAGCTGTGCACGAGCTGCCAGCGTTTTGTCCACATTACGATAAGGTTATGGGAAAGGTTCACGATGACCACAAAGTGGCCGCGTACGGCATGACTAACTACCTTGAAAGGGAAACAGTACTTAATTTAATTAACGACCTATGAATATAATTGAAGAATTTGAAAAGAAGTTTGGGAGGTTTCCGGTAGGGCAATACGGTGGACAGGAATACTACATATTTGACGTATGTGGCGAAGGGTTTGGCAAAAAAGAGCTTGGTGTTCTCATTGCGGAATGGGTAGAAAAGAAGATAAACGCCGTGCATAAAGGCTATGTCAAATACAACACAGTCCTAGTTAAACCAACTGCATCAGAGGACAACCTAACAGACCTGGCGAACGCCTACGCCCATTTCGGCTTTGTAGCCAAGATGTCAGAACAAGAACTAGTAGACAACATCAAGCATGTTGTTGCTGAGCAATACACACAGTCCATTCTAAAAGCTAATCAATCCAACTAAGATCGTCTATGTTTGATGCCGCGACTTGTTTCATAGTCGTCACGTACATATCCGTGTCCTTGCTCATGTTCTGAGCTAGTTTGTGGTTCTCGTGGAACTCATGATGATGTTGACCGCACAAGGCAACAAAGTGATCGTCTGGCTCGCGTCCGTAAAGCTTTGCGTCGTAGATTTTATGATGAAGTGTCACGCCCGTAGTTTTTCCACAAACAGCACACTTCTTCCCATGTTTTGAGAAGTATTGTTGTTTTCTTTTTATCCAATAAGCACTACCCATGTATAGACGGTAAGTCATGTTGGGTATCTTCTTGGCTCGTCTGTGTTCGGCTAGAGCTTCCTCATGTTCTTGTTTCCACTTGGCCGACTTGCCGTGTTTCTTCTTCTTGCCGCGTCTTGTTGGTCGTCTGCCTAGTAGCTTGTTTGGCTTTATCTCTATGCTTTCAAAAAAAGAATTCATGTTTTGATGAGTTACAGTTTTCCCCTATCCTCTGTGTTAGTCAGAAGAGTTCATGGAGTAAACCAAGATAATATGAGAGTGAACCGCGCTAGTGGAGTTCTACTCTATTTTCAGTTATTCATGTCCTAGATTGAGAACAGAATCCCCGTATCGTCTATGTCCTTTTACGTGCCATAAAACTCTACCCTCTACACGCAAAAGCACACGCTATAAAACGTGTGCTTTTGAAGCTTGAATACTATCAACGCCAACCCATCGGAAGTTGCATGTCCCAAGAGTTGGGTTAGCTGTGACAATATTCAATTGAAATGTTGAATCGGACATGCACCAATAATTATACTACCACAAGCATAACTTTACAAATGTCTAGCGTGGGGATAACTTATCCCCAGACACAGTTAGACATTACACACTAGGGGAGTAAGATAAAAACATGAAACAAGATTGGAAAGTTCAAATCAATGAAAAACCAGGCATGTTCATGATAGACATCTTTGTTTATCGTGACACATACCAAGGTACTGAGGTAGTCAATGGTGACTGCATTACTGTTTTAGGTAAGGGAGAGCCAGCCACACCCACATTGTCCCTTTTACCAGAACAGCTACAAGCCCTTGTAGATTCGTTAAACGAAAAAGGATTTAAGCCAAAGGAAGGATTTTTAGAAGGAAAGCTACAGGCCACAGAAAGTCACCTAAAGGATATGCGGACACTACTTAAGCTAAAGTAACACCATGGAGAAGCCTAACAATAAAAAAGTATGAAAGACTGGGGACTAATAATTAGAGAATACAAAAAGAGTGAGCAACTAAAAGGCAAGACTACTGACAACTTGATTTGGTATTTAGACGAAGAGGACTGGAAAGAGTTTATTGAATACTGCAAAAGAACAACACCATTCGATCCATCAAAAGCCGAAATCATTACGTACATGGGTGTAGTGTTCATGGAAGTATAAACATGGAGAAGCCTAGAACACGCCAACAAGAAAAGTCATACCACAAGCTATTCAGCCAGATAGCAAACCACTGCATGAACCACGGCATAACGATGGCTATGGTCATGGAACACATAAACCAATACCAGATAGACGTTGACGATGAGTTTGTGAAGAAAACTTGGCGGTCAATCTTAAAGACTAAGACAGACAAGACCAGCACCACGCAGCAAACGACAACAGACATCAAGATGGTGCAGCCCGAGTTTGAAAGGCTGTGGTCAGAGATAACCGGCGAGAAGTTTGACTGGCCTTCGATAGATCGGCAAGCCTTTGAGACATTAGGGGAGGATGGTAATATTTATTAAGTGAAAAGAACATATATCGACCTCGCTATATAACACAGTAGCGAGGCGCGAATAGAGCTATTCCATGATATAATAAAGCATGTCATATAAATTACAATGCGAGATATGCCGAAAGGAGTTTATTCATAGAAACGGGCACACCACAACATGCTCAACGGAATGCCGCACGACCAAGAACAGGAACCGGTACGGTAGAAGTGTAGGCGTCAATACTGGCATTCCACCAGGTACAGTTGGGGTAATTTCCGAATACTACGTTATTACACATCTGTTAGAAAAGGGATTTGCTGTTTTCCATGCGGCATCACCATGTTGCTACTGCGATCTACTTGCAGTGAAAGACGGCAAGACGTTTTCCTTTGAAGTCCGAACATGTTACGAAGGAGATGACGGACGCCTAACATACAGTAAAATCTTGAATAAAGGTCAGGCAGTACCGGAGTATTTTGGATTGGTTGAACGAAACACAAGAAAGGTTATTTTCGTAAACGTTTCATCAAATGAAAAGGTCGAGCTTTAGAAGAAGATCGACTCCTCTAGGAGCCTCGAAACGCCCAAATGCCACACGTAGTGTTAAAACGGCCTCCAAAGGCTACAAACCGCCCAAATGGTTTACCGCTCTAAAACCCGGTTCACACGGCAGCACACCAGCGCAAAAGAAGTATTGGAAAGTAGTCTCAGACACTTACCGTAAACAAGACTTTGAGGACTTCGGGGGAAAGTGTGTGTCCTGTTCAACTAGGCTGTCAGACTGGCGTGATGGCGATCTAGCGCACTATCGAGCTTGGTCAGTCTGTAATGCTTGGTTTAAGTACGAGCGCAAGAATCTAGCTCTAAGCTGCAAGGGCTGTAATCGTCTCAGTGATGGCATTGTTGGCCACACGTTTGGTGAAGAGCTGAAGCGCAGACACGGGGCAGATGTCCTGGACTGGATAGAAACAGAAAACGAGAAGTACCGTGGTCAGAAAATGGAAGTCTGGGAGATCGTCGAGCGAGTAGAAAAGCTACTGTCTTGACACCACTAGTTATGCACACCCTAGTATTTAATACGGGGATAGCGGTGGTAAAATAATAGTGTCGGAGAGTAGTAAAGGCAAAGGGGTGCTACCTGTTTGCCTCTATTACTCTCTGACGGTGGTGTATCGGTGGGGGAAGGATGCGGTAGGCAGTACCAAGGTTCACTGGTAAACAACTTAAATCCAGAAACGTTCCGTCAAAGTCTTAATAAGTGAAAGTGCTTTGATTTCCCCACAGGTACATCACAGTGGTTGGTTCACACCCCCGATGTGCGGGTTCGAATCCCGTCCTTATGTAAACGGCAAAGTACAAGCTAATTTACATACGCTATTCATCTAGCAAAGGTAGGCTTAACGGTAGAGTCGCGGGTGCGAGCCAATCACAAACCATTCGACACTCCGTTAGTTCGGAGCTTAGCAAATAAGCACAACCCTTTATAAAACCTTTACATCTCGCACTACTGCTAGCCCTTGTGCTACTCAGTATTGCAAGCGTGGCACTAGCGAACACCAAGACAGATACGATTGTGTACGTTAGGCCGGTAATTGTTGAAGAAGTGAAGCCGGAGACAGAGACAGAGAAAATAGAAAGACTGATACGAGAGACGTTTCCAGATGCGCCGATCATGATGGAAGTAGCGCGCTGTGAATCGGGACTACGAAACGTACCAAGCAAGACCGGGGATTGGGGGCCGTTTCAAGTGAACCAAGTACACACCAAAAGACTGCAAGAGCTTGGACTAGATAGAACTGTGATTGAGGACAATATCAAGTATGCCAGGCTGCTCTACGATGAAAGCGGCACGCAACACTGGTACATGAGTAAGCACTGCTGGTCGAAATAGAAAAAACCCCACTTAAGGGGTTTTATTCGTCATCCACAACAGTCATACCGTCATCAAACCCTATGGCACTAGCAAGCTCTTTAATCTTACCCTCTTTCCAGTCTTCACTTATCCATATCTCGTCTGGGTCTTGCTTACGGGCTATGCGTAGGGCTTCTACTAGGCTGCGTGCTTTTATGTGCGATCGAACTATATAGAGCTTATAGCCTTGTTTTTGTTTTTTCATACAGCATAGTTAATCCTCGTCTCTCTCTAGTGGGTCGATGTCCAAGTCGTCTACATCCTCATCATTGTCAGTCGGTTCCTCGTAGTCGGCTTGTGTCGCTCTCTCAGTCTTGAAAATCTCATCCCAGTAGTTGTCACTTTCTGGGCTTGAGCTGCTAAAGGTTTTGAGAGGCAAGTTCATACAATTATTTTACCACACCTTATGTTTAGCTTTATGCAAGCTACCGTCCAGGATGGCGATGCGTAGCTCTAGTTGCTGTATTTGCTCTTTACGCTCTACGTTGTCTACCAGTAGCTTCTTGTGAGCATCAAGCAGCAATAAGTATCGCTCGATAACATCTTTTCTAGTGGCACTGCGTTCTATTTGCATAGCTACAGTATATGCAGTAGGCGTATATATTGCACTAGGTGGGCTGGGGATAAACGGCAATGAAAAAAGCCGCTAGAACGGCCTTTTTCGAAAGCTTGTATCAGCTTGCGGATAATAATAACACATTACCATAAACTAAACAAACAAAAACAGCCATCACAGGATTTAAGTGGCTGTCTTTGCTTTCGTCACGGTTTCTCCACCGCCCTCTTATACTACTCTACTTCTCTCCATCAAAGAAGCGTTTAGCTGTGTATAGCGCACCGTTGATAAGCGGTACGAGCATCACATACTCAGCAGGTATGTCTAGTGATGGGATGAGTGCAATAAGAAAAGCAATGGCACTAGAGGCTAGTGAGAAGATGAAAGCCTTGAGAATCTTTGAGCCGTCCTCCTTGTTGAGTTGATACTTCTTTGACATGTTACTTTTTGAAGATACCCTGCCCGGCCCATTTATCCCACAAGAGATTTTTGAGCTTGGTAGCAAGACTGATAATGGTCTTCTGCTGGGTGCGCTTTAGCTCTTCCTCGACACTGATGCCAGCAAGCAAGGCGTAGGGGTCAATAGAGCCCTTGTACCCGTTGCCGTAGTTCTGCACCTCCATGCGGATTGGTGAGCCTTCATAGGTGAAGCCACCTTTCTTAAGGAGCTTGACTAAGCGCACACCGAGATGCACGTGAGTCCCGGCATAGGGGTTGCGCTTCCAGTAGGCGTGATCTCCTGAGACTACAAAGCCAGTGTTGCCCATCTTGGCTATAGGTTGCCCAGCTTCGATCTCATCTCCGACCTTCACCAAGTTCTCTGAGTTGTGAGCGTACACCCAAAGACGAAACAAGCCGTTTTCATCTGCTCGCTTAGAGACGAAGCGGACGTTCATACCGTAGCCGTCTGGCTCGTTCTTTACTGAGACAACCGTACCATCTTCTACAGCAAAGAGTAGCTCGCCATGAGGCCGTACAATATCAATGCCGTTATGACCTGCCAAATTGAATCGTGCATATAAATCTGGGTTCTCACCGAACCATTGAGAAACGTCTCCTTTAGGGTCTAGTGCTAGTTCAAAGTCTTTTACTATTGGTTTCATATATTAATGCTTAACTAACCACATTATAGCAGCTCCAATAGTTCCGACCGCTACGATAGTCTTGGCAATCCATGAGACTACCTTACCAGTCATATCAGCACCTTTAAGACTAGCAGCTAAATTGGTAATAAGTTGCTTCTCCTCAGCGGTAAGCGTGGCTGCCTGTAGTTCATCTATACGTGTAGTGATAGTGTCCATACGATCAGTCATCTTTCTATCCATGTCACCCATGAGCTTCGACCATTCTGAGTACTTAGATACAACGTACTTCTCCATGGCGTTATCCATGTGCTTAGCTACGATTTTGTCGAAGTCTTCTTGTTTTAATGTCATACGCTATTCCACTTAAAAATACCAAAGAAGCGCACAACACAGTAAAAGGTAAACGCTACCGGCTTAGATACACCATCATGGAGCATGTGGTGAAAGAAGATCAGATCAGCTTTGTTTCTTGGGAAGAGCTTTTGACGATACAGAGCGTCATGCAATACAGCCGCTTCGAGGTAGGCACCAAAAGGAGGAAAGATAGCCCAGAGCAAGCGAGGTGTACTAGCTAAGTCAGTGGTAAAGCCTCTAGGGATAGATACTAGTTGATCGCATACAGTCACAACGTAGGGTTCTTGGACTACCCATAGTGCAAGTTGTGAGTTGTATGAAAGTTTCAACATACATTAGCAAAATACCCTAAGTGGGAATTCAGGAAGTGTAGCGTTTCCCTCAGCGTCAGTAATGAAAAAGCGAGGGATTTGGGACAGTGCGCCAGCAATAGTCGGATTTTCAACAGCAAGTTCCTCAGCACGTTGGCGCACGTTTACCGTGGTGCGGACGTTAATGTGGACATACCGATTACCGCTAGTGTCAGTGAGTATAGTGCGAGTGTCTGGTTCGCCTTCGATTGGTTCGGCACCGAGATATTTGTAGCCAATAAAATCCCAAGAAGTGCCTAGTTCAGCTAAAGGTTGACCGTCTACTACTTTAATAACACCAAGAGCCTGAGCAAGGGCTAACAGTGTTGGGTAGTCTGATTCGATGCAGCGTAGTGCGTAATTATTCATATTAAACAGTTTTAGCTTGTATTTGTGTGTTTGACGCTGTGTCGTCAGCCCAATAAATCACTTGTCGTATCCATGCACAGGATGCGTTACCAGGTGTGTAGTTAGCAGTATGACCTATATTTATTTGAGTAAATCCAGACGTAGGGAGTGAACCAGCGGTTGAGTCAGACCCAACTGTACCATTATTAGTTACAACACGGCGAACTGTTCCATTGTGCGTTATCACACTTTTTAGCGTAGAAAAATCAGATACTGCTGTTGAGGTCGGAGTAAATACCCCATTACCAATGTTAGAAGTAGAGGTAGATCCACGTGCA
>JACCDR011947378.1_pt1 | contig 33972 bp, 43 predicted proteins | sample 7446431 | NCBI WGS metagenome assembly JACCDR01 (sample SAMN15323443, study PRJNA562643) | freshwater metagenome | isolation source: river surface water | place: USA:Blue River Watershed | collected 2017-08-17
CGACCACTTCTCTCTCCTAGAATTGTGCCCGGTCTATTCGGCAAACACCCACCGGGCTAGGTGAAGGAAACGCCCGCTAGCGCACGGGCCTTTGCCTGATTTCATTTCTGCACGGGTCCGGACTTAGGAACCAGTCTAAGGATCTCGACATCTTCGGGTTCGCACCATCCGATGATTACCGCGTATGGCCCGCCCTCGTCCGCGATGACCTCGCGAAACTGAGACTCGGCATTCGGCTCGTCGTGGTCGAAAGCATTTTGCACGCGGACGCGCACAATCATTTCCCAATCAGATTGGGCGGTATTTCGCTGTTGCGTTGAGCCTGCGACGCTCGCCCCGGTGGGGCCGCCTACGTCGAGCGCCCCGCCCGGCGCTGTGGCTGATTCATAATCCCAAAACGCCTGGCTAACGGCGTCGCGCTCGGCATGGAGACGGACAATCTCCGTTACTGCGCGTCGCATCAGTCCGCCCCAGTAATAGGATTTCCCCGTTATATCCGGGATGGCATCCTCCATCCGTTTCAGCAGATCATCAGACATTGCGCAATACCCTCCAAGGTTGCAGCGCACTCGCCAGCAACCTGTTGGCTCGTGGTTGCGATGGCATTTCTCTTGGGTCACCGCTCAGATCCCCTCGCTTCGAGTGAGTCCCTTCCACGCTTTTTCGGTGACCTCGCCAGATTCGCTGATCCAAGTAGAGGCGCTTGGATGCGCGCACTCTGGCGCGGGCTTCCCGCCGTAGGGCTTCCCGAAGTGCGCCTCTGCCTCGTCGCGCGTCAGAAACACCGCGTTACACCAGAAGCAGCGCCACCCCTGCGAGTCGGCCATGCGTCGATATTGTTCCTTCCAGTGCGCAACGTCTGCGGCGCCAGCGTCAAACGCTGCGGCAATGATCGCCGCCAACTCCGGTTCGCTTACCGTGGCGTAACTGCATGGTCCGTTCCCATGTCCCTTGCGCCCGCTGAAGAAAGAGGCGGCGTGCTTTGCACCGAACTCGGCGGACTTATTCACTTGCCATCTCCCGGTGACAGAGCTGCTCGCGCCACTAGCGCCGCTTCCTGACACTTGTCGCAGCAGGTGTTCGCGGCGATGCTTTCCAGCGCCGCCCGCAGCCGCTCGACCTCGGCCACGTAGTCGTCAGCCGAGACGACGCGCTCTTTCAGGCACTCCACCCGATCCCCTGGCGTCACGTACCGCTGCCGGTGATGGTCCCATTCGTAGACAAGTACCTTCATGTCTTTTGACCTGTTGGCGTAGGTGAGGATTTGCATTCGCGGAAATCCTTTGCCCAGCGCGGATAGACGCTTGGATTCTGCCAAACGTACCGCTTGTTGATCCGCACCCATTTACCCTGCGCCACGCTGTAGGCCAGGACGTTGCCTGTCCCGCGCGGCGGATACTTGTGCGTGTCCATGCCTTTCATTGAGCAGCCTCTGAGTGGCGAAGAGGTCGCATCACCGCACGCCTTTCCGTTTCATCGCGCCGGACGGATGCTTGCCCGTGAGCGCGACCAGGCCGGGCGGCTTGCGTGCAATAGGCCCCCGGCGTCGGTGCTTCATGGGCACGGGATACGCGCCCTTGACGCCGCGCGGCGCGGTCTCCGCAAGCTCGCGAGGCCAGCCAAGCCGCAACCGCGTCTGCACTCGCACATAGTCGCGCTTGCACGCCTTGCACTTACGGTGCCCTCTGGCGTCCACATACAGGTTCTCGCCGGCCAGCTCGTGGCCGCGCTTGCAGTGCGTCTGCTGCATCTTGGGGAACCGCTGCTTGGCGCGGGCGTCTCGGTTGTTCTCGGCCGGCGTGCCGAGGAACAGGTGGTCAGGGTTGCAGCACCGGCGCTCGTCGCACGTATGGCAGACGTACAGGCCGGGGCCGATCTCGCCCCGGTAGAGTTCCCACGACAGACGATGCAGCCGAGCCTGCTTGCCCTTGTAGTACGCCTGCCCGTATCCCCATGTGCTCAGGCCGCCAGGCCACATCCAGCACCCGCGCTCGTTCTCTACAAGCCGGCGCGCGATCCGCTCCGGGAACTTGTCACCGATCATGTAAACACCTGTTAGAGCTTTTCATAGGCCCGCGAGTGTTCATTCCGCGACTTCGGAACGAGCTTGCGTGAGTGTTTGCCTTTCACCGGGCGATAGCCGTGCGCCACCAGCGGCAGTGTGGTTGCCTGCTCAGGTGACCAGCCGGCCGCGATTCGCTGGCGCACCCGCATACACGTCTTGCACTTCCGGTATCCCGGGCCAATGACATAGATGTTGTCGCCAGCCAGCGGGTGGCCGTTCTTGCAGTGCGTTCGGGATGCGTAGTAATGCCGCTGCTTCTGGCGCGAGTCGGCCATGTTCTCTTTGTGCGTCCCCAGGAACAGGTGCTCGGGGTTGATGCACAAAGGCACGTCGCATCGGTGGCACACGCACAAGCCCGCAGCCGGCTTCCCGTGCAGGGCAATCCACATCGCCCGGTGCGTCGTGTAATGCCGCGAAACCTTCGCCACGCGATCCCAGATCGACAGGTAGCCGTAGCGGTGGGCCGGGTAAGGCTTCTCAGCGTGATACGGACCGGTCCACAGCCAGCAGCCGGAAGCATCCTTGCGGACCTTCGCCATCAGGCGTTCGTACAGCGCCGGATCGTTCATTTCGAAACGTCCGTATACAAAGCATCAACGCTGGGACCGGGCCGCGACAGGAAGTACAACTGCGACGGCCGCACCGTCCGCAGCGTTTCCTCGGTCACGGTCAGGTGTTCGCGGGTCTCGAGCAGCATCGCGCGATCACCCACCCGCGGCGTGATCTCCGGCCGATTGCTGTAGCCGGGACCATCAACGAGCCAACGCCAAAACTTGCGGAATAGATTCATGGCAACCTCCCGGAAGTTGCCAAAATTCTACGAAAAATAAGAAACAACGCCGCCTCGCGAATCATTGCGCGATCAGCAGGTTGCAGGCGCCTAACTACCTGTCTTTTAAGGAATTGGTCGTGCGTTCGAGTCGCACAGGGCCCAATAGACTCGGTTACTTGCGCGTGGAACGGTTGTTTCATGGTTTACAAACCCCAGTGGATGAGAATCAGCGCAACGGGGTGACTTTTCGCACCCCGCGCTCGTAGACGCCCCGGGTCGTCGCCATGCTGGTGTGGCCGGCGCGCTCGTAGGCTTGCTGGATGTCCTTGGAGTCCGAGACGGTCTTGGCCCGGATGTCGTGGAAGGTGAAGCGGACGCCGCCCGCCTTTACGTACTTACGCATGTACCGCTGCCAGACGGCCCGGAAGCCGTCGCTGGTGTACGCCTTACCGTTCCGCTGGCGCAGGACGTAGGCCCGGGGCAAGTCGGGCTTCAGGGCCTTGGAGGCCGCCAGCGTGGCTTCCAGCGCGGGCGACATGGCGACCAGCAGCCGCTTGCCCGTCTTGCCCTGCCGGAAGGCGATCCCGTCCTCGGTCACGGCCGCCCATTCCAGCTTCAGGAGGTCGCCCTGCCGCTGGCCGGTCAGTAGCGCCAGGTCCATCGCGATCTTGACCCGCGGCGGCACAATCGCCCGGAAGGCGGCGAACTCCTCGTCGGTGATGTAGCGGTCTCGCGGGCTGGTCTCGTTGCGCTCGACGTTCCGGCAGGGGTTCGCCTCGGCTACGTACCAGCGCGACACGCACTTGGTATACACGGCCGACAGCACCGAAATTTCCTTGTTGCGCATGACGCCCTTGCCACGCGACAGGTACTGCCCGATGTCCCGGGGCCGCACGTCGTCGGGGCGCATGTCGCCGAACGCCCGGCGTAGGCGCATCAGGCACAGGCTGTAGTTCTTCTGGGTGGCGTCGGATTTCTTCGGCAGTTCCTCGCGGGTGTAGCGGTCGAAGCAGTCGCCCAGCGTCGTGATCTCGCCGCCGTAGTCGTCGCCGATGTCCGCGACGAACTTGTTGAGCGCCTTCACGTCGCCCTCGCGCGCGATGCGCACGGGCTTGCCCACCGGCGGCCGATACCAGTACGACCCGTGGATAACGGTGATGTACTTCGGCAGGTGCTTGTTGGTCGTCCGGGGGCGGCTCATGCGTGCTCCAGATGCGAGAGGTCGGGCTCGCGCTTGCGAGCGGCCGGGCCGAGATCGAATTGCGACCGCGGCACCATCGGGCGGCCGTCCACTTTGCGCAGCCAGAAGTTGACCGCCGGCTTTATCGTGCGCAGCACTTCTACCTGCTTCGCGCGCTGGCGCTTGCCGGTGAGCTCGATCAGATCGTCATCCGTCAGGAACATCAGACCACCCCGGCCTTACGAGCACTGTTCTGCGAGCGCCAGACTTCGATCGTCATAGAGGCCGCCTCCCGCCGCGCCCGGATGGTTTCCGCATCCGCCACGGCGTTACGGTGTTCCTCGAGTGCCATGCCGTATTCCTCACTGGCGTAGGCGTGCGCCTCCCGATCCCCGAGGCTGCCAGCCTTGTCGAGCATCTGCAGCGCCTTCACGCGCCGCAACTTGTTCTCACAGTACGCCGCATGACCACGCGCCTGGCCGTACATGTCGGCCGTATCGCGCAGGTACTCCACGGCCTTCTCGACCCGATCCTGGCTAATCACGGGGCCTCCGGTGGGCCAGCAGGCGTTTCCAGGCGCCGCGCTCCTTGGAGCCCATGAAGCGCCATGCCTCGTCTAAGGCGTCCTGCTGCCTGTTCAATTCGGCATTCACTTCGCGGGCAAGGTCCGCCATGTCGTATTCGTCCAGATCCATGTCCATCACGGCGCGGATGCGCTCCATCACCGCAGAGGCTTCCTCCGAAGCCTCTGCGGGCGCATCGGCCGATGTGGTGATGGGGGCCATCAGAACGGGATGTCGTCGTCGAAATCTTCCGCGGTGCCGGCGAGCGCCGGAGTCGCCGCGGTCAGCTTCGGGGCCGAAACCCGTTGCTGCAGCTTCTCCTTGATCCAGTTCGGCAGGCGTTCGTAGACATCCGGATCGGGGTTGTCGAGCTCATACACCAGCACGCCCACCTCGGACTTGGCATTGCGGGCCCGCTCGCGCTGGTCCTTGCTGATGCCCATGACGCCGGTCACGTTGGCGTAGGTCTTGTCGCCGCGCGTGTCGTGCTGAACCATCAACTGGCAGCACTTGCCGGCAATGGTCGTGATGTCAAAGCCTTTGAGTTCGGCTGCGGTGAAGGGCTGGCCGCGCCAGTTCTCGAGCACCTTGCGCAGGTTCGCCTTCTCGGAGAGCGACAGCGTGTAGGTGGCCCCGATGGAGCAAGGACCTTCCATCTTCTTGCCGTCCTTCTCCCACTCGGTACGCTCGTCGGGAATCTCCCAGCGGATGTAAACCTTGTGCTGGGACTTCGCCTGTCCCTTGAATTCGGTCTGCTGAATGCCGAGATCCACGATCATGTTGCAGATCGCAAAGTGGCAGCCCGGCGGTACCTTCTTGAAGTCCTTACCGCCGCCGGAATCGGTCGCATTGATCGCCATCGTTCGTCTCCTGTTCGTTAACGGCGCTTGCCGTGAGTTGGTCGAGCCATTCAGCAAAAGCGGGATCGGCTCGCAACATTTCCCGCTCCTTGTTGGTGAGGCCGCGAGGCTTCGGCTCGGTGCCGTAGCGCTCGGCGTGCAGTTCGGCCATCTTCATGGCTACACAAACCACTCGTCGGTTTCCGCCTGCGGCTGGTAGCGCTGCGAGCGCACGTTGGGCGGCGGCAGCACATCGTCCTCGTCGTACATCGGCGGGAAGCTCGGCAGCCGCTCCCAGATGGCCGCAGCACCGGCCATGACGCCAAAGGCGATAAACACGAGGGCCAGCACGGCAATGGCGTCGATCACATTGCCCATGGCGACATCTCCCGCTTGACGCGCTTCTGGGCCTGATCGAGCGCGACCGAGGCGCCGGTCAGGAACGCCTTGCCGACCACGTAGAACAGGGTGGCGGCGTCCACGTTTGGCACCTCGGCGCCGATCTCCTGCGTGAGCGCCGCGATGGCCTGGCGCCGCTCATGCTCCTCGCGCGTGCTCGGGGTCGGCAGGCCGGGGTAGCGCGTATCCGATTCGATGACGCTCACTTGAGCCTCCGGGCCGCAGCCATGTCGGCGTCAAGCGTGTCGAGGGTCGAAGCGCCACCAAGGCCGATGACTTGCTCATCGCTGGGGCCGTCGTACTCGCGCAGCGCCTCGGCGCAGTCCTCGCAGATGCCGCCCTTGTCCTCCACTTCCACGTCCTCGCACCGCTGGCAGACGTAAACAGGGGGCGCCCAATACGCGTCAGCTTGCTTCTGTAGCCAGCGGTCGTAGGGATCGCGGCTCATGACCGAGCCTCCGCAATGGAGCACGCGCAGCACGTCGCTTCGGGATAACCGGCTTCGTGCTCGAACCAGTCGCAGCGCAGCGCGGACTCGCGGGCGCGCTCGTCGCCGCAGGTCTCGCAAATCAGGATCGCGCAGGGGATGACGGGCTGGGCGCCGTCATCAACCAGCAAGTGGCTGGCGTCGTCTCCGGGCTGGTACATCGCTTTCTCCCCGCTGCAACGGCAGCGCATGGGGAGACTTTATGGAAGTCCATAACCCGTGTCAATGGGATTCCATAAATTTTTTCGTATGGAAATTGCCAGGACTGAAAATCAGAAACTTAGGGGCGGGGCAGGGGTCCGGCGGGCGCTTTCGAGGCGCGCCAGAGATCGAATCCGCCCCAGACCAGCGCGCCAGCAATGAATCCGGCTATGCCGAGCGGTTCATTGCGCATCGTATACAGAAGCGCCGCGAGCACAAAGCAATGGATAGCGCCAACACGCGGCAAGCTTCGATCCTTGCGGGCAAAGATCCATACAAACAGCCTGGACAGCAGCCCGTAAGACAGGATGCACGAGGTCAAGTAGCCTGCCGCAGCTGCGTCCATCAGTGTTCCTTTCCGGGGCGTTCGCCGTCCTTGCCGCGCTTGGCCTTTCCGTCCCGCTCTTGACGCATTTGCTCGGCGACCAGTGTGTAAATCATCGTCCGAATCTGCGAACGGGCGGGCTCGCGCAGCTTTCCCCATTCGATCCCGAGCTCGGCCTCGTCGGGCGTGATGTTCATTCCATGCACGGTCAGCACCGAAGTGGTGTCGCGTGCGGAAAGCGTGCCCGGAATGGGTTCCTTGGGCAAGGTGCCGGTCTCGAGCCATTCAATTCGGACACCCAGCGCCATTGCGATGCGGTGCAAAACTGAAGTGCCGCCCGACCCGCTGCCGTTCTCAAGTCCATAAATCGTAGCGGGGGCCCGTCCGACCAGTTTGGCTAGGCGGGTTACGGGCATCTTGAGCTCTTGCCGGCGAGCCCGGATTCGGTCACCGAGAGTCACTGTTGAATTACATAGGAATTTCGTTGTGGAAGGCCATTGACTAGAGTTTATGGAAAAGCATAAGATCGGCTCTATGCTTACTTGGGCGGATCGCATTCAGCACCTCCGGGACCAGGGGATGACCCTCGGCGAGATCGGAGAAAAGGTTGGTCTTTCAATTCCTTCCGTCGCTGATCTGGCGAAGGGCCGCACCAAATCTCCGCGCGGCGATGCGGCCATGAAGCTGCACGCGCTGCATCGGGCGTCCGTCAAGGGCCGATCAGGCAAGAGGGCGAGCGCTTGAGCATCCCGCTGAAGGATTTCCGCATGGCGCTGCCGGAGGACGTGCTTGCGGTCCTCGAAGCCGAGGCGGGCGCCTTCGATACGGACATGCAGACCGTGGCGCGTCGCGTGCTGCAGGAGTGGGCGGATCGCCGTGCTCATGCGTTCAAGGTGTACCAGCGGCGCGTTCTTGCCAACGGACTGCAAACGGAATTGCCCGGAATGGGAACGGCAGACGACGGAAGCGCAAGGAAATTGCGCCGATGAGCAACCGTTACACGTCCCCCATTCACAGCGTATCGCGCGCCGCTCGTCCGGACGGTCGGCGCCTTAGTGCAGCGCCTGTAATGGGCGGCCTACACGAACAGCAAGACCTTTTCACCCTCCCGGTCCGCGTCGCCCCGTCACTCGGTGGCAAGCGTTCCCCTCACGCCCAAGGCGCGGGTCGGGATTTCTCTCCATTGCCGTACCAACGGCACAGCGACACGAGCCGGTGCGCGGCGGTCGAGGCGATGCCTCTGGCCGGAACGCTGCGCCAGCGCGTGCTCGAGGCCATACACGCCGCGGGCGACTTCGGCGCTACCGACGAGGAACTACAGCAAGCGCTCGGGATGAATCCGAGTACGCAGCGTCCTCGTCGGGTCGAACTATTGAGAGCCAATCAGATTGCAGACAGCGGGCGCACACGGCCTACGGCCAGCGGGCGCCAGGCAATGGTGTGGGTGGCGACCTAGTTCGTTGATGGGTCGCGTGGATCGGTTAAAGACGGTGGCGCGCGACTCCTAACTAACCGGATACCACGGGGCCCCCGAACATCCGGCGCGCAGCGTGAAGCCTGGGAGCGCGATAAGGGGCAGGGTCGAAAGGCTCTGAATGATGCAGGCAGCGGGCTGGCTCCAGTGGGCAGTCAGATCAGTCCGCACGAATCGGTCCCAGGGGCTAATCCGTGCGGACTTCACCAGTAAGCAGGTGATGAAAGATGAACCAGCAACCGATGTGCCGAACGTGTGGGAAGCCAATCAGCTTCAAGCGACTGCCTTCCGGAAAGTGGTGCCCGACGAATGTGGATGGCTCGGATCACTGGGACGACTGCCGAGGGATCGTGAGGAATGCGGAGTGGGCGAAAGAGGCGATGGCTTCGAAACCTGCTCTTCGAACGAAGTCACGAAATATCTTGCACGTCTGGAGGAACGCACTGCCGCCGTGGGACGACAGCCTCGGAGCGTTCCGTGACTTTACGGATGCGGAGAAGCGTGAGGGCACGGTGTGCGTGGCTCGGAGGGCTGCGTGATGGCCTACGGCGACTGGAGACAAAGGGCGGACAGCGGATGGACAGCAAAGGGCGAGCAGAAGTACGGGCCTGGTCGAGACGCTGGGGAGCCACTGCCCCCGAAGTCCGACCCCGACTTCGACCGGTCGGTGAAGCAATCGGAAAAGTGCTGGCGGGAATCGAAAGACGCCGGCAGTCCGATGTGGAAGCTGCGAATGGCCGTCGCCCATATGGCAAACCTCGACCGAACAAGTGAAGGCAACGTGATCCACGTGGAACAGGTGGCAGAGCTCAAAGGCACGGTGGCGAACCTGCTGCGCTCCGCTGATCCGGCCGCTGTGCTCGGTGAGCCGAGGGTCCGTGAGCTCGTCATGACGTTCTTTGGCGAACCCGGCATCAATCGACTTCACGAGCGCCTGAAAGCGCAGAAGGAGGCCGCATGACATCCCGTGCATTCGAGGAAGCCTGGAAGGAAATCTGGCTCGCCAAGCGCCTGAAGGTGAGCCTGCTCGGCACCACCACCCGCGGGATGCGTCGGGCGCGACTGCGGCAGGCCATCGTGGAACAGAAGCTCGAGGACAAGTACGGCCCGCCGTTTGAGCGCCTCTATGGCGTGCCGATCCACGTCACCGAGTTGGAATACGCCCCGATGGAGGAATCGCGATGACTGACAGCCTCGCCGCCGTCCCCGTGCTCGAGACCTCGCTCGCCTCGCCCCCGGGAGATCACGCCCCCCGCACGCACTACCGCAACAGCACGCGCGAGAAGGCCGAGGCCATCCGCGCCGAATACTTCCACGCCTGCGAATGCTGCGGGCGCCGCCCCAGGCAGTGGGACCTTGCCCGTAAGCACGGACTCAGCCAGAGCACCGTGTCGCAGATCATCGCGGGGAAGGTGTGGGCGTGAAGCTGTGCAAGGACTGCGCGCACTTCAATCGCGTGGAAGGGCGATATTCGCTTTATGACTCGTGCAGCGGGCCGCACATTGAACCGTCCATTGTTGATGGCACGCGATACATGACGCTGCCGGAGGCCCGGTACTCCGGCGGAGATGGCTTGGCGTACGGGGCGACCCCATGCCGCGAGCAGGGGTATCACTGGACTCCGAAGGGGAAGCAAAACATCGAAGCGGCAACGGGCCGCCCATGGTGGAAGGTCTGGGCGTGAGACGAGCCGCCAAACGTGACGCCAACGAGCCCGGCATCGTGCAGGCGCTAGAGGCCGCCGGCTGCGACGTGCTGCGCGCCACCGATGTCGATCTCATCGTGGGCCGCGCTAATCAGAATTATCTACTTGAGTGCAAGCTGCCGAGCGAGCGTAAGAGGCTGCGTCCCATCCAGAAGCGGCTGCGCGATCAGTGGCGGGGTCAATACGCCATAGTGACGACGCCCGAGGAAGCGCTTCGGGCGGTGGGTCTGCGCTACAGCGCTCGCGGCTTCTATGTGCGCGAGGATGGCGTCACGTTGACGTGGCGCGTTGTGTGTACGGACAGCGTTCCGTGATACATTCACTTTGCCCGCAAGCGGTGACCCCGGCCAGGCGCCGTGACCTTGCTTCGGCGCCCATCGCCGGCGGGCCAAAATTCTCAGTATCGGGATATGGAATCCGCCACCGATCAATTGGATATATCAGCGGACCCGCACAACCCCGATCACGCGCATTTGCCGCGGCTCGAGTCGGTCGAAGCGGTACGCAGGGAGCAGGCGAGGCTTTATCGCGAACTGCGCGACGGTCGCAAGGGATTGCGGCGGGCGCAATTGATGAAGTCCATCCTGAACGACGTGCGCGATTCACTGGCGGCTAAGAATGGCCCAGTACAAGCCGCGCCCGGCGTCACTCACAACACTCTTAACGTTATCGTGGCTCCCGAACACGTATCGCGAGCTCGTGGACTGCTTGCTGACCTTGCCGGAGGGCGAGTTACGGCAACAGATGCGGTACTGGTTCAGGACGGACCTGTGGGCACTGATCCGGATAGCGTTCGGCCGGGGTGACTTCGATCACCCGTGGCTGTTCCACCGCTGCCGTGACGTACAGCTAGCACCCGACGGCCATCTCGATCTCTGGGCTCGCGATCACCGCAAGTCCACGATCATTACCTACGCCAAGACCATTCAAGACATTCTCGCGAGCCACGGCGAGGATGCGCTGCCGGAATGGGGCGGGCTTGAACCAACGTTCGGCATTTTCAGTCACACGCGCCCGATCGCCAAGGCGTTCCTGCGGCAGATCAAGACCGAACTCGAGCGGAACAAGCTGCTGCACGAGTTGTTCCCGGACGTGCTTTACGACACGCCCGACCGGCACAGCCCGCGCTGGTCCGAGGACAGTGGTCTCGTCGTCAAGCGCGCGAGCAACCCCAAGGAGGCGACGCTCGAGGCGTGGGGGCTCGTGGACGGCCAGCCCACAGGCAAGCACTTCAACGTGCTGATCTATGACGACGTGGTGACCATGGCGAGTGTCACGACGCCGGAGATGATCCAGAAAACGACCGAAGCCTGGGAGGTGTCGCTCAACCTCGGCGACGCCCAGCCGCGCGTGCGCATGATCGGCACCCGCTGGCACTTTGCCGACAGCTATCGCGCCATCATGGATCGCGGGGCGGCCAAGGCGCGCCTCTTTCCGGCCACGGACGACGGTACGCTGACCGGCAAGGCGGTGCTGCTCACGCAGGAGCAACTCGCCAAGAAGATCGCCGCCATGGGCCCGTATAGCGCGAGCGCGCAGCTATTGCTGAACCCCATTGCCGACAGCAAGCAGACTTTCAAGCGCGACTGGCTCGACAAGCGCTACTTTGAACTCCCGAACTGGGAGGGCATGAACCGCGCCCTGCTGGTGGACCCGGCGAGCGAGAAGAAGAAAACCAGCGACTACACCGCCATGGCCGTGATCGGCCGCGGGCCGGACGGCAACACGTACCTGCTCGATCTCCTGCGCGACCGGCTGAACCTCAAGGAGCGCGCCGACGCGGTGTTTCGCCTCCACAAGCGCTGGCGGCCCGGTCGGGTGGGCTATGAGAAATACGGCCTCCAGGCCGACGTGGAATACCTCAAGGAGCGCATGGGGCGCGAGAACTACCACTTCGAGGTGGATGAACTCGGCGGGTCGGTGCCCAAGGTGGATCGCATCAACCGGCTGATCCCGCTTTGCGCCGAAGGGCGCCTGTGGCTCCCCGATACGCTTTATCGCGCCACCACCGAGGGGCGCACAGTTGAACTGATCGACGCGCTGATCGAGCAGGAGTTCATGGGCTGGCCGGTGCCGGCGCACGACGACATGCTGGATGCGATCTCGCGCATCTTCGACCTGGAGGACTTCAGTTTCCCGAAGCTCGACTTCGAGGAACCCAAGACCGACCGTTACCGGCGCTCGGGGGCGCGTTCCTCATGGATGGCCGGCTAGTGGTAGACTCGTGCCCATCGCCCGTTGGCCGGGCAGGCGTCCTACTGTGAGGACGTGACCGGCCATGGCAGAAGCGTATAGCGAGCCCGCAACGGGCCAGCGTGTCGAGCCCGCGCAGTCAGGGAAGGACGAGGCGCTGGACGACGCCGAGAAGCGGGCCGAAATCCTGCGCGACTTCCGCACGCGCTTCAACGCCAGCAAGTCCCATCGCAACGACTGGCGGGCCGAAGCCCGCACGCTCTACGACCTCGTGGCCGGTCGCCAGTGGGACCCGGGCGACGAGGCGCAGCTGCGCGAGGAAAACCGCCCGTGGGTCACCTTCAACGTGTCCGGCAAGTACATGGACGCGGTGCAGGGCCTGCAGATCAACAACCGCCAGCAGATCCGGTACGTCGCGCGCGAGCCGGGCGACCTGAAGGTGAACGAACTGCTGACGGGCGCCGTGGCTTGGGGCCGCGACCTAACGGGCATGGTCGATAGCGAAACGGACGCCTTTTACGACTGCCTCGTGACGGGCGAGGGCTGGATGGAGGCGCTGCTCGATCGGGACATTGATCCCGCGGGCGTGCCGACCGGCGAGCGCGTGGACCCGCTTGAGATGTATCCCGACCCGGCGGCGCACAAGCGCAACTACGCCGATGCGCGCTACATGATCCGGGTCAAGTACATCGATGCGGGCGAGTTTGAGGAACTCTACGGCGGCGATTCGGTGGACGAGACCAGCGGCGACTTCGCCTCGTTCGACAACGAGGAGGCCGAAGCGGTGACCGTCATCACCGAGCCGCAGGACTACCGCGGCGAGAGCAAGTCCGGGGGCGCGAACATGCGCCGCCGGCCGGTGGCGGATTACCAGTGGGTCGAGCGCATCGACAAGATGCGGGTGGAGCTCAAGGGCGCCGGCGTCGAAGTGTTCACGATGGAGGAATGGGCGTGGTGGGAGAACGCGCTCAAGGCCACCAAGCAGGAGTACACCGCCGAGAAGATCAAGGCCAAGTGTTACTACCGCGCGATCATCGCCGGCAACCGCGTCCACAAGTGGGGCAAGAACACCTACAGCGCGGGCTTCACGTTCAAGGGCATCACCGGCAAGCGTGACCGTAACAAGCGCCAGTGGTATGGCATCGGCCGCAGCATCCTCGACCCCCAGCGCTGGACCAACAAATTCTTCAGCACCATCCTCTACGCGATGATGACGAACGCCAAGGGCGGCCTCCTAGCGGAAGAAAACACTTTCAAGGACGCGCGCAAGGCCGAAACCGACTGGGCGAATCCGTCCAGCATCGTCTGGATGAAGGAAGGCGCGCTGCAGAAAGAAAAGGTAATGCCGAAGCCGCAGGCGGCGTATCCGCAGGGCCTTGACCGGCTGATGCAGTTCTCGCTCGAGGCGCTCCCGCAGACCAGCGGCCTCAATCTCGAAATTATGGGCATGGCCGACAAGGTGCAGGCCGGCGTGGTTGAGGCGCAGCGTAAGCAGAGCGCCATGTCGATCATCGCCTGGGCGTTCGATGCCATGCGCCGCTACTACGTGGACATGGGCCGCACGCTCGCTGAATACGTGGTCGAATACATGCCCGAGGGCACGCTCGTGCAGATCGAGGGCGAGATCGGCAAGCAGTACGTGCCGCTCGTCAAGTCGCAACTCAACCTGCAGTTTGACACCATCGTGGACGAGGCGCCGACCTCGGTGAACCAGCAAGAGCGCGTGTGGGCGGTGCTGCAGACGATCATCCCGCAGTTGCTCGAGGCCGGCCTCCCGATCCCGCGCGAGGTGGTGGACTACGCCCCGCTGCCGTCCGACCTGCAGCAAAAGTGGAAGGAGGCGATGCAGCCGAATCCCAAGGCGCAGCAGATCCAGGAAAAGACGGCCGAGGAGACGCTGCGCGGCATCATGGCCGAGAACGCGCAGAAGGAGAGCACGGCCAAGTTGAACGAGGCCAAGGCCGTACAGATCCAGGCCGAACTCTCGAACCCGCAGGCCAATCCGGTGCTCGAGATGCAGATGGATGCCGCCAAGGCGCAGATGGAAGCGCAGGTCGAGATGCGCATTGCGGCGTTCAAGACCGACCGCGAGGCCGAGACCAAGCTCATGGTCGAGCAGATGAAGATCGAAAGCGCGGAGCGCCTGGCGCTCCTCGAACGCACCATCGACGCCAAGTTGCAACAGTCCAAGATGGAGAGCGACGCCAACACCAAGATGGCGCTCGGCGCGATCGGTGCGCAGTCCAAGGCGCAAGTGGCGGCCATCGGTGCCGCGGCCAAGGCGGGGCAGGCCGACGACGAGGAAGGCGCTGAGGAAAAGCCCGACCCGCAGGCCATGCTCGTGGACGCCATCAAGGAACTGAAGGAAACGATGGCCGCCGGCGGGCAGAAGGCCAAGGGTTTTACGATCGAGCGCGACAAGATGGGCGAGATGGCCCGCGTGGTGCTCGAATACTGAGTAACCCGTGACGGTCTTTTACGACAGGGCCACAGAGCAGCAACGGTCAGCCTCCGCCGCGACCGTCACGCTGACGCATACCGCGACTACGGGCAACGTAGTCGGTGTTGCCATTGCGTTCGTCAAGGGCGGGGCGAGCGGCGCCACAGATAACATCTCGGCCGTCAGTTATGGCGGCGTGTCGCTCCTGCGCGTCAATCGCGCGACCGATACCGCGACCGAGCCGGGTGCGGCTGAGTGGTGGTTCGCGCCGACGACCTTGGGCGGTACGCAGACCGTCCAGTATAACTCCGGCGCACCCGGCTCCAACATCCACGTCGTCGTCGTCACAGTCACGGGCAACGGCACGCCCTATGTGATCGGTGCGGATACGGTCAGCCAGAACACGGCCTCGTCCACGGCTTCGCTCACCACGGGCTATGTGTCGGGCCTCGCGCTGGGTGCGTTCTATGGTGGTGGCGCGGAACCGGCGACGTATACCTATACGACCGCGATCAGCGAAATCCACAACTGGGACATGGGCGCCTTCTACTCGGAGGTGTTCCGACGAGCCGTTACGCCCGCCGCTTCCGAGTTTGAGCACAATTTTGGCGGAACGCCCGCAGCCGCCGATGACGTGGCCTATGCGGCGATCTATATCACCGATGGCGGTATCGATGCGGGCTTGGGCGCGCTCACAGTGGCGGGCCTGCAACCGACCGTGTATGCCGAACTACAGGTCGGCGTGGGCACCGCCACTACGGGCGCCGCGGGGCTGGTCCCGGATCTCTATGACGATGCCGGCGAACTGATCCGCGCACGCGTGCGGCTGCGCGGTCTCGCGCCCACGCTCGAGCTCACCGCCGGCAGTGGCTCCGAGACGACCGTCAGCCCGACCACCGGCCTGATCACGATCGTAGGCGAGGCGCCGGAGGAATGGCGCGACACGCTCATAGAGCCCGGCGTCGGTCTCGTCACCATCGGCGGGCTGCAGCCGGACGAACTGCGCGAACAGGTCGCCGCGCCGGGAGTGGGCGCCATCACCCTCGCTGGTGCGCTACCCACCGAGTTGTGCGAGATCGCGCCTGCTCCCGGCGTCGGCACGGCGGCTGTCATGGGGCTCGCCCCGACAATCGGGACCGAGAATCGCATCACGCCCACGCAGGGCATTGCGATCATCAATGGCCTCGCGCCTACGGTATCGGGCGAGCTCACGCAGCCCGGCACGGCCAATCCCGGTGTGGGCCTCGTCACGATGGCGGGCTTGTCGCCCTCGATCACCGACGAGAACACGATCGCGCCGGCTACGGGCCTCGCTGTCGTGCAGGGGCTCGCCCCGACGCTCGAACTCACGGCGCCAGTTACCGATGCGACTGTCACGCCGAGTGTCGGACTCGCCACGCTCACCGGCCTGGCGCCGTCCTATGGCGGCCTCATCGGGCGTAGCTACGGACGCCGCCGGGGCACTTATGGGCCGCTCGAGTACAGCCTGGGTGCCGACCCGCGTATCACCGAAGCCGCGCCCCCGATGGCGCTCCCGCAGCCGGAACCGCTGCGCGTACCGCTCGCCGCATTCGCCAATCTTGACCTGAGGGCTGCCGCGCAGCCGGCTATCCAGCCGGACGTGGCCACTGACGATGAAGAACGCCGCGCACGCATCCGTGCCCGCAGGCGTCGCGAGGAAATGGCAATTATCTCGATCCTTATGGCCGCATAACCTTTATTAGCAAGGAGCAACATGGAATCGCACATCGACACGCTGGGTCTTGACCCGGCTGACCCGACGCCGGAGATCGCTACCGAAGCCCCGCAGGCCGCCGCAGAACCGGCGCCGGTCGCCGAAGCCACTGCCGAGGCGCCCAAGGCCGAGGCCGCTCAAGAGCCGCAGGAGCCCGCCAAGGAGCAGCCGCGCGACAATCAGGGCCGTTTCGCCAAGACCGATCTCGACCTCACGCCGCCCAAGAACGCGGTGCCGCTCGCGACGCTCTTGGAGGAGCGCGCCGAGCGCAAGCGCATCCAGGCCGAGTATGAGGCGCGCATCCGGGCGCTCGAGGAAGCCAACAAGCCGAAGGCGCCGGAGATCCCGGTGCCGGAGTTCATCGAAGACCCAAAGGGCTACGTGGACGCCAAGGCCAAGCAGGCGCTCGCCGAGCTCGAGCGCGTGCGTCAGGAAGCCGAAGCCGCCAAGCAGCAGAGCGACAATGCCAACCTGCTACGGACTATCGAGATGAACGAGCGCGAGTTCGTCGCCAAGAATGCGGATTATTACGACGCGCTCGACTACGCACGCAAGGTGCGCATCGCGCAGTTGCAGATCGTCGCGCCCGATGCCGACGAGAACCAGCTGCGTGAATACGTGGGACGTGAGGAGATCGAACTCGCGACACGTGCGATGCAGAGCAAGCGCAATCCGTCAGAGGTGGCCTACCAAATGGCAAAGGCCATGGGCTATACTCCGAGTGCCTCGCGTGCTCCCGAAGTGCCTAAGGTGAATCCGACGCCGCCGCCTAACAAGGCGGGCCCTGCGCCGATTCCACCGGATACGACGCTCGGGCGAGTGGCTGGTGCGGCGCCGGATCAGAACGACGCCGACAGCAACGCAACCTCAGAGATTGAGGACGTACTCGCCCAGGCGATCAACGAGCGATTCGGTCGCAAGCGCGCGTAGCAGGTCAGCCCGCCGTCAAGGGGCTTTCGGGCGCCGTGTGGAGTCACTCGACCCACGGCGCCGGCTTCAGACGAGTGTTTCGCGTGCCCGCAGCGTATGCGGCAAGGCAGCAACCCAGCCGGGGTGGTGCTTTCGCGTGACACAAATTTGGAGTCGCCATCATGGCCGCTACCGACTATCCGGTTAATCATCCACTTGCCGTCAAGCGGTGGAGCGAGGGCCTTCTCAAGGAAGCCCTCAAGAAGACCCAGGCCCTGCAGTTCATGGGCTCTGGCACCAACTCGCTGATCCAGATCAAGACCGAGCTCAACAAGGCTGCCGGTGATCGCATCCGCTTCGGCCTGCGCGCCCAGCTGCAGGGCGGCGGTATCGAAGGCGACAACACCGCCGAGGGCAACGAGGAAGCGCTCGAGACGTTCTACCAGGACGTGCTGATCAACCAGCTGCGTCACGGTGTGCGCTCGGCGGGCAAGATGTCCGAGCAGCGCGTGCCGTTCAACGTGCGCGATGAGGCGCGCGACGGCCTCGCCGACTGGTGGGCCGATCGTCTCGACGCCTGGTTCTTCAACGTCGTGACCGGCAACACCAGCGTGGGCGACGTGCGCTACACCGGCATGAACACTGCCGTGGCGCCCGATGCCGATCACCTCGTCACCCCGGCGACGACCTCGGCGACCAACAGCAACCTCGAGGCGTCGCTGTCGGCCACGTCGGTCGCGACGTTCTCGCTCGGCGTGATCGACAAGGCGGTGGAGATCGCCAAGACCGCGCGCAATGCGCTGCGTCCGGTGCGTGTGGGCGGTGAGGAATACCTCGTCGCGTTCATCCACCCGTACCAGACCACGGACCTGCGCACGAGCACGACCACGGGCCAGTGGCTCGACATCCAGAAGGCGGCGATGTCCGGTGGCAACACCTCGGGCAACCCGATCTTCACCGGCGCGCTCGGTGTCTACAACAACGTGATCATCAAGGAGAGCACTCGCGTCCCCCTGATCAGCACGTCGCAGGTCGCGGCCACCGGCACTTCGGGCGTCGCCCGTGCGGTGCTCTGCGGTGCGCAGTCGGCGTGTATCGCGTTCGGCAAGGGCTACGGCCAGAACACGATGTCGTGGGTTGAGGAGCTGTTCGACTACAAGAACCAGCTCGGTGTCGTGGCGGGCCTGATCGGCGGCATGGTCAAGTCCCGCTTCAACGGCTCGGACTTCGCCACGGTCGTCATGTCCACCTACGCCGCGAAGCACTAAGGAGTAGGCAATCATGGCAACCATTACCCTTCGAGCCGGCAACCAGCCGGAAATGCTGCCGGTCGGCGTCAACGCGGCGGTCTGCCACGTCTCGCTGTCGGTCTCGTGGTCCTCGGGCGACGTACACAACATCGGCAAGATCCCGGTCGGCGCGATCCCGCTGGATGTCGTGTGGTATCCCGGCGCGGCCTCGCCCGCGGCGTTCATCGCGAAGTTCGGTACCTCGGCCTCCCAGGAACTGTTCTTCGCGTCGGACTCGTGGGCGGAGACGCAGGTCCCGCAGCGCAACATCCGCAAGCTCGGCTACGCGATGCAGATCAGCATCTCGGACGAGGCGCCGGTGCGCTACGAGAACATCACGATGGTGGCGACGGCGGGCACGTCGATCGGCTTCGTCGGCGATCTCGTCGTGTTCTACAAGATGCCGGGGCAGTCGGCCTGAGTTAGTCCATGGCCGGGCGGGGTGGGGACCTCGCCCGGCTTTCTTCAAGCAAGGAGACCGCGTGCAGGAATTACAGATTGGTCAAGTGTTCTCGGCCATCGAGGATGCCTTCCGGACCGACGATTTAAAACGCGCCGAGGCCCTGCTCTGGCCTGCGGTGGAACAGTTCCCCGACATCTCGCAGTTCTGGTTCTACGGGGGCTGCGTATTCTTCAAGACCGGCCGCCCGGCCGTCGCCTCCCAGATGTTCCGCAAGGCGATCGAACTCGACGACGCCGCGCACATCTATTCCAACCTCGGCGCCTGCTATCGGCGCATGAACCTCCACGAAGAGGGCAAGCACGTCCTGCAGATGTGCCTCGACCGTGACCCGAACTACGCTCCGGCGCTGGTCAATCTCGGGTCCATGTACGTCAACGAGGGTTGCCCCGATCTCGGTATCCCGCATCTCGAACGCGCCGAGGAGATCGGCGGCGAACACGGCGCCATCTGGAACCTCGGCCTGCTGTACCTCGAGGCGGGCCGATTCGGTGAAGGGTTCGACCGCTACCGGCAGGGCGTGAGCCACGAGCGCGCGGTGCGTACCTACGGCGGCAAGGAAGGTATTCCGGAGCCGACGCTCTACAAGCCGCACATGCCGCGTGAGGGCAAGCGGATCATCGTGTGGGGCGAGCAAGGCATCGGGGATGAACTGATGTTCGCGACGTGCCTGCCGGACGCCATGCGGGAGTTCGGCGAGGTGATCCTGGAGTGCCACCCGCGGCTTGAGGCCATCCACAAGCGCGCGTGGCCGTCCTTGCGCATCTATCCCACCCGCAAAGACGAGAAGATTTACTGGCCGTTGTCGGATGAGATCCAGGCCGACTACAAGGCGCCGCTCGGGGACTTGGCAGCCTTGTATCGGCGTGACTTTCGCGACTTCGATGTCGCGTGGCAGGCGAATCCCGCCCCGTATCGCACTGCCGCTGTAGATGAGGAAGTCGCCCGATATCGCGCCTCGTTGCTCGAGATCGCGGATGGGCGGCCTATTGTGGGTCTTGCCACCCGCGGTGGCGTGATGACGACTGCGCGCACTTATCGCACCCTGAAGGTCGCCGAAGCCGATTACCTGTTCCAGAACACCGATTGCCTGTTCGTCGCGCTCGACTATGACGACATGCTGGGCTTCTCGAGCTACGTCACCGAGAAGTACGGAGAGCATCGGTACAAGTGGTTCCCGAGCATCGTGCAGCACTGGGACTACGAACATGCGGCGGCGCTGATTGCCGCGACCGATCTCACGGTGACGGTTTGCCAGACCGCGGCGCACATCTCTGCAGGCATGGGGCATCCGACTCGCGTGCTGACGCCAAAGCGTTGTGCGTGGCGCTATGCGCCAACCCCGGGCGATCTGGATCGCTGGTACTGGTATCCGGGGGACATGATCAAGACGTACCGGCAGGACGATCCCGAGAGTTGGATGGCTCCGTTGTCGCGCGTCGTGGACGACATCAGGGGGCTCGCCAAATGAGCACCAACGAATGCATCGTGTGGTCTGGTGCGCAGTGGGTCAACGGTTACGCCCAAGCGAAGGTTGGGGATAGAAAGATCCGAGTTCATCGGTACGTTTGGGAATGGGCGAACTTCCGGAAATTGATGCCCGGCGAAGTTGTGATGCACGCTTGCGACAACCGTTTGTGCGTCAACCCTGCTCACCTAAGCGTGGGAACTCAGGTAGATAACCTAGCAGACATGCGTGCAAAGGGCCGGGCATGGACCCCTCATCGTACCTACGCCTGCGTGCGCGGACATGTTTGGACGCCCCAAACCACGTACATCGACGGACGTGGTGATCGGCAATGCAAGCCATGCAAAATCATTCGGCAACGTGAACGGAGGGCGCGAGCGTGACAACAAATCAGGCAGGTTACGCGCCAATGCTCGCGAACGCTCCGAGGCGATGGGATTTTCTGGCCGGATTGATGAACAGTTTGGGACTGCGTTCATTCGTAGAAATTGGCTGCAAAGAAGGGCGTACCACCGGCTTTATCCTCAAGAACGTCCCCGACTCGACCGTGATCGCCATCGATCCGTGGGCACCGATTGCGAACACGGCCGAGGACTACGCGAAATGGGACTACGCCAAGATCGAGGCGGAGTTCTGGCAGAACGTCGGCGAGCATGAGTCGCGCTGCGAGATGCTGCGCAAGACATCAGTCGAGGCGGCGGCCATGGTGCCGGTGGGCCAAGACCTTGTGTTCGTGGACGCCGGGCACGACTACAAGTCGGTGACCGAGGACATCCATGTGTGGTGGCCGCTCGTGCGCATCGGGGGAATCCTCGCCTTCCACGACTTCAACCACAAATGGCCAGGTGTCGAGCGCGCCATCTCCGACCACTTCGACCTGATGCACGTCGGGGTCGGCCCCGACTCGGTGGCGTTCATCGTCAAGAACATGGAGGGCCAGCTGCGTGCCTGAGTCCAAGTCGAATACGTTGCACCTGCCGCCGAAGCCGAAAGAACAGCCGCAAAACCTGCGCTACGTGCCCGTCAAGGGGCGCTACATCCTGCAGGAACGCTATCAGGGCCGGTGGCGTGACGTGCCACTCCTGACCTCGGAAAGCGCGGCGGTGTGCGTATGAAGTACGTTTATTTTGTGCGGGGTGAAGCGCACGCGAGGCTCGCGGCCACGTCCATGGAGTCGGTCAAGGTCGCCGACCCTTCGGCCACCATCGTGGTGTGGTCGGACGATCCGCTCATGCCAGAACTGGCATTCAAGTACATGAACCGCGCGACGCTGCGGCAGTTCGACTCCCGGGGCGCCCCGATCATGCTGGCCAACGTCGAGGCTCAGGCGCGGGCGTTGTACGAGGCCCGCGAGCCGGTGGCGTTCCTCGATACCGACACCATCGTGCTGGAACCGCTGCGCGACCCGGGTGCGGATCTCCTCGTGACCTGGCGTGACCGCATCGGCGTGGACGAGGAGGGCAAGCCCGTGGTCGGTATCGCCGCCACCATGCCCTACAACTATGGGGTGATCGTCGCCGGCCCGAGCCTTGCCTCCTTGGAGGCGTTCGTCTGGATGCGGGAACGCATCCGCCTGATGTCGGCGCAGCTGCAGCGCTGGTACGGCAATCAGGTGGCGCTGGCCGCGCTTTGCGGTAGGCCACCCAAGGACGGCGAGCGCACGGATGACCGGCAGATCCCGTGGGGGCTGACGAGTTCGGGCCTCACGGTCACGGTTCGGAAGGTCCCCTGCGAGGAGTGGAACTACACCCCGGCGGATGCCGAGGAACATGTCCACGGCAAGCGCAAGGTGCTGCATTTCAAGGGCAAGAGTCGTGGCCTCATGGGCGCCTACGCCAAGCGGCTGGGGCTTCCTTGGGCCATGTCGGAGGCGGCAGCGTGAGTATCGACATCTGGATCGGTTACGACAGCCGCGAGCGCGTGGCGTATCACGTCCTGCAGCACAGCATCCTCGAGCACGCGAGCGACAACTGCACCTTCCACCCGGTCGGCAATTCGGTGCTCTCCCCGGGCATCTGGACGCGGCCGAAGGGCGCCAAGGACTCCACCGAGTTCAGCGCGGCCCGGTTCATGGTCCCGGCGCTGATGCACTACCGCGGGTGGTCCATCTTCATGGACTGCGACATGCTCTGCATGGGCGATATTGCGAACCTCTGGGCGCAGCGCGACGAAAGCCGCGCGGTGATGGTCGTCAAGCACGAGCACGCGCCCAAGGAGGCCGAGAAATTCCTCGGGGCGCCCCAGACGCGCTACGCCCGCAAGAACTGGTCCTCGCTGATGATGTTCAACAACGCGCATCCGGCCTGCCGGGAGCTCACGCCGCAGTACGTGAACAGCGCGGACGGCCTCGACCTGCACCAGTTTGCATGGTGTCCGGACGACGCCATCGGAGAGATCCGGGGGGCGTGGAACGTGCTCAGCACCCCGCAGGGTCTTGAGCACCCCGAAGGCTCCAAGGACGTGCCGAACCTGCTGCACTACACCCACGGCGGCGCCTGGCACGGCACGTTCACCTACGGCGCGGGTCTGTGGTCGGCGGCGCTCAAGCGGCTCCTGTCTGAGCGCAACCCGCGATCGATAGCAGATATTTCCGCCGACACGGGCAAGGTGTCGGTGTCCGTGACTTACGACAAGTCGGTGATCGGGTGAGGCGCCGGCAGATCGAGGCGGCGCGGGTGGCCGCCAAGGCGGCTGAAAGGGTAAACTCCGAACACGCTGCGCGCAGGGTTTGCCCGACGTGCGGCGCCGAACTTGGCCGGGCTCCTAAATCACCTCCGCAGCGGGGTATGGGCCGTGGCCGATGACTTCGGAACGATGGTGCGCCGCATCCGCACGGACCTGAACCGCGGATCAAGCCACGACAATCGAATCAAGGAAGCGATCGTGGATGCGATCCGCTTCTACCGCGCGCGGCGCATGGGCTGGAACCAGAAGCGCGCCAGCACGTCACTGAACCCCGGCAACGAGTACATCGTACTCCCGCAGGCGTGGCTCGAGGTGGACGCCCTCGTGCTCGAGACCACGAGCGACCGCGATCCGCTGCTGGAAGTCACCTACGACTGGATCGATGATCACTCGCGCGCCCGGAACACGGACGGGCGGCCGACCCACTACGCCATCGAAAACCGCCGCCTGCGGTTCTACCCGGTGCCCGATACCAGCTACTCGCTGGTGATGTCGTTCCTCTACGAACTGCGCGACGTGTCGGTGTCGGCCTCGGACGGCGCGACCAATGCCTGGATGAGCGAGGGCGAGGAGCTCATCCGCAAGCATTCGCTGGCGGACCTCAAGATCAACTACATCGGCGGGGAGCAGATCGGCGAGGGCGAGCGGCTGCGGCAGGAAGTGTCCGACATCATCGCCCCGGCGCTTGAGGCGCAGGCCGCCCGGGAGACCACCACGGGCCGGCTGCGGTCATGGCTGTGACATGCCGCTCCTTGCGCTAACGACCCATGCGCCGACCCTGATCCGCAATGGGAACGTGTTCACCGTACTGGATCGGTACGAAGCCGAGGGGCGCGCGGCCACCGCTGCTCCCGTGGAACTTTACACGGCTTCGGGAAGCCTGCCCGATGATGCTGTGCTTGTGGCGGACGCCCCTAAGGCGGCTGATGCCGCCCTGCTCGGGTCAACGATTGCCCTACACCCGCAACTGATCGCGGTCATCCGCGCGGCCGATGCGCTCGAGCGGGCGCTTGTCGTCAACGGCAAATCCGCCGACCTGCGCCGCGCCCTGACCGCTGCCCTCGTGCCGTTCCGGAGTGCGGGCTAGTGCCGCGCCTCATCGCCAGAACCCGCGTTAAACCACCTACGGTGGCCGTGGTGGCGCTCTCGTCCAGCGCCCTGCAGGCGACCGTGACGCCGCCCACGGCGTTCTCTATCGCGTCCTACGTGATCGAGTTCAGCACCGACCAGGCGACGTGGGAGACGCTTTCGAGCGCATCTTCGGCCACCGCCTCCAAGACCGGCCTCAATCCCAACACCACGGGGTACTTTCGCGCCCGAGCCGTCGATGGCATTGGCACGCAGTCGCCTTACAGCGCCACCGCAAGCGGCACCACGACTGCGGTTACGGCAGGCGGGGCGCCGTCCGTCTCGCTCGCTGCCAACGGAACCACCGCCTTTGACGTGACGATCACGGCCACGCCCACCGCAGGCCGGTCCATCGTCCAGTACGTGGTGCAGCGTTCGCTGGACGGCACGAACTGGTCCAACGTGACGCTGACCGAGACCGATGCGGCGAGCGAGGCGCCGGCGCGCAGCACCGCCACGGCCAACAAGGAAGTGAACCCGGCGACGGCCAACGGTGTCACGATCTTTGCGACCATTCAGGCGGCCTTTAACAGCCTGAATCCGGGCGACGTGCTCGACATCGCTCCGGGCACGTACAACGAGGCGGTGCTGCTCACCCGCAGCGGAACGGCGGCCAACCGCATCACGGTACGCGCCAAGGACTCGCAAAACCCGCCGGTGATCGCAGGCGGCTACACGCTGCCGACCGGCTGGAATGGCACGCCGGGGTCCGCGTGCCTGTTCGGCGCGCAGGCCGAGTACGTGACGTTCGACGGCATCATCATGACCGGCTCGAACAAGTTCGGCATTCTCGCCGGCGACTGCAGCAACAACGGCTTCTTCGTCAGCGCGCCCAACACGTTCTATCGCGGCCTGCGGTTCGTGCGCTGCTCGGTGATCGGGGCCAACAACAACCTGTTTCGGTCGATCAACACGGACGGGCTCGAACTCTATAGCTGCTACATGGTGGACGGCGAGCGCAGCGCGTACCGCGCCGATGGCCTGCTGAACATCGACAACAGCTGGGGCGCCGGCTGCACGCTCATGGGCAAGAACGTGACCATGATCGAGTGCAGCGTAGGCCAGTGCTCGGGCGAGGGTTTGCACCTCGGCTATCACGGGGCGTTTGGCGGCGGTGACGGGTACGCGCACATCGAAGCGACCAACGTCACGATCCGCAACAATCGCTTCTTCGATTGCTGGTCGGCGCCGCTCTATATCACGAACGTGGACGGCGGCCGGATCGAGCGCAACGTCATCTGGCACACCAATGACACGCGCTACTGGTACGCCGCGGCGAGCGGCTACCCGCAGTACGGCATGGACATCGCGAGCGAGTCGGGCAACCAGCTCGTGGCGGGCTTCAACGGCTTTATCGGCGCTCGCAATCTCGTGATCTGCAACAACATCGTCAGCAACGCGCTGCAGCCGTTCCGCTTCCCGAACGAGCAGCAGCAGCAGACGAACAACCTACAGATCTACAACAACACCTTCTATCGGACCATTCCGGGCTCGGCGGCCAGCGTCGCGTCCGTCATAAAGAATTCCGAGCCGGAACTTTCCGACATCACGTTCCAGAACAATATCGTTTATGACGCCGTGCCGGCGCAGATGTGCCGAGAGTGGCTGACCCCGGGCGGTACCTGGACGCGCGGGCGCAACCTGTTCAGCACGACGCCCCCGGCGGCGCTCTCCGGCACGGGTGATGTCATCAGCGCATCCCCGGGGCTCACCGACCCGACCTACCAGCCGAGTGGGACGTATCCCGCTGTTTCGACCTTCGACACGAGCAAGATTCAGCTGCTTGCGAGCTCGCCCGCCATCAATGCCGGCATTGTCACCGCATCCGTAACCACGGACTTTTTTGGCCGGCAGCGGCCGACCTCAAGCGGCTTTTACGACATCGGCGCGCATTCGCTGTCCAAGGTGAGCCCGGCGACCTATACGGACACGGGCCTGACGCCGCTCACCACGTATTTTTATCGCGCGCAGTTCGTGGATTCGACGGGCGTCACCAGCCCGTTTAGCGGGGCAGTCTCGAGCGCGACGGGTACGCAGTCGATCAGCGTGCGGGTGCTGAACGCCAAGCAGTACAACAACAACACTGCCGCAAACCCCACCATGACGCTCTCGGGCACTGCGCGCCCCGTGGCGGGGCGGGATCTCGTCATCGGGCTGCTTGCCTATTACGGCTCGAGCAACGATCCGCAGTCGATCACGGACGACCGGGGCACCGGGAACGTCTACACCAAGATCGACATCGGCGACGCCATCGACGGGGTAACCAAGTCGAGTAAGGCGACCTTCTACCTCTGCAAGAACTACCAGGGCGCGGGTGATCCGACCATCACCGTGGCGCAAGGCGCGGTGACGGGAAAGTACGTGACGTGGTGCGCTTTCGAGGTGCAGGGCCTTGCAGCCTCCCCGGTAGACGCAAACGCCCGCGGCACCAACCGCGGCTCGACGGCCGGGATCGACGGCAGCACGTCAGCAGCAGCGCCTACCACGCAGGCGGTCAATCTCGTGCTGGTCGCGGCCTCGCTCGAGGGCCTGATTGCCGACCAGCAAGTGCAGGTGCCGAGCGGCTATACGCCGATCTTCACCGAGAGCAACGGTCTCAACAACACCTGCGGTGGCGTCGCCTACCGCGTCACTAATGCGATCAGCACGCCGACCAGCCAATGGAGCTGGGCGGACGGGACTGGCCGCTGGCACTGCGTCCTCGTGACGCTCAAGGGAGCCTGACATGGCACGACTCATCAGCCGCACCCGGGTCAAGCCCCCGACGCTATCGGGGACTGCGGTCTCAAGTTCACAGATCGCCCTGACGGCTGTCGCTCCGGCTGGCTTTGCTGTGGCGTCTTACGTGTTCACCAACGTCACGCTCGGCCAGTCCGTGAATTCGACCACGGCCACCTATTCGTGGACGGGTCTGAATCAGTACACGAGTTACGCCTTTACGGCGCGCGTCGTCGATTCGCAGGGCAACTCCTCGGCGGACACGTCGAGCGTCACCGTGCGCACGTATGCGCAGGCGCCGACGGCACCCAACATCCAAGCTACGCGCGTCAGCAGCACCCGCGTCGATCTCACGCTGTCGGGGGCGGCGAGCCTCGCCGGTATCGCGGCGTACTCGTTCACGCGGGCGACCAATGTCGCCGGGCCCTTCACGCTCCTAGCCACGCAGGCCAGTGCGATTTATTCCGACACCAGCGCATCTTCTGCTAATACCTACTACTACCGCGCAACGGCGACCGATACCCAAAGTCCGCCGCTCACGTCGGCATTCAGTGGTGTCGTGACGGTTCTCGCCTCGAACTCGCCCCCGTCGTGGAGCGGGACGCCCACCACGCAATTCACGCTGGGCAGTGCGGCGACGGTGTCGCTTTCCACGTTCTGCACCGATCCCGAGGGCGACCCGATCACGTACACGTCAATCGGGGCGGCTCTGCCGACCGGCGTGTCGATCGACAACGTGAACAAGCGGCTGGTCTATAACGGCGCAGGCACTGCCGGCAGCACGGCCGGCGTGCAGTTGCGAGCGACCTCGACTGGTGGCACCGCGGATAGTGCGCAATTCACGATTGCCATCGTGGCCTCGACGCTCGCGTGGGATGCGATCATTCCAACTCAATCGCTTACTGTCGGGACGCCGTACTCACTAGACTTGAGGACAGTTTATGAGCCGGACAATGTCACCCTGTCGCTGATCTCGGGCTCGCTGCCGCCCGGGTTGTCCCTGAGCGCCACCGTCGTGGACGGCACGCCGACGACGGACGGCACCTATACCCCGACGTTCCGGATTGATGACAACGCGTCTGCGGGAACCACGCAGGACTGGGCAACGCGCAGCACCAGCGGGCGCATTCTGCTCGCGACTAACTTCTCGAGCTCAGCGGACTTTAACCAGACGACGCGCGTATATGGTGCGAACGATTCAACCGGGCCGACCTACTGGAAATCGCTTGTTTCGCAATACACCGCGGACAGCCGGGTGGCGACTGCGCTGCGCATTTCTTCGCCCGCCAACACCGGCGCCAATGGCGCGGCGTGGTACTGCTCGCTGAATCCCGGTGGCTTCTCCGGTGCGCTCGGTAGTGCATGGACGCTTAATTCTCAGGGCCTAAATGGGGTTCCGTTCTACTTTGCGTTCCGCTTCAAGATTCCCTCAACCCGGCTGACGGTTCGCAGTTCGCAGGGGTTCAAGTATTGGGACATTTCGGCCTATTCGCCTGTCGATCCTGCCAATCAGTCGTACTCAAACACCTTGTTTGAGCACATCGGAGAAAATACCAACTGGAAGCAGATTGTCAGCGCATACCACCGGGATTCGATGGGATCGTTTCCGGCGTTTGCGCAGCAGTACGATTCCTCGGTCGGTGACATCAAGATTACCGATCAGGACAACGGCGCCGGCGCGGGCAGCAACGCGGCGCGCTACTGCTTGTACAACGGCGGGTCGTATTCCTCAGGGTGCTTCCCCCTTGTCGCCAATGAATGGCTGAACATCAAGGGATACATCAGCGCGACAGCCGGCCAAACGACTGGGAACGTATTCAAGCTGTGGGCGGCCCGACAGGACGCCACAAGCTGGACGCAAATCTACAGCCAGAGCAACGTCAACCTCGGGACTGACTCAAGGTTTACGGGCGGATTCTGCGGGATCTGGCTGAACGCCTACGAGACCAGCTACGTGAATACCGGTACGCCGGACACGTACCAGTTGTGGACTGAGCTGATCGTCAGTCTGGATGACATCGCATTGCCGGCAGTGGGGTCGTAATGGCAACCGCAGACAAGCAGATCACGTTCTCGGTAGCGTCCGGTGGCGGGGGCGGTACGTCGTTAGCGACTGTCGCAGCAGGTCTTGCAAGCAACGCCTGGGGCACGCTCACCATTGGCACTACGTCGCTGGACCCGACCAGCGTAGGTGACGGCATGTTGTCGTACTGCCAGCGCATGGAATGGGACGCAACCAACGGGCTGATGCGCTTTTTCGGTGGCACCCACGGCGGCTCGAGCACGGCCCATCGCCAGTTTCTGGCGACGTATGTGGCTTCCAGTAATACGTGGCAAACGACCCAGCAGGTACCCGGCGGCGTGGCACCTTTTCAGCACGGGTTCTATCAGGGGACCGTGGACACGCAAACCGGGGATGTCGTGGGCATCAATGGGTACACGGACGCGGCATTGCCGCGCCGGTTCGTGTTCGCTTCAAGTAGCTGGACGACGTACCCCAGCAAGCCAGGGCGTTCCAACGCTAACCAGCCAATTGAATTCCATCCGGGCCTTTACGGTGGGGCAGGGGGCTTCCTGATCGGCTGCGATGGCGGCATTGCGTCGATGAATCGCGCCGGGACATGGACCTGGATTCTCGATCGCCAGAACCAAGTCGATGCGATGGGCGACTCCGGGCAGGTGTCGGCTTACAACGCGAAAGACGGCGCGGTCTATATCGGCGCAGGGGGGTCGAGTCAGCGCCTTTGGAAGGTGCCAGCATCCTCGGGCGCCGGAACGCCGGTCGAGATCACGCAGTGTCCCGTTTCGCTCGGCGTCTGGGATGCGAGTAGCGGAGCCACCAAGTCCGCGCTGCTTGGCAGCGGGAACTCGGCAAACCGATTGCTCGCGTTTGGCAAGGGGGGCGGCGTGTACGAATACAACGAAGTGACAAATACGTGGGCCTCGGTGTCTACATCCGTACCGTCTGCACTAACTTCGGCACCCGATGGGCTGTTCGCCGGGTGCGCCATTTCTACTTACAATTGCATGTTGTTTATCAAGGCGTCGTCGACGGCAATTATGTCGGCGACGGCGCACGTCTGGAAAAGGTGAGTTATGGGCCGTAGCGTAATCGCCACTGACGCATTCACCGGCTACACGATAAATGCCTTTCCAACGTCCAACTGGACGGACCTGGACGGCGTATTCGCGGGGCAGGTGCGCATCATCGCAGCCGACGGCGGCGTGCATTGCAGCACCGGCAACCTCGCGGCCATGCGCCGGTCTGCGGGCACGTATTCGGCCGACCAGTATTCTAAGGTCACGATAACGTCGCTGGGCTCGCAGACAAATGACTCGCTCGGCTGCGGCGTGCGCTGTAGCGCCGATGTAGCGCCGAACGATGACGGTTATTACTTGTATTTGGATGACGGCGCGACCCGCACGCTGCGGCTCGTTCGGCGCGTCAACGGCACTAACACGTCACTGGCGACCAAAACCGGCCTGACGTGGGGCACGGGCGCGCACACGGTCTCGCTCGAGGTGACCGGCACCGGCGCGACCGTCACGCTAAACGGCTATTACGATGACGTTCTGGTAGACAACTTTACAAACGTCGCGGATTCCGATGCGTCACGACTGACGGCCGCGGGTCGTCCTGGCGTCATCTGCGCAGCGGGCGCCGACACGCTGTACATCGATGATTGGGAAGGCGGCGACGTGACGGCTGAAGCGCTCGTTGCGCCGGGCGTCGGAGCGGTTAACGTGCCGACGACGCTGCCCACCACGCAGCGGCAGCTGGCGATTGCGCCCATCGTTGGAAGCATCCTGGTCGCGGCGCTGGTTCCGTACATTTCCAACAGTCGGCCCGAGCCTGCGCAGGCCGCGCTGTCGATTGCTGGGTTGCAGCCTGTCGTTAGCCAGACCACGCCGCCGACCGCAGCGCTGCAGCCGGCAAGCCTCGCGATTGCCGGGACGCAGCCATCGCTGCTTCGGTTCCTCACGATTAGCCCATCGCTGCCTTCGTCCTCGGGCGATACCAACGAGGATCTGATCCCGACGCTGGTCTGGGGGGATACCAAGCTCCCAGGCGTGGGCCTTGCGACGATTGGCGGTTACGCTCCTTCGCTGCAACTGACGGCGCCCGGCGGCGCGGCGATTCTGCAGCCGACGGCAAGCAACACGCCGCCCGTGTTCGTTGGACAGGTTCCCAACGTCGTACAGATCAACGGCAACAGCACGCTGCTCAATACGCTTCGCATTGCGTATCCGATCGCGGGACAAATACCGTTTATCGCTGGCGAAGTGCCCAAGGCGCCGGATGTAGGGCTTGGAACGATTCGGGGATTGCCGCCTACGCTCGGCAGCGCTGCCGTGTGGGTTGATGTCGCGTCGCCTCAAGACTCGGCGTGGGTGGATATCTAGCGCGACGTGTTATTATCCCGCTGACCCTATAGGCCGGGTATCTGCAACCCTTCGCGGCTAGGTGCCGCCGGAGTTTGATGCCATGGCCGCAGGTTCAGTCATTTTCTACCAGCACGCGATTGAGGACATGATGAAGGGTAACTTGGACCTCGCGTCCATGACCCTGGTCGTGTCGCTCCTCTCCGAAGGCTACACCCCGAACGCCAAGAGTCACTCGGTCTATTCGGCCGACGCCTCCGCGCGCGTGGTGACGGCCGCGGGCTACGCGGATCGCACGCTCGCCTCCAACACGGTAGCCAAGACTTCCGGCTCTTATGTGACGTGGGACGCGGCGGACATCACGCTGTCGGCCACCGGCACGATTAAGGCCAAGTGGGCGGTCGTGTATCGCCAGACCGGCGGGCAGCGCCTCGTGTGCTACTTCGACACCGAGACCACGCAGACCACGGGCGTGGAAGTCACGCAGCTGGTCATACAATGGAACGCACTTGGAATTGCTCAGATTAACAATCCGAGCGCCTGATCTCTGACATGCGTGGCCGAGTCGCAAAGCCGTTTGAGTCATATCTACGGCGCAACGGTGATTGCGTTGAGTGGACCGGCTGCGTTTCGTCCAGCGGTTACGGGAACTTGCGCCGTGAAAGAAAGAACTACACGGCGCACGAGTTTTCGTGGATTCAAAAGTTTGGTTCTGTGCCGGAAGGCAAAGAGCTGGCGCATAAGTGCGATAACAAGATCTGCGTCAACACAGATCACCTATTTCTTGCCACGCATCTTGAGAATGTTAGGGACGCAGTTGGCAAGAAGCGGCACGCAAAAGGGTCCACGCACGGCAATTCCAAGTTGACGATCGCTGATGTAGACCGAATCAAGGAAGCGTATTCATTCGGCGCGACGCAGCGTGATCTAGCGCTGGTTTGGGGCGTTAGGCAGTCTCAAATTAGCCGAATCGTTACTGGCGTGCGCTGGGGAGGGTAGTCCAATAGCCCTCGAGACCGCGACTTACGTCGATGCGCTGGTCGTCAGCAACCCTGACGGGGCGGACCAGCGCAATACGGCGGACGACCATATCCGGCTGATCAAGGCTTCGCTCAAGCGAAGCTTTCCGATGATCGCCGGTGCGGTCTCGGCGTCTGCGCAGGCCATCAGCTACGTCAACGACCTCAATGCGCCAATCCAGGCGCAGCTGTCGGAACTGCGTGACGGGTCGGCCACCGCCAACAACGCGATCAATGCGCGCTATGCCAACAGCGCAAGCACCGCGGCCAACATCGGCACCATCGCGGCGGCCAATGTCGCAGCGATCAATGCGGCCAACATCTTCTCGCAGCCTCAGTTCATCAAGCGCGACGATCCGTACCTGCTGATCGACGACGACCTGTCGCCCGCGGACATGAGCCGCTGGCAGTTCAAGGCGCTGACCTCGAGCGGCAACGGCGTGCTGCGGTTCGCGCAGGTTGATGATGCCGGCGTCACGACCTACACCATTTTTGATGCCATCAAGACCAGCGTCGGCGCGACACCGTACCTCAACTTTTCAGCGCGCCCGCAACTTGGTGGCGTCAATTTCTTGGTCGGTAACGACGCGATCGACGCGACGTTGCTCGGCGGCGTGGCAGCCTCGGGTTACGCCAAACTTGCCACCGCGCAGTCGTTTGCGGCGGGGCAGGCCATCACGCAGGTCAACCTCGCCGGCACGTCGTTTACGCCGAACTGCGACACGTCCACCATGTTCCGGCTCGAGCTCACCGGGGCGAGCACGATCAACACCCCGACCGCGCCCCGCTCCGGCATGGTGATTTCATTTCACCTGATCCAGAGCACGCCGGGCAGCACGGTCACCTGGTCGTCCGTGTTCAAGTTTGCGGGCGGCACGGCGCCGACGCTTTCCACCGCATCGTTGGCGGTGGACGTGTTCGCGTTCCAGTACGACAGTGCGAGCAACGTCTGGCGCCAAGCCGGCCTCAATGTGAGCTAGTCCCGTGTTTGCCGGCGGTCTCATGCTCGGCGAGCGTCCGACTTACCGGGTGTTTATCAACGCCTCGCGGACCACGCCCTACGTTCTCTTAACCGAGAACACCAGCATCCAGACGGGCACTCCCGTGCGTGTCGAGATCACGGTCTCATCGGGCGTCCAGGTTCGATCAAACACCACCGCCACGGCGGCGCTTGATCTGTCCGGGCTCTTTGTGGGTTCCGAGGTGGTGCTCACGAACACGGGCTATCTGATCGGCTGCGGCGGCGCAGGCGGTGCGGGCGGCACGTCTACGGTAGCGGCCACGGGCGGCGCTGTAGGCGGTCCCGCCGTGTATGGGCCTGGCACGGGACGGTTTCTGCGAGTGCTGAACACTTCGGGCCGCATCTGGGGCGGTGGTGGTGGCGGCGGCGGCGGTGGCACAAACTACCTGTGGGCCGGCGATCCAATCAATGCTTATTCGCCCACTGACGATGGCGCGGGCGGCGGCGGTGGCGCGGGTGGCGGCGCGGGCGGCGCCGGGCAAGGCGGCTCGAGCAACGGCGGCACGGCCACTAC
>JACCDR010050926.1_pt1 | contig 33948 bp, 55 predicted proteins | sample 7446431 | NCBI WGS metagenome assembly JACCDR01 (sample SAMN15323443, study PRJNA562643) | freshwater metagenome | isolation source: river surface water | place: USA:Blue River Watershed | collected 2017-08-17
CCGGCCGAAGTCAAGCCGGCGATTCAGGGCGGCGATTGCGCGATGAGGGTCGAGGCGTGAACTACTACGAACGCCACATTGGCGATTACCTGAAGGACACGGCGCACTTGTCGCTTCTGGAGCACGGCATCTATAGCCGGCTGCTCGACGTGTACTACACGCGCGAATGCGGCATCGACGCCGGCACCGCTGCGCGACTGATCGGCGCTCGCAGCAAGGAAGAGCGCGGGGCTCTTGAGAGCGTGCTGAATGAGTTCTTCGTGCTGCAAGGCGGCATCTGGACGCACAAGCGTTGTGACCGTGAGATTGCCCGCTATCAAGACAAGCAACGCAAGGCATCCGCATCTGCGAACGCACGGTGGAACAGGGCTTCTGCGCATAGCGATGGCACTGCGGACGCTATGCGAACGCATACCGAAGGCAATGCTCCCAATCACCAGACACCAGACACCAGTAACCAAGAAAACAAAGCGCGCGCTTTGGCGGGCGAAAAGCCGACAGCAGCCGGCGCCATCTGCAAGGCGATGAAGGCGGCTGGACTGTCGGCAGTGAACCCCGGCGATCCGCGATTGCTGGCGCTGCTGGAGCAGGGCGCCACTGAGAGCGAATTCGTCGGCATTGCTGGCGAGGCGGTGGAGAAGGGCAAGGGCTGGGCTTGGGTGCTGCATGTCCTGCAAGCCCGCAGAAGCGATGCGGCCGCGATCAGCCTAGCTCCGCCCCCAACGGACCCGACCGCATGGCGCCACGACGACCGGAGCCTGAGGGCAATGGCTGCGCAACTCGGCGTGGCGAGCCGGCCGGATGAGCGCATCGACGGATGGCAGCGCCGGATCGTGACGGCATGGCAACGAGCCGGACAGCCGGCACTTCGACAGGAGCAAGCGGCATGAGACAGCCGACCGTTTACGAGCGGACCAGAGCAGCGGTGCGGCAGCAGCCAGCGCCTGAAGAGGGCTCTTCGTTGAACTGCAAAGCCTACGGCTGTCCGTGCCGTGGCGTCATCGACTTGGGCGGCGGATTCCACTGCTCATGGCACGCCTACGCATCGCCGGACAAGTGGCCGCAACTCACGACGAATCTACGGGAGCACGAATGGCTGCTGTCGTTTGTCGGCGAGATGCAAGACCACCATCAGCGCGGCAAGACCACGAAGGAACTCGGAGCGCTGGCGGCGACGTTCTGGGAGGTTGACCCGTCGATGGCGCCGACCCCTGACGAGCAGAAGCATTGGAACTGGTATCTGTGGCGCGTGCGCGAGGAACTGGCCTATCGGGTCGGCCAGCGTAAGGACAAGCCGACGCCGCGCGTGCCGCAGGTTCAAGACCCGAAGGTTTGGCCGCAGAAGGTGCCGGCATGAGGGCGCGAGTGATGACGCAGATTCGGCCGATCAGGAGGGTGGCGTGACTCCTTGCATGGGTGGCTTCTGTGGCCGGCGCGAAGGATGCCCGCACTACACCAGCACCAGCAAAGCAACCCCTGCCGAGCGCCTGTGTGTGCCAGGCAAGGACGGCGTGCTTAGAGATGCGCCGCAGTATCAGCGGGCGTCGCTGCGGGAGTTGATTGAGGAGGCGTCAGCGTGACAGCAATCTCAGCAGCAGCGATGACCGTGCGGACGATGGCCGATGGCTCTCTCCGCATCACGGTGGAAGTTGAGCCACAAGACGCACAGAAGGCGTTTGCACTGTTCGGCAAGCCCGGCGCACCGATGGCGCTGGCGGCGTTGGCGGAAGGGCATGCGGCGGTAAAGGAGCCCGAGCCGAAGGGCGGAGAGCGGGCTAAGTGGGTGGCGATGCGGTGCAAGGAAGAGAGCTTCCGAAATTGGGCGTTTAGTTGGTGGCCCGCGCTTTCAAGAGAGGTCGCGCCGCATTTGTCTGACGAAGAGGCAGTCGCCGAGATTGTGCGGAAAGTTTGCGGCGTGAAGAGCCGCGCCGAGTTAGACACAGACGGGCCGACAGGAAGAAAGTTTGACGCGCTGGTCCGCAAGCCGTGGTTTGAGTTTGTTCAGGGGATGACGCAGTAATGGACAGCAAGATCAAACCCCGCCTAGTAGAACTGCTGACCCGCTACCCGCTGGGCATCACGTCGGGCGAGGCAATGCTGGTGCTTGGCGTGAGCCAAAACGGCTTATGCCGGGCAGCAAAAGCCCTAGAAGCGGCCGGGCAGGTCGTCCGCATGCAACGCAGCTACACGCAGGTCATGTGCCTCCCTGAGCACGCTGCAGAGGTCCGCGCGCACATGCGCAAGCAGGCAGAGGCCAGGGCAGATGCCGAGCGGCTTCGGAAGGCTGAATGGCGACGGATTAAAGACGCGGCCAAACGGCAGTGGTATGCGCCGGTTCTGTGCGATGTAGAGACGCCTGTGCAGCTTCGGGTGCGGGCTGAAAAAGCCAAGCCGCTGCCGAAGCAAGGGCCTGCGAGTGTTTTTGAATGGGGTGCAAGGTGAGGGTGCTTGTGGCCTGCGAATACTCCGGCCGGGTGCGCCAAGCATTCAGGGCGCGCGGGCATGACGCCTGGTCTTGCGACTTGTACGAACCCGCTGAAGATGGCAGTCCTTGGCACAGGGCGGGGGACGCCGCGCGCATATCGCGTGAAGGCGGCTGGGATTTGATGATCGCGCATCCGCCCTGCACGCACCTAGCTGTAAGCGGTTCCCGGTGGTTCCCCGAGAAGATCGAAAGCGGCGAACAACAGGCGGCTATCGACTTTTTTCTTGCGCTGGCCCGCGCGCCGATTCCGCGTATCGCAATTGAGAACCCGGTTTGCGTCATGTCGAGCGTATGGCGCGAGCCAGATCAGATTATTCAGCCGTGGCAGTTCGGGCATGGCGAGACAAAGGCTACATGTCTGTGGCTCAAGGGCCTGCCGCACTTGGTGCCGACAAAAGTTGTCGCTGGTCGTGAGCCGCGCGTGCATCGCATGCCGCCAGGCCCGAACAGGTGGAAAGAGCGCAGCCGCACGTATGAAGGCGTGGCGGAAGCAATGGCGGATCAGTGGTCGAACTACTCCGACCTGGTGACTCAGATGGAAGCAGCATGAAGCCGTACAAAACAGGATCGCGGCAAGCCCGCGTGGTCGAGTGGTTCAAGGCGAACCCCGACGAGGAGCTTTACTCGCAGGACATCGCGGCTAAGTTCGGCGGGCACCCGTATCAGGTGGCGGTGTCGTTCCGGCCGTGCGTTGCTGCTGGGCTGCTGTCTGTGCGCAAGGAAAAGCGCGACGAGGCGGGCGGGGTGAAGTTCGTTTACTCGGCTGGGCCGGCGTTGGGGGTGGCATGACCGACAGAGAGCTTCTAGAGGCTGCGGCGAAGGCTGCGGGGCTGACATACGGAGTGATCCACGACGAGCCAAGAATCCGCGTAGATGCCGGATGGACGCCGTGGAACCCGCTCACCGACGACGGCGACCGCTACCGACTTGCCCGCACTATTGGTTTGCGTGTTGATTGGCATTTGCAGCGCGTGCTAACGCCGGCCGGTTCCATATACGACTGGACAACTAGCGGCCACGGCGACGACGAAGCGCATGCCATTGTCCGCGCCGCCGCCGCAATGGTGAAAGTATGAGCAGCGACGACCGAACCCCACGATGGGAGCCCACATGGCGCCAGCTAGGCGCAGGGCACAGTGTTACGTTTAGGTGCTGCGACTGCAACCTGCCACGCGGGACGCTGGGGCGCAAGAAGACGGCGACAGGCTGGCGGTGCGTGCATTGCGCAAACGCACGAGAAATGCGCATGAAAGATGCGCAAAAGGCGCAGGCATGAGCGCTACGCACGTTATCTGCGTTCGGATGGGAATACACATCGTGAGCGAGGCCAACCGGCGCGAGCATTGGGCAAAGAAAGCGCATCGGGTGCGGTGGCATCGGCACTGTGCAGCAGCCAGTCTTTACAGCGTCTGCACGATAGGCGCGCCGGTTACCCCACCGGCGACTATCACGCTGACGAGGATTGCGCCTCGCAAGTTGGACAGCGACAACCTTGCTGGCGGGTTCAAGGCGGCCCGCGACGGGGTTGCAGACTGGCTGCAACTAGACGACGGCGACGAAAGGTTGACTTGGGTGTACGCCCAGCGCAAGGGCAGGCCCGGCGAGTATGACGCCGAAGTCGTGATTGAGTGGGCAGCGTGATGTACCCCAAGTCCCGCCCGGTGCGCGACGAGTCCTACCGGCGCCTCGTCGCTGCGCTGGATTGCGCCCACTGCGGCAGGCCGGGGCCGTCTCAGGCTGCGCATGCGGATTTCGGGAAAGGGTTAGGCATGAAGAGTTCAGATGAAACATGCTTCCCCCTTTGTGCAGATTCTCCGGGCCGGCAGGGGTGCCATTCCATCATCGGGGCAAGCGGGATGTTCAAGCGCGAGCACCGCAGGACGCTAGAGGCGAAGTACGCAGCGCAGACGCGCGAAAGGCTGGGGCGATGAAAACGGCTATTTACATAGAAGACGGCGTGGTTCAACTTGTCATCACGCCTGAGAGTGAGTTTGAGAAGTCGGCGCTTCGTTCGTTTGAGGACAAGCCGATGGAGGCTAAGGTTTTTGCTGGAACCTTTTACGACTGCCGTGGCGGGTGGGTGCGGCAGTGTGGCTATTTCAACGAAAGCGGCACATTCCACGGCAGCGACAACAACGACCGCAGCCTGATTCTTCGGATGGCAACCGCAAAGCATGAATAAGCCAACGGAGGCTTGGAAGATGAGGCAATACGTCGATTTTTCGTTCATCCCGACCGAGCAGCTTCCGATGCACTGGCGGCTGGTCAACTGGGAGCGCTCGCTACGCGGCTCTGTGGGCTCCGGCGTGGCCCCGATGTTCAGGCAGTATCGGTCGAGCGAGGTCTACGAACAGAGCGGCGGGAAGCTGCCGCTAGACCATCAAGACGCGGAAAAGGTCGGTAAAGCCGTAGTGGCCCTGCCGACGCCGAACCTGCTTGCGATCAATTGGTGGTACGTGCGGCCGGTGAACCCGACCAAGGCCGCGCGGGGCATGCAATGCACGCTGGCGGAGCTTGCAAAGCTGGTGATCGATGGGCGGGCGATTCTCATGGGGAAAGTGTGATGATTGCGTGGCGCGAGTGCCCTTATTGGGTGCGGCATCTTCTAAATGACGATGGCGACCGTTCGTGCATTTGGAAGTGCGACAAGGTTTGCAGTATCACAAAAGAGGAAGTCGAGCCAGTGGACGCAGAATTCGGTAGTGTCTCAGTTTGAAATCTTGCCAGCTTCCGTCTGGCCGGCTCGCGTGGTAGGGTGATGGCCCATGCCAATACGACCGAAGAACCTCGACCTTAGCCAGCTTGCCAAGCGCATCGTTGAAGAGGCGTCAGGCGAAGCTGAGAAGATGCCACCGCCGCCCGAGAAAAGCCCGAGTGCGGTGCGGGCTGGTGCTTTGGGCGGTCAGAAGGGCGCAGCCAAGCGCGCAGCTTCCCTTACGTTGGAGCGGCGGCAGGCAATAGCCAAGAAGGCCGCTGCGAAGCGCTGGAAGCCCTAGACGAGGTCTGCGGCGCTTTCGTCAGTAGCGCTGTCATCAGAGGCCGAAGCTTGCGATTGAGCCGTCGCACTGGAATCCTCACCTGCGCTCTTGCTGTCGCCGTTCTTCTTCTTCAGTCGAGGGTGCCATGAGGCAAGGCCCCATACGCCACGGGCAACCTTGACAATCTCCCCGCCACTGTTGAAGTTGCGGTTGAGGACTGATCCAACAACGTTGACTGGCTTCTCGCCAGTCAGAACGAGCCCGCCCTCTACTAGCGCGTTGAGGATTTCTTCGGTCCGTTGGCTTTGACGTTTGTGTGCGAGGTACTTCTTGGCCGCGTCGACAATGGTCATGCCAAGGAATGCGCCCGGCCCAAGGCTGGCGCTAGGTGATGCTTGCTCTGTCTGCTTGGGCGTGGTGCCTGACAGGCCACGGATGCCAAGCATCGACTCTATCCCTGAGATCGCCGCGTCCAGACGATCCCGCTTGGCGCGAAGGTCGGCTAAGACCGCCTCATAGTCCACGGATACGCTGTCAGACATTGATTTCTCCTCTTTGGTGGGGTAGGATCGACCCCTCAAGAAAGGCGCGCCCGGCCCGACTTGAACGGGCAACCGACGACTTAGCAGGTACGTTGCTCTATCCGATTGAGCTACGGGCGCGAAAGAGGCCGACCTTATGGATCGGCCCAGGTGATGGTTAGAAGGCTCTTGTCTTCATTCTTGACCGCACCATTCCTCTCTGGCTTCCCCAAGCCGCATGTAATGCCACCAACTTCCCGCCCGGTCCCCACCGGGCGGTCTTCCCGCGATTCCGTTTGCAGAGTGGGCGCACAAGGAACACGCTGAGGCGCGCGAGCGACTGACGGCAAGGCAACAGGAGGCCAAGATTGACAGACCTGCACAAAGTCCTAGACGAGTACAGGGCCAAGCATCACCCGTACTCGCGCATAGACATGGCCGACGTGTCAGCGACAATCGGGTTTCTAACTGCCCTATCACTACCAACGGCGCCACACATCCCGCTGACGAGTGCTCAGAAGGAGTACGCGAAGGCGGCAAAGGTGCTGACGCGGTGTCAGCGGCTGCTGGCTGTGATAGAGAAGCATGAGAAGGTGTGATTGCAATTGCGGCAACCCGCTGTAGAATCGCGCGCAACCCGCAAGCATTAGCACAGGCAGGCCCGACCATTAGGTAGGCGCTGTTGCCACTTCAGAGCCCGTATCGAGCAATCGAACGGGCTCTTGCTTTTGGTTATCACCGCAGGCGTCGGCGTATCTCCCCCTATCGCGCCAATCGGGCAACTGACGCAGGGCGCACCGATACCGTGCAGCGCAAGAGCGTTCGGCAGATGCACGGCCCTTCGACCGACCCGCAAGGGAGTCGTTTGAAATGTCTGAAAACAATCAAACCAATTCAAACGGGCGGGGAGGCGCGCGAAAGGGTGCTGGCCGAAAGCCCGGCGCTGCAACGACCAAGACGCGCGAGATTGCTAACGCCGCCGCAGACGATGGCTTGACTCCGCTGGAGTACATGCTTCGCGTGATGCGCGACGACTCTGACCACGAAGACCCGAGGATTCAGGCCCAGCGCGAGGCAATGCGGTTTGAGGCGGCCAAGGCTGCGGCGCCGTACATCCACCCGCGCCTAGCTGCCGTCGAGCACAGCGGCAAGATCACCGTCCGCTCAATGGCCGAAGAGTTGGCCGAACTGAATGGCGCTGACTGAGGTTCAGAAGTCGGTCATTCGCTGGCGCAAAGGCGGGCCTGCACTGTTCGCGCAGGAGGTTCTAAGCGCGAAGCCGACAGATCAGCAGTGGCAAGCCAGCAGGGCGATAGTCGAGAGGCGGCGGGTAAGCATTCGCAGCGGCCACGGCACCGGCAAAAGCACCTTCATGGCATGGTGCGTGCTGTGGTTCCTCGCGTGCTACTTCCCCGCGAAGGTTCCGGCAACCGCTCCGACGAGCCACCAGCTAGAAGACGTGCTGTGGTCCGAGATTGCCAAGTGGCACCGGGTCATGGGGCTGAAGTTCCCCGCGCTGGCGGCTGAGTTTGAATGGAGCGCAGGCGCCTTCCGCATGAAGGCGGCGCCCAACGAGTCGTTCAGCGTTGCCCGCACAAGCCGGCCGGAGCGTCCCGAGGCGCTGCAAGGCTTCCATAGCGAACACATCCTGTTCCTCATCGATGAGGCGTCGGGTGTGGCGGATAACGTGTTTGAGGTGGCTGAAGGCGCCCTGTCCACTGATGGCGCTTTTGTCGTCATGGCGGCGAACCCGACGAGGCAGAGCGGCTACTTCTTCGACTCGCACCACAAGATGCGGGCGGCGTGGGCTGCTTTGCATTGGAACGGCGAAGACAGCCCGATGGTGTCTCGCCAGTACATCGAGAACATGGCTAAGAAGTACGGGCGCCATAGCCCGGTCTTCAAGGTTCGCGTGCTCGGTGAGTTTGTTGGGGCGGCTGATGGTGTCATCAGTCTGGAGCTGTGCGAAGCAGCGCGGATACGCGACGTGGAGGCAAGCCCTGCCGCTAAGGTCGTGTGGGGCGTTGACGTTGCACGGTTTGGCGATGACAGCAGCGCACTGGCCAAGAGGCGAGGAAACGTACAGCTAGAGCCCGTCCGCGAGTGGTGGGGCAAAGACACCATGCAGACGGTTGGCATCGTCAAGGCCGAGTGGGACAAGACGCACGCATCCGAAAAACCGGTAGCGATCAACGTCGATGTCATCGGCATCGGCTCTGGCGTGGTTGACCGGCTGAAGGAATTGGGCCTTCCGGTTGTCGGGGTGAACGTCGCAGAGGCCGAGAGCCCGAACGCGAACCCTGAAATTCAGTTTAACCGCCTGCGGGATGAGTTGTGGTGGAAGGGCCGCGAGTGGCTAGAACGCCGTGACTGCAAGCTCGCAGACGACGACGAGACTATCGGCGAACTGACGACGCCGACGTACACGATCCTGAGCAACGGCCGGATACAGGTCGAGCGCAAAGACGACATGAAGAAGCGCGGCGTGAAGAGTCCGAACAGGGCGGATGCGTGGCTGCTGACGTTCCATGATGGCGGCCAGCCCGGCGCTGCAAACGCACCGATCAAATACAAGCGGCTTCGATGAAATACACCGACGACGAACTAAAGGGCATCGTAGATCGCGCCTTTAGCAGCGCCGTGGGCGCCCCTGACTCGGAGGTTGCAGAGGCCCGCGAGCGCAATCTTCTGTACTACCTCGCAACCCCCGAGGGCGAACTAGCCCCGCCCGAGGTTGACGACCGTAGCGACATCGTAGCCAGCGACGTTGCTGATACCGTTGAATGGATGCTGCCGAGCCTGCTTCGGCCGTTCGTCTCCAGCAAGGAAAGCATTCAAGCCAAGGCCAAGAAGCCGCAGGCCGAGCCTCAGGCCAAGTTCGTTGGCGAGGTCATCAAGCACTACTTCTGGGAGAAGTGCGACGGCTTCAACGTGCTCTACAACTGGTCAAAGGACGCGCTGATTCAGAAGGTCGGGCACGTCTCTGTCGGCTGGGAGAAGTACACCGACGAGAGCGAGGAAACCTACAGAGGCTTGACAGAGGCCCAAGTCGGGCAACTGCTGGCCGATCCCGAGGTCGAGCCCGTCTCGCAAGAAGAACAAGAAACCATGACCCCGATGGGGCAGATGGTTGTTTACAACGTGACGCTGAAGCGCACGCAGGAACTCGGCCGGCACGTCATTGACGTGATTCCGCCCGAGGAAATGCGGCTTGACGCTTCTGCTGTCTACGGTGGCGAATGCCGCTTCATCGGCCGCGAGTATTACCGGACGAAGGGACAGCTTGACGCGCTGGGCTACGACACCAGCAACATGATGTCCGGCGAGGATTGGGACGAGGAAAGCCGGCTGCGTCAAGAGCAACAGACAAAGTACAACGACAACGACATCGCCGAAGAAACGCAGCGCATCAAGTGCCAATTGGCATATGTTCTGCTGGATCAGGACGAGGACGGCAAGCCGGAATGGCTCAAGCTTTTGGTGGCCGGCGGCGAACTGGTCGAGAACGAGACGGTTGACGATCACCCGTTTGTTGCCTATTGCCCGTCTCCGCTGCCCCATGTGTATTACGGCAACTGCCCTGCGGACTTTGCCATTGAGCCGCAGCGGTTTAGAACCCGCCTGATTCGGGCGGTAGAGGACAACATCTATCTGACGGTGAACCAGCGCACAGGCGTTGTGAACCCGTCTCAGACGATGCTGGATGACCTGCTGAACAACCGCCCTGGTGGTGTTGTTCGCATGGATCGGCAAGACCAGATGATGCCCATTGTTCAGGGGCAACTCGGCGGCGATGCTTGGCAGGCTGTCGAGTGGGCTGAGCAGTGGCTAGAGAAGCGCACAGGCTTCTCCCGTATGTCGAAGGGCCTCGGGGCTGACGCTCTGCAGGACACGGCTACGGCTGCGCTGGAGATTACCGAACGCGCCGACATGCGCACGGAACTCGCGGCGCGGCACCTTGCCGACAGCCTGAAGAAGCTGCTTCGGAAGCTGCTCAAGTGCCTCTCGATGTACCAAGACGTGCCGACACAAGCCCGCATCAATGGGCAGTGGGCCGATGTTGACCCGCGCGGCTGGCACAACCTGTTCGACGTAGAGGTCAGCGTCGGTCTTGGAAGCGCAAACCGTGATCGGCAGATGGCGTCGTTTGCCCGCGTGCAAGGGCTGCAAGCGCAACTCGCTGGGGCTGGAATGGTGCCGGAGCCTGCTGTCATCGCTCTGGCTCGCAAGATCGCTCAAGGCGAGGGACTGGAAGACGTAGAGCAGTATTTCCCGGACCCGCAGAAGAAACAACCGCAGCCAGGGCCGATGGAAATCGAGACGATGAAAGCGCAGATCAAGGCGCAATCTGACGCTCAGGCAGAGCAGATGCGGGCGCAGATCGAGCGCGAGCGCATGCAGATGCAAACGCAGGTGGACACACACCGGCAGCAGGTCGAGGCCGAGCAGCAGCAGGCCCGCGCGCAGCTTGAGATGCAGCTAGAGCAGTTCAAGGCCGAGAAGCAGGCCCAGATTGAGCAAATGCGGGCGGAATACGCAATGCGCACTGCCATCGCGGTTGCTGAGGTGAACGCCAATGCCGGCCTGATGCGTGCGCAGGTTCAGGCGCAGTCGGTGGCTACGGCAGAACAGGACGCGGCGGCTGACGCTGCGGTGAAGTCATGAGCGAAAACCACCACCTTGCACGCGCAGCCATGGCAGACGCCATCCTGCAACACCCGCTGATTGCCGAGGCGCTGCAGAAGTTTGAAGATGAGGTGACGACAGCATGGAAGAACAGCAACCCAAGCGACGTGGAAGGCCATCAAAAGCTAAGGAACCTGCTGGAAGCGCACCGGCAGTTCTCGGCGTATCTCCAGCAGACCATCACGACGGGGCGGCTGATAAAAGCACTCCCGACGAGGTTGGACAGAGCCAAGAAAGTGATTGGCCTGCGCTGATCCGCAGGGCGATGGAGATTCACACAGCAGAGATGCCGGTGTATCAGATTCACGGACGCAACCCACCTAAAGAGTTTGTGACGATTGGAGACAACGGGGCAACGCTGATCGAAGGCGACCCCGCAATCGTCACAGCAGACGGCACCCGGCACTGAGCCTTATCAGAGCCCATGAGCCCGCCTAGTGCGGGCTTTTTTCATTGGAAGATCGAATGGAAGACCGAGGCGAAAGCCAGTCAACCGAGATTGCCACCGTAGCTGACGCGATGGCAGAACTCGACCGCAGAGAAGCAGCGCGGGCCGAAGAGGCCGGCGAGGACGCGGACGAGTCACAAGAAGAAGACAGCACAAGCGAAGCTGACGACAGCGACGATGAGCCGCCCGAAGATGAGTCGGAGGCCGAAGACGAAGACACCCCGGACGAGACTGCAGAAGTTGAGTTCGACGGCAAGAAGCTGGTGATTCCCAAGGGAACGCCGCCGGCTCTTGTGGAGGCCGTCAAGTCCCTCGGCAACGACCTGAAGGCGGATTACACGCGCAAGACTCAGGAAGTCGCACAAGAGCGCCAGCAGGTGCAGCAGGCTCGGCAGAACGTCGGCCAGCAGATTGCACAGGCACAACAAGCCGCGCAGGCGCTCGCGCAGCTAGCTCAGTCCGTTCTTGGCGAAGAGCCAAGTCTGGAACTGGCGCAGCAAGACCCACAGTCTTATCTGGTGCAGCAAGGGCTGTATCGGCAGCGGCTGCAGGTCTACCAAGGGCTGCAACAGCAAGCGCAGCAGGCAGAGCGCCAGGCCGCAGAGATGCAGGCCCAGCAAGTTGCCGCGCAGAAAGCGCAAGAGCAGGCGGCATTGTTCGACAAGATGCCAGAACTGAAGGACTCGGAAAAGCGCGAGGCTTTTGCCCAAACCGCGTTGAAGATTGCCGAGAAGTACAGCCTGCCGCAAGCCGCCGTGTTTAGCGACACGACGAATCACAACCTGTTCCTGATGCTCCGCGATCTAGCGGAGTACCACAAGCTCAAGGAACAGACGGCGAGCGCAAAGACCAAGCTCGCGGCGGTCCCCCCGCCCAAGGTTCACAAGTCCACAGCTTCAGCCGGGCAAACGGAAGCAAAGTCCGTTCGCACGAAAGAAGCAAAGAAGCAATTCATGAACTCCGGCCGCACCATGAAAGACGTGGAGCGCTGGATTCGCAACACCACACCGAGGTAAACATGCCCGCAAATGCTTTTCTGACCACGGCGGCCATCGGCAACCGTGAAGACCTGATCGACATGATCTACAACGTGTCGCCGACCGACACGCCTTTCATTTCTGCAATCGACAAGGTTTCGGCCACCGCTGTGACCCACGAATGGCAGACCGACGTGCTCGCCACCCCGGCGAACAACGCGGTTGCTGAAGGCGCGGACGCGACCTACACCGCAGTGACGCCGACCGTTCGCCGGTCGAACCAGACGCAGATCAGCCGCAAGACCTTTAGCGTGTCGCACACGCAAGAGAAGGTGTCGAAGGCTGGCCGCAAGTCCGATATTCGGATGCAGACGGTTAAGCAAGGCAAGGAAATGCGCAAGGACATGGAAGTTGCCCTTGTCGAGAATCCGACCCTGACGACCGGCGCTACCCGCGTCGCGCGTGGCCTGCGTGGCTGGACCCAGACCAACAACAGCCTCGGCGGTGGTTCTGGCGCGGCTCCTGTCATCGCCACCAACACCGGCCCGGTTGACGGCACGCTGCGGACCTTCACTGAGCCGCTGCTGCGTACCGTTCACCGTCTGGTGTATCAGTCGGGCGGCAATGCCACCATGCTGATGGTCCCGCCTGTGCTGAAGGAGGTCATCTCTTCGACCTTCATCGGCAGCAACACGGCTGGCGCTTCCATCAAGTACGTGCAGGGCGAGGCTCGCAAGCTGGAAGCGGCTTGGGATGTCTACAAGGGCGACTTCGGCGACCTGAAGATCGTTCCGAACCGCTGCCTTGTGCGTCAGCGCGACGCCTATCTGGTGGATCCCGACTACATGGCGCTGGCTGTCCTGCGCGACATGGAAACCGAGGAGCTTGCCAAGATCGGCTCTGCTCGCAACTTCATGATGGAGTGCGAGTACACGCTGGAGGCCCGTTCCGAGGCCGCCTGCGGCGCCATCCGCGACCTGCAGTAATCGTCACTGACGGAGCCGCCCGGGGCAACTCGGGCGGCTTTTTTCATGGCTGATCCAATCAGAACTGTTGCCTACGCGGACGACGACAACGACCGCATCATCATTGCCAGAGAGCAGCACGTCGGCGCCATCGTCGATGACTGCAAGGCAAGGCACAACGAAGGTTTCCACGAAAACGGGCTTGGCAAGCATGTCGCCCGGGTTCCTAACGTGGTTGTCGAGCACTACTGCAACGTGAACAAGGTTCCGTTCGCTGAGTTCGTGCGCAACCCCGAACACATGCGCCGGCTCGTCAACGACCCGGCATTCGCTGACCTCCGCATCTGGCATGGGACGATATGAACAACTTTGAAGGCGCTCGCACCGTCACGCAGACAGGCGTCAGCATCACGACCAGCGCGACAAGCGCATCGTCGGCATTGCCGAACGCTAACGGCGCTGCTCTTGGCCGGCGCTACATCATCACGGCCACCGTCGCGGCGCACGTTCGCCTGGGTGTCGGCGTCCCGACTGCGGTAAACACCGACCTGCTTGTGCAGCCCGGCGCACCTGTCGTGCTGAACCGCGCCAACAACACGCACATTGCGGCCATTCAGAACGCATCGGCTGGCGTGGTCATCGTCACGCCTCTGGACGACTGATGATTTCCGACCTCGGCGGGCTGCAAGTCGCGCTCACAGCGTGGGTTAACAGGCCCGACCTCCCATCCTTTGATGTCGGCGAAATCATCGCGCTGGCTGAAGAGCGCATCTACAGGGACGTGCGCTGCCGGCAGATGGTCACGACGACCACGCTGCAGACGGTGGCGGGTGTAGACACCGTGGCGCTGCCTGATCGATGGATTGAGGGCATTTCCCTTCGCATTGATAACCCGCGCATGCCGCTCGCGTATCTGACGCCTGAAGCATTGCGCAGTGAGTACAGCAGCACTTACACAGGCTTGCCGAGTGCCTACACCATTGAAGGCAGCAACATCGTTCTAGGCCCTACCCCCGGCCAGGTGTACGACATCCAAGTCACGTACTACCAGCGATTCGACCCGCTGGAGACGACGAACACGAACGCGCTTCTGTCGCTCGCTCCGAGCCTGTACCTGTTCGGCGCATTGTCAGAGGCCGCGCCGTATCTTATGGACGACCCCCGAGTTCCGCTGTGGGAATCGAAGTACGCCGCAGCGGTTCGCCAGGTCAATACAACCCAATCCAGCGCAGCAACGGCGGGAACGTCTATGCGCATCCGTTCGAGGTAACACCATGCCATTTCTCGCCGCTTCTTCTCAAGTTGACATCGTTGCAACAGGAGACAGCACGCTTGTCATCCAGAACCCGGGCGGTTTTGCTCGCGTTGAGTATCCGGTTGGCACGCCCATCCGCGTAGGCGGCGAGGCGTCTTGGGAAGTTGACATCCCCAGCGGAACCTGCCGGCTTGTTACGGTAACAGGTGGGGCGTTCTACGAAATGACGACCGACGCAAAGTCGGCAATCAACTTGTCGCCGGCCGAAGTCGCTGCAACCCAAGCCCTAATGTCAGGGGGTGGGAACGGCAACGGTGTCGCCGAGTCCGTGCTGTCGAAGTACGGCAAGACCGCACTCGACATCACGCTGTCCAACGTGGTGCCGGCCAGCGCAACGAACATGACTTGGAGTCGCACGGCAGAGCGGCAGCGGTTCGGCAATCAAACAATCAAGATACAACCCACGGCGGATACCGGCTGCATCATGACGTTTACAAACCAGGGCATGGTTTGCGACCCTGATGATTTGCTGTACACCATCGATGTTTTTGTGGAAACAATGCCACTGGACTATCCAGTCAGCGTGCCAATTTTGACACTTACGCTGTCGGCAAGCGCTGGTTTGGGATCAAACTTTGACCAATGGACATTCGACAATGCGTGTCTTCGACAGGGCTGGAATACCCTGAAAATGTGGGCAGGCGACGATACAAGCGGTGGGTATCGTGGATCAAATCTCGGTCTCGGCGTCACGCGAGCACGCACCGGAACCGGGTTTGACTTTACCCAGCCGGCTCAATACATCGGCATACGATTCAGCAATATGAACGGCTGGACTTGTCATCTTGACCAGTTCCGGCGCGGCGCCAAATCGTTCCCCAAGGTGGTTATCGGTTTTGATGCAACCAGCATCAGCCCGACTGACAACGTGTTTACTGAGTTTGTGGCGCCGATGCTGGCCGCCGAATCGGTTCCCAGCCCGTATTTCACCAGCACGTGGGTCTATAACGCGCTCTACGCTGGCGCAAATTCGTGGAATCGAGAAGTCGTTTTGCACAATCAATGGGGCTGGGACGCCATTAATCACACATGGGACCACGGCGCCACCGTCGAGGGCCGTCGCAACATTGTCACCTTGTCCCGCACCTCGAACCTCGTCACCGCGACGTGGGGCGCAGCGCATAACATCACGGTTGGCAGGCAGGTTCGGGCAAAAATTTACGGTGCCACTCCAAGCGATCTCAATGGCACTGTTTGGCTTACAGCCACATCGCCAACGCAGGCGACCTACTCGGCTACTGGAGTTGATGGTGCAGGCACCGGCACGATCTATTTTGTGAGTGTTTTGTCCGACGTGCTGGATGCCGTTTCGGCGGAAAATCAGCGCATTATTGACCACCAGATCGTTGACACATCACGGTTGCTGCGAAGCTCGGGGATGGCGCGTGGCGCTCATTTGCTGGCCTGGCCCAACAACAGTGTTCCCGAGTTAACACAGACCGACTCTGCTTGTCGCCGCGCTGGCGTGGTCCTTGGGCGTGGCGGGCGATGCGGTTACGTCAATATCAACGAGTTGGGGATCGACAATCCGCTACATTTTGGCGCGTGGGCGTTTGAGTCTTCGGCATCTTTGCACACGACGCAGACGATGCTGAAGCGCAAGATTCAGGGCGCTATCGGGCGAGGTGAGTGCGTGTTTTTCTTCGGGCACTTCATCCTGAACGAAAAAGCGCCAGAGTATGCGGCGCACGCCAATGCGAATCTGGACTTCCCGCCTGGACAGGGCGGCAACCCAGCGCCGCCCGCTGCTGGTGTGGTCAACGCAGACGGCGGCTGGTGGTATCTGGGCCAGTTGCAGCAGTTTGTGCAGTGGCTCAAGACGCAGCCGCTGCAGCTGATGAGTTACAGGCAATTTGCTGAGCATGTCAGTGCAACCGCACGCGAGGGGGTTTAAATGCGCATCGCAACAGTGCAAGTCGCCGCGCCGGTCTACGTTCCGGCGGGTCAATATCTCAACGGCGTAACGCTTGACGCTCCGGCCTGGGCGCGTCCGGGCCAGCACACGATGGACGCCGAGTTTGCTCGCCAGCAAGACGCGGCAGGTATGCTGGAAATTGAAAGCATCGACGGCGCAATGGTGCTTTGGGCGCCGTGCTGCGGCGGTGGAGCGCATGACCACGGCTGATTCCCGAGCGCTGACGCTGCTGCGCGAGCGCGTCATGCACGAGATGCTGGCCCTGCGCCTGCTGCTGGATCACCTGATGCGCCGCACAACCCCCGGCCAGCGCGCCATCGTGCGCGTCGGCGGCGACGGGTACTACTGATCCCATCCCCTGCCGGTGAGGCCCAAATGGCATACATCCTCGTCGCTCTGATGTTCATGGATGGCGACCTCCGCGCCCGCATCGTTGAGCACGACAGCCGCAACGCCTGCGAACAAGCCGCCCAAGCCCTGCGCGCGACGTATCCCGACGCATCTGCTGTCTGTGTGCTGGTAAAGACCGTCCCGACATGACGCCTCTGCTTGGCTTCGTTCCCGATTTGCCGAAGACGACGCCGGGCGGCATTGTCGATTGCCTGAACCTCGTCCCATCTACGTCGGGGATGGATGGCGCACCGACCCCCGTTGATGTTGCCGGCGTCGGTCCCCTTGCTGCAGCGTGTCGTGGCGGGGCTATCGGCGAAAGCACGGCGGGTGTTCGTCGGCTGTTCGCTGGTACGCAGACCAAGCTGTATTCTTACGTTACAGCCTCGTGGGATGACGTTTCAAGGGCTGGCAGCTACACCGGAAGCGCGGATTCGCGGTGGAGCTTCTGTCAGTTCGGCGACTTCACGGTTGCTGCTAACGGCGTCGATGAGATGCAGCAGGCGAGTTCGGGGGACTTCACCGACATTGCCTCGGCCCCTGTGGCAAAGATCGTTGTGAGCGTGGCGAACTTCGTCATGGCTTTCAACACCATCGACGGCACCTACGGGACTTCGACGGATCGATGGTGGTGTTCTGCCATCTTCGACCACACGGATTGGACGCCTTCGGTTACGACGCAATCGAACACCGGGCGCCTCGTCTCTGTCGGCGGGGCCATCAATGCTGCTTTGCCGTTCGGTGAGCAGGTGGTGGCTTACAAGTCGCGGGCCATGTGGCTTGGTACGTATGTCGGCGGCGATGTTGTTTGGCAGTTCGACCGCGTTCAGGGCGATGTTGGCTGCGTGGGTCAAGAGGCTGTCTGCGACGCTCAGGGCGTTCACATCTTTGTCGGTGATGACAATATCTGGGCCTTCGACGGCGTAAGACCGCGCCCGATTGCAGACAACAGCGTCCGGCAGTGGTTTATCGACAACTGCTCGCCAGCGTTTCGCTATCGCACCATCGTTCAGTATGAGCGGCGCAATAACCGCGTGTGGATCTTCTTCCCCTCTCAAGGGTCAGACAACGGCAGGCCAGATCGGTGCCTTGTCTATCACATGGTGTCTGGGAAGTGGGGCCGGGCAGACAGAGAGATTGACGCCGCGATTGACTTCCTAGAGCCCAGCATCACGATTGACGGGCTGGATGCAATCGCAGCGACGATTGAAGAACTGCCGGCGATTGCGTTTGACTCGCAATACTGGATCGGTGGTTCTAGGTCGCTGGCGGTAATCGGCCCCGGCAACCAAATGCAAACGCTCACGGGGCCGCCTGGCAGCGCTTCATTTACCCTGTGCGACATCGGCGATGACGTTCAAGTGACGCACATGGACCGCTTTGTCTTGCGGTTCAACATCGCGCCCGATCCCGTCACCTCCGGCAACGTCTCCAACTTCAGCGGCGGCGTGCGGATGGTGTCCGGTGGAACAGTGGCAGACCGCAGCAGCGGCAACCTGAATGACGGTTCATTTAAGCCCCGACAGACGGGCCGCTGGCATGTGATGACGTTCAATGTATACGGCCAGTGCTCAATCTCTGGCTATGACTACACACTGAAGCCTGCAGGGCTTCGTTAACAAGGGGCCATCGTGGCAGCATCCATCACCTTCTATCAGTCGTTCCGGGAATACCTAGGCGACGGAACTTTCGACCTGAACAGCAACACGTTCGTCGTAACGCTGCACACGTCGTCATACACCCCCAACGCAGGCACGCACACGGTGTCTGCGGACTTGACCAACGAACTCAGCACCGCAAACGGCTACACGTCGGGCGGCGCAACTCTCGGGTCGGTGTCGTGGACTCGCTCTGGTGGAACTGTGACGTTCGACGCTGCGGATACGACGTGGACCGCTTCGGGCGGCTCCATTGTGGCCCGCTATGCGGTCATCCGGGCATCTGGAACGCTGAACAGCCGCGTTAACCCGCTGGTGGCTTACATCCTGCTCGACACGACCCCTGCTGACGTGACCACGACGACGGGAAACACCTTGACCCTGCAGTGGAACGCAAGCGGCATCCTGACTCTTTCGTAAGGAACTGACATGCCCATCATCCTCAAGCACCAAACCGTCGAGGCGTTCGTCGCCCGCGTCCGTGCGGCCTACCGTGACGGCGACTCCGCAACTCTGGTCAAGGTCGCGCGATTCCTGATAGCCCGCGTTCAAGCTGGCGACCTCACCGAAGCGCAGATTCGCACCGCGTTCGGCGTCAATCAGACGCAGTGGAACAGCATCCGCAGCGAGATGCAGGCGCTCATCAACGCCGACAACCTCATCAAGTCCGCAGTCGGAAGGTAAGCCATGCCCATCGTTCAACAGATCGTCGAGACCAGCCCGCAGGGTAACGGCAGCAGCAACGTCGTCGTGCGCTTGTACGACCAAGACGCCACCGAATACACGACCGTATTCAACGCACCGGCCGGCTTCGACATCGCCGGCAAAGTTTCGTTGATGATCGTCGAGCAAGACGAGCAACTGGCCCTTAGCGAGTTTCAGGCGCTGGTGGGGCTGTAAGTGGCGAACCGCTTCGTATCGTCTACGGGTAGCAACACCAGCCCGTATGACACCTGGGCCAAGGCTGCAACGAATCTGGCAACGGCAATCACCGGCAGCGCGTCCGGTGATGTCTTTGTCATCGACGCAGCGGCACCGGGCGCCGACATCGCGGCGGATACGACGTGGACGTTTCTGGGCAATGCGTCTGTCATTGCCAGCACAAACAGCGGCACAAGCACGATCACGCCCACGACGATGGGCACCACGGCATATATTGGCGCCAGCGGCGCAACAAGTTATAACGTCGGCTTTGCCGGGGCTTTTCGCGTGTATTGTTACGGCGTTACATTTAGGGTGTCCGGCACCACTAATAAATCCATAACAATGTCCGGCACCGATGGCGCGCATTTTGAGTTTGATAATTGCTATTTTTGGCTTGGGACTACCAATGCCTCTGGGAGAATCACTGCCGGAAGCACAGGATCAGTAAACGTCAACGCATACACTCTGTTCAAAGATTGCACTTTCAGATTTGGAACAACGGGGCAAGCGTTGCTGTTTCATCAGCGGGTCGATCTTTTGGGCGGCCTTATTTCGTCGGCCGGTTCAACGCCGACAACGCTTATGGTCGGTGGCAGCGCCGCCCAAGATGTCACATGGATCGGCGGCGACCTTTCGCTAATTACTGGCACTTTGGTTGCGAACAACACTAACCAAGCCGTTGATTACAATTTAATTCAGTGCAAACTGGGTGCGGCTGTGGTGCTTTTGGCAACCCAAACCATTACAAATAAGTCAAGCGCGCGGGTTTACCTGCACGACTGCAACAGCGGCGACACTCACGGAATATTTGGCTACTACGATGCGTTCGGATCCATCGTCAGCAGCACCGGCACTTATCTGACCGCAGGCGCTGCGGCGCAGTCGTGGCAGATCACGACCACGGCCAATTGCAGCTTCGGCACCCCGTTTGTCACGCCCTGGATTGACCTCTACAACACCGGCACCAGCGCGGTGACGCCCGAGCTTGAATTGCTGCGAAACAACGGCACGGCGACGGCTTACACCGATGCCCAGGTGTGGGGCGAGTTCGCGGTGAAGACGACATCCGGCAGCACGCAATCGACGCTCTACACCGACAAGCAGGCGCTAGTCGATTGGGCGGCGGGCACAGCCGGCACCACGTTGGCCGCAGGCGTCGGCACCGGATCGTGGACGATTGCATCAAGCAACAGCCCGGCGAGCTTCATCGTTGACTCTGGCGCGGCCGTGACACCCGCAGAGAATGGAGCCATCCGTGCGCGCGTTGGGGTGGGCTTGGCGTCGGTGTCGAACCTGTTTTTAGACCCGCAGATCAGGACGTAAGCCGTGGCGACGTATAGCCGCGTCACCCCTACAGGCTGGGCGCAGGGCGACGACGCCTCGGACCTGTCGCGTGTCACGCCGACAGGGTGGGAACAGGGGACGGGCGCGGGTGGTGGCGGCGGCAATACGATTGCGGTCCCGCTTGGGACGCTGACGCTTACGGGCTTCGCCCCGACCGTCACGGCAAGCGCGAATCAGACCGTCGCGGTTCCTGTTGGCTCGCTGACGCTGACCTCGTTTGCGCCGACTGTTCTGCAGTCGCAACTGGTGCAGGTCCCGGCCGCTGCCCTGACGCTGACGGCATACGCGCCGACAGTCACGGCAACGGCGAATCAGTGGGTCAACCCGCCCGCCGCTGCGCTGACGCTGACCGGCTTTGCGCCGTCTGTCTTGTCTGGCGCAGGCAACGTCATTCAGGTTCCGGCTGCTGGGCTGACGCTGACTGGATTCGTCCCGACAGTCTCGGCGACGGCAAACCAATTCATCAGCGTTCCTAGAGGACAACTGACGCTGACGGGCCGCGCCCCGACTGTGAGCAACGGGGAGGCGGCGGCGACAAGACCGCCCCTGTTTATTCCGCCGCTGCAGCTACCGAAGAACGTAGCCACGACATACGACAGAGAGCTACAGCAGGCAATCAAAGCCTGGGCTGACAGGACAACGAAACTCATCAACGACCTAGCGTCGCGCATACCGTAGAGAAAGACATGGCAACCGCAACCACAACCCAACAGCCGCTGCCGCAGTTCGCCCCGTACATGAATGACTATTGGGCGCGCGCCCAAGATGTCGCAAACGTCGGCTATCAGCAGAGCCCGGGTAGCTACGTCGGCCCGAACCAGACGATGCAGCAGGGATGGCAGGCGATCCAGAACCGCGCAATGTCCGGCAATCCCGCGATGAACGCGGCAGAGCAGGGGCTTCAAAACTTCTACACCGCACCCCAACAGGGCGCGACGGCCAACCCCTACGCGAACCCGAACAACCCGTATCTGCGTCAGCAGATCGACGCGGCACAGGGCGACGTGGTGCGGAACTGGAACAACGTCCAACGCCCCGCATGGGATACCCGGATGGCGTCTAGCGGCTCCTTCGGGAATGCCAACGTCGCCAGCGCTGCGCAGAACGCCGAATCCGACATGGTGCGCAACCTCGGGCGCATCTCGACGGATATGCGGATGGGCGCATACAACCAAGCCGCAGGGCTGCGCGAGTCCTTCGCGGGACGGAATGATGCGATGTATGGCGCGAACCAAAACCGCATGCTGAACGCCTACAGCATGGCCCCCACCTTCGCCGCGAATGACTACCTCGACGCCAATGCGCTCATGGGGGTTGCGGGTCAGCAGCAGCAGTTCCAGCAAGCAGCGCAGAACCAGAATCTTGACTGGTGGAACCAGGCGCAGGGCTTCGCGGGCAACCAGCTTGACGCCTACGGGCGCCGGCTTGGGATGATCCAGCCTGGGACGCAAACGACGCAATCTACGCCGAACCCGTCAACGATCAACCAAGTGATCGGCGGGGCAATCGCTGGCGCTGGTCTTGGCAACTGGTGGGGTGGATGATGGCAACGTGGAAGCCTCCTGTCGGCGGCTCGGTCCTCGCGGCTCCGGGCTTTGCTCAACAATTTGCCTTTGACGACGCTGCGGGGATGACCCCGGGCAACGTGCAGGGCTTCGGCAACATGCTGAACTGGTCGCAGATTCCCGGCGCTGAAGGGCTCTTGCGTCAAGGCGAGTTTGGCGATCTTCCGACTATGGACAACGCCGATTTAGATGCGTGGCTGTCAAGCAACGCGTACAAGATCATGGACAGCCCGGCCGGTGGCAAGGTCGGCTATCGCTGGATTCAGGACGCGCAGGGCAACGTCATCGGCGAGCCGACGCAGTACCAAAAGGGCATCGATAAGATGTTCACGGCTGCGTCGCTCGCTGCGATGGGCCTGACCGGCGCTAACGTGCTTGCTGCGGGTTTTGGCGCTTCTGGGGCTGGCGCGGGCGCTGCGGCTAGTGGCGGTGCTGCGCCCTCTGCTGGGGCTGCTGGCGGGGCTGCGGGGGGCACTGCTGCGCCTTCTGCGGGTGCCTACGGTGCCGGGCTGGGCGCGGAGACTGCTGCGGGCCTTGTGGCGCCGGGTGCTGCGGGTTCTGGCGGCGGGCTGCTTGCTGCGCCGGGCGCGGCTGCTGGTGGCGCTGCGGCTGTCGGCGCTGCTGCGCTGCCGTCGTGGCTCCCTGAAGGTTTGGCTCCGGCGTGGGACTTCATCAAGGGCAATCCTCGCCTGATTGGCGCTATCGCTGGCGGCCTGCTTGGCGGCGCTGGATCGCAGGGCGGCGACGAACCCGCGCCCTACACCGGGCCGATGCCGACCATCAAGCGCGGGAACTTCGCGCCTGATGCGACAAGCGGCTACAAACCTATGCAGGTGCCTCAGTTTGGCGGCCTGCTGTCTCAACCGCAGGGCTCGGGCGGGCTTGGGCGGTACATGGGAATCTTGGGGGGCTGATATGCGCGGACTACTTGACTTGGCAGACGACCCGGCATCGCAGGGCCTGCTGTCCCTCGGGCTGCGGCTGATGAGCACGCCGGGGAACTTCGGCACGGCTCTAGGGACTGCGGGGCTCGGCGCGATGGGCGACCTGAACCAAGCGACGCAGGCCAAGCAGCGGCGCGACTTGCTGGCGCAGGAAGAGAAGAACCGGGCGGCTGAACTGCTGATGAAACAGCAGCAGATGCAGCAACTCATCGCAGAGCAGCAGCGCAAGGCGGCGATTGACGCTGCCTACGCGGGCGCTATCCGCACGCCTGAGCAACAGGCGATGGCCGCGAACGGCGGGCCGACGATGACGGCTGCGAACGCTGCGCCCGGCATGGCTCCGGCAATCGATCAGAAAGCGCTGATTCAGGGCCTGATGAAGGCCGACCCGATGGCCGCGTATCAAATGCTGCAGCCTAAGCCGGCCGATTACAAGGTTGTCGGCGATGCCTTGGTCAGCGTGGGCCCGCAGGGCGTGAAAGAGGCTTACAGGGCGCCGGCCAAGCCCGAGCCGTTGCCTAGCGATGTCCGCGCCTTCCAGTTTGGTCAACAGAACCCCGAGTTCAACGAGTGGAAGCGCGCCCAAGCTGCGGCCGGCGCGACGCGCGTCAATGTGGACGCCGGCCAGCGCTTCGAGAACGCTTACAGCAGCGCGCAGGGCAAGTCGTTCTCTGAGACGATGGAGAACATCAACCGCGCCGGCTTTACCGCTCCTGCGCAGATTCGCAAGTTGGAGCGCATGACGCAGCTGCTTGAAGGCGTTGACGGCGGCCGGTTGGCGCCGCTGGGCCTTGAGGTTGCAAGCGCGGCAAACTCCATCGGGATCAAGATTGATCCGAAGCTGGGCAACAAGGAAGCATCGCAGGCGCTGGCGCGCGAGATTGCGGGCGGGTTCCGTCAGCCTGGCACCGGCCCGATGACGGACAAGGATTTCGAGAACTTCCTTCTGCAGGTGCCCGACCTTGCCAAGTCCGCAGAAGGCCGCCAGCAGATCACGTCAACCATGCGCGCCGCTCTGAACCGCGACATTCAACTCGCCAAGATGGCCCGCGAATACGAGCGCAAGAATGGGAAACTGGACGGCGGCTTCATGGATGAGGCGGCGCAGTTCATCGCAGAAAACCCGGTTGTCGGCAACCCGCAAGGCTGGCAACTGCTGAGCCCGCAAGGCCGGAGGCCCTAATGCTGATCTTTGACGTTAAGGGGCCGGACGGCAAGGTCTACGAAGTCAAGGCCCCGGAGGGAACCCCGCCCGCCGAACTGATAAGGCTTGCGCAGGCTCAACAGTCAGCGCAGCCACAGCCGGCGACCACTGGCGAGCGGTTGCTGGCCTCTGGTGTCGGGCGGTTCGCCAAGGGCATGAAAGACCCCATCGACGCGGGCGCACAATTGCTACCGCGTGCGCTGTCGTCGGTTACGTCTGGGTTTGGCATGTTCCCGAACCGCGCAAGCGAGTTCCTAGACCGTGAAGCCGCGTCGGTTGACTCTGGCATTAAGGAGTCGGAACGCGAATACCAAACCGCCCGATGGAAAGCCGGCCAAAGCGGCTTTGACGGCGGCCGGCTGGCTGGAAACATCGTCAACCCCGCAACGCTTGCCCTTGCGCGCGTGTCGCCTACGGGCGCGACAACCACGCTAGGCAGGGCGTTTCAAGGCGGTGTCGGAGGCATGCTCGGCGGTGTTGCTGCAACCCCGGTGACGGACACGTCGGACATTTCATTCGGCATGCAGAAGCTCGGCCAAGGCGTTGCTGGGGCTGCTGGCGGCGCTGTGGCGGCTCCTGTGCTGGGCAAGGTCATCGACGTACTCGCGCCGCGCGTCAAGGCCCTGCAAGCGACCATGACGAACCCGGAGGTTCTGGCCGCCCGCGTGAGCCAAGAGACGGACGACGCGCTGCGCCGGGTCTTTGCCGACATGGGCATGGATGAGCGCAACATCCCGCAAGAGGTGATGGCGCAACTCCGCAAAGACGTGTTGGCTTCGCTTCGTCAGGGCCAGAGGCTCGACGGCGCTGCGGCTCTCCGGCAAGCCGATTTCAAGGCGCAGGGCATCCCTGCGCTTCGCGGGCAGATCACGCGCGACGCTGACCAGTTCTCGCGCGAAATGAACCTTCGCGGCGTTGACGGTGTAGGCGACCCCATCCGCGCGCTTCTGGCGCAGCAGAATCAAAAAATCACCGCAGACCTGTCGAAGTTTGGCGGCACCCGCGCTGCTGAGAAGTTCGATGCGGGCGATGCGATGACGACTTCGCTTGCCAAGTTTGACGAGCAGGCGCGCGATGCCGTCTCAAGAGCCTACAAGAACGCCCGCGCGTCATCCGGCAAAGATTGGGACATCCCCCTAGGCGGGCTGTCTTCTGACGTTCAAGGCGTGGTCGATGACTTCGGCGTCGGCGCAGAAAAGAACGCGATCCCGTCAGCCATTTACAACCGTCTCAAGTCGCTAGGTGTTGTCGGCGACGGCATGACCCAGCGCAAGGTCTTCAACTACGAAGAGGCCGACAAGCTGCTGAAGCAGATCAATGCCCACATGAAGGGCGGCGACAACGGCTCACTAAGCGCACTGCACGGCGCGGTGAAGAAAGCGATTCTTGAGGGCGGCGGCGAGGGCGACCCGTTCGCCCCAGCCCGCAAACTGGCTGCGGAGCGTTTTGGCCTGTTGGATGCTGTGCCGGCGCTTAAGGGTGTTGTAGACGGCAGGGTCGCCCCGGATGACTTCGTGGACCGCTTCATTGTCAACGGCAAGGTGCGCGAGCTTCAGAAGCTGGCGAAGATTCTCCCGCCCGAGGACATGCTAGAGGCGCGCAAGCAGATCGCCCGCGTCATCTATGAAGGCGCGTTCAGGAACAACATTACCGGCGACAAAGCCGTGCAGCCGGCCGGGCTTCAGTCGGCAATGAAGAAGATCGGCACGGAAAAGCTGCGTGTCTTCTTCACGCCTACAGAGATTGACGAACTGAACCGCCTGACGCGCATCTCTGCGTATGCAAACACGGAGCCGGCTGCGGGGACTGTGGCGCGCGGCGGCAACCCTGGCGGGGTCTTGTTCGGCGGCATCGCTAGGCTCGGCGGCGCCGGGGCTGCTGTCGGTCAATCCCTGCCGCTGCTTGGCACAGGTGTAAACGCCGGCCGGCAGTCGCTGCAGGTGTCAGCGGCTATGAATCCACAAGTCCCAAAGACCCCGAACCTTACGCCCGAGGAGATATCCGCGATTTCGGGCCTGCTGGGGGTCTCTAGCGTGGCTGCTGGAGGCATTCTTGCGCCGCGCCCATAACGCCAGGACAAACGTCCAGAACACAACCCCAAGGGGCGCACCTAGTGCGCGTCGCCAGTCTTCAGCGTCCATCCGCACATCATAGCCAAGCGCACCCCCAGCGCCCCCCCCCCTAACAGCCGCTTTCGAGCGGCTTTTTCGTTTTTGGAGCCACCATGCCAGTGCCAACCGTAATCGGCGACCTGTCCACCACGATCAGCAGCAACAGCCCTGCGGGGAGCGATGTCCCGAGCACGCTGGATGACCACATTCGGGCGCACGCGGGGTTCATTGCCCAGCTTCGGGACGGCACCGGCTTTGCTGGCTCGCTCACGGTTCCGCTGAACGTGCGCAGCGCGGGGGCGACTCAGGGCCGGCTCGGCGTGCGTGCGGGGACAGGCTCGACGCAGACGGCGAATAGCTCGTTTGACGAGGTGGTCATTGACTCCAACGCGGACGCCGGCATCTCGATCCTGACCGGCGCATCTTCCCGGGGTGCTGTCCTGTTCGGCGACTCCGGCTCGGCGTTTGCGGGGCGGTTTCAGTACGACCACTCCACCGACACGGCAAGCGTGTGGGCTGCTGCTGCCCAACGTGTGGCGATTACGTCGGCCGGGTTGTCAGTCACTGGAAAGATCACGTCGGTCACTGAGGGCGCAGGTTCGGGTGTCACGGCAAGCACCAGCTACGACAACATCGTCATTGACTCCGAGAACAACGCCGGGCTGTCGATCCTGAGCGGCGCAACGTCTCTCGGCGGCGTGCGGTTCGGCCGGTCTTCCGACAACGACGCTGGCGGGGTGAACTACGACCACGCCACCGACACGCTGACTCTGATTGCCGGGGCCACGACTGTTGCAAGCTCGTCGTCGGCCGCGTTTACTGTGCCCGTTGCGCTTCAGGCACTGAGCATCGAAAGCACCGGGGGCCTTGCTAGCGGCCCCATCCGCAGCAGCGGCGGCCTCGGGTTCACCTCGGGCGCTGGCGGGACGGTGACGCAGCTTACAAGCAAGTCAACCCTCGTGACGCTGAACAAGACCAGCGGCGCAATCACGATGAATAACGCCGCTCTTGCTGCAAACACTGCGGTTAGCTTCACGTTCAATAACTCCAACCTCGGCCCGCAGTCCACGGTGTTCATGTGCATCCGCAGCGGGGCAACTACAGGCGGGTCTTACTCCGTCATCGTGGATAGCGTCTCTGGCGGCTCGTGCAGGGTCAGCGTTCGGAACCTGACGGGCGGCAGTTTGTCTGAGGCTCTGGTGCTGTCGTTCGTTGTGTTCGACGGCTCGGACTCCTAGCCATGAACGAGTGGCTGCACCCGACGCGGCTTTACTGGCACCACAACATAGGCGTCGCACGTCACGACGGCGTGGAATCAATTCTCCGTCATGCGCCGTGGCTAGAAGGTCTTCCCGGCATTTCGGAAATTGACTACATCCCCACAGTGATGGCGCATGTTCGCATCGGCCACGAGCGAATCCGGGACATGACCGCAATAGAACAGTCCCGCGCGATGGAGTTGCTGCTACGGATGGCGGCGAATGCCCGCGATGTTCTGGACGGCGACACCACCATTGCGATAGTGGGGATGGCATGACAGAGCCACGAATTATTCGCGGACTGACCGACACAGACCGCGCCCTGCAAGACCTCGCCCGGGATCAGCGAGCGCTAGCCGGAATGACCGGCGCCGACAGTGCCCGCATTGACACGCTGGTCAAGGAAGTCGGGACGATGGGCGGCAACGTCGAAGCCGTGCGCCAGAAGGTTGACGGCGTGGCGGAAGGCGTCAACGAACTGCGCGACGCGCTCACGGTTTTGGTGCGCCATGACGTGCAGATGCAAAACCACGCAGCCCAAAGCGACGCAATGAAGCGCGACGTTATCGGCCTGGGCGAGCGCGTGCAAACGCTGGAAAAGCAGATCGGCCCGGTAATCGAGATGCGGACATGGGTCATTGCCCTGTGCCTCGGCGCTGCCGGCTTGATCGTCTCCAAGTTGATAGGGCTGCTGTCGTGAAACCCATCCCCACCACCACACAACGCAGGCGTGCCCCTCACCTTGTGAGCGAGCCCCGGAAGATCGTCAGGCGCTATACCTTCAACGCACTAGCAGCCGTTGCCGCGTTTCAGGCGGCGTCGCTGGCGTGGGGCTTTCTGCCGCCCGCGTGGGTGCAGTGGCTCACGCTGGTTGTTGCGCTGCTGGGGGCGTTCGGCGCTTTCGTGGATCAGCCCGACACCCACTAACCCCGCCGCAGTCGCGGCTTATTTGCCAAGGAAAACATGACAAAGAAGCCGAAAGAACTCTCCGACATGAGGCCCACATGCAGCGGCTGTCGGTATTGGGACGAGGTTACCGAAGTGGGCGACGAAGAGAGATACGGCAACTGCCGGCGCTACCCGCCGACGATGCTGCAGTTCGATGAGAGCCCCTACCCTGTGTGGCCGCTGACCGCGAATAGCGAGTGGTGCGGCGAACTGCGGTCGGTGAACTGATGCCGCTCGTCCGCAACAGGGAAGAGGACATCATCGCGGCCTACAAAGCCGCGAACGGCGACATCCACGTTGCCGCCAACGTCCTCAACATCACGTCTCGGGCTCTTCACCAACGCATCGCAGAGTACGAAAACCGCACCGGGACAAAGGTTCGGTTCGGCAAAGGCTCTCGGGTCACGATCAGCCGCGACACAAGGCCCAACCCGATCACGCTTGACGATGGCGTCATCATGGTGGCGAGTGACTGCCACTACTGGCCCGACGACATCAGCACCGCTCATCGTGCGTTCTGTAAGCTCGCCAAGAAGCTCAGCCCCGACATCGTGATTGTCAACGGCGACGAGTTCGACGGCGCCAGCGTCTCGCGGCATGGTCGCATCGGCTGGGAGGCTCGCCCCACCGTCGCGCAGGAACTGAAGGCGCTGGAAGACCGCATGGGCGAGATATACGCCGCCAGCCGGGGCGCCCATCACCTCGGGACGTTCGGCAACCATACGTCTAGGTTCGACACGTACCTTGCGGCCCACTCCCCGGCGATGGAGGGTGTGCAGGGCATGCGGTATGAGGACAGGCTGCCGAACTGGCGCTATGCGTGGGCTTGGATGGTCAACGGCCACACGCTAATCAAGCACCGGATTAAAGGCGGCATCCACGCGACGTGGAACAACACAGCAGAGGCCCAGGTCAACACGGTAACCGGCCACTTGCACAATCTTCGCGTGACGCCTCGGACCACGATGGGGCCGACAAACGGCGGCAACCTGTACGGAGTCGATACGGGCATGCTGGCCGACCCGTGGGGGCCGCAGTTCGCATACGCCGAGCAGGGGCCTAGAAACTGGCGATCCGGCTTTGTGGTGCTGACGTTTGCCGGCGGCGTCCTCATGCCTCCCGAGCTTGTGCAGGTCGTCGATGATGGCGTGGTGTTCTTCCGTGGTTTGCAGATTCAGGTTTAGACACTGAAGCAGCAAAAGTCCAACGTGTTCACTTTTCGGCGGAATCTGTACACGTCGGCGGGACGTGTATAGCGCGCGAACGTATGGCGCGCCCGCACATGGCCGCTCCGACCGCGTAACCTTTGCCGCATTCAACCTCTTCAATTACTTGATCGCACATCCTCGCCGCCTCTTCCAGCGCAGCAAGGCGGGCAGCGGCGGCTCCTCGGTCAATCAACGCCTGAGCGTCGCTGCTGACGAGCGGATCAAGCGCGACCGATACGTGCCAGTTCAGCAGCCGGTGCAGAGACTCGCGCGGGTCATCGCTGGCGATTTCGTGCTGACAAACCAGCATGTCGTCAACCGTCTCGCGCCACTTGCGCTCTGCAGCCACGGCAGCGGCAGCGTAGGCGTGCATTTGGTCGGCGGTAAGCAGCGGCTGCACTTCTCGCTCGGGGTCGCGCAAAGCGTCTACCGGCTTGTGCATGAACAAGATCCAATAGTCGGGCGCGTCATGACGACGAACGCGCCAGTATTCGGGCTCCGGCAGCGGCGGCAGGGTCATCGCGCATCTCCTGTCATGGCGGCGTCGATTGCGGCGTCGAGGTTCGGCCCCTTTAGCGTGGCGTTGCGCCGGTACGCCCATGCGTGGTTGCCGTCGATGTTCAGGCCCATCGGGCTGAAGTCGTCGCGCAGCCACCTATACCGCTCGGCGTCGCGGCGTAGCGACTCAAGCTCAGCGGCTTGCGCAAGCAGCAGCGCTGCGGCTTCCTTGCCGTAGTCGCCACCGTTATGCAGTTTGTCGGCAAGCCAGCCGGCGCGGTCTTGGTCATCCATCGTCATCCCCTTAGTACACAATCCGCAACGTGGTTAGCGTTGTATCGCATGAAGCGTAAGTTGTTGATTCCTCGCAACGCAAAAACTTAAAGTAGTTTCGAGGAAACACGCGCAAGTTGCCGGCCTGCTGTATGTCAACAGAGAAAACCCGCATACTCTTGGTCTGCATGGGCAACATCTGCCGCACCTAGGGCGTATCGAATTTGTATCGGCTTTGCGCCTAAAGGTCTGCTGCGTCTTCAGTCATAGCAGGGGTGCAGGCCGCCACTGGCGGCGTAGGCGTCTTGCTGGGCTTTCCACTGCTCTTGACGGTGCTGCTCGCCCGCCTTGTAGATGTATGCGTCCAGGCTTGCCACGAACCGCAGCGCCATCGCGGCCGTCTGGATCGCTTCCTTCCGCACGTTCTCGGCATTGGTCTTGCCGGGCTCGTAGGTCATCTGCAGCACGTCCTTGGTAAGCTCGCCGAATTCCTCACCCAGCACCGCCAGCGCGTGCAGCGGGTCGGTCGGCCAGGTCGGGAACTTGGCGAGCGCCTTGCTCAGTTCGTGATGCACCGCCAGCAGTACGTCGGCGGGTCGTTCCTTGGTGTGCATGTCCATCACTTCACTCCTTGTTGTTGCTAGGCGGCCACAGCAGTTCTGCGCCCTCTTCTGGGTACTCGGCCAGCGAGACGTAAAGACCGTGCCCACTGTGGCCTTCGCCCCATTGCATGCGAACCTCTTGGAACTCGCCGCCGGGCGTGGCCGGCTGCATTAGGGCCATCAGTAGTTCGCAGGCGGCTTGGTCTAGCGTTACGTCCATCACTTCACTCCTCAAACCAGCGGGCCGGAATAAACGCCCCGGCAATCAGCAGCGCCATACCGACCGCACTTGCGATGGGGAAGAACGGCATCGCCATTACAAGAGCGATCCACAGCGCCAGAACAATGTCGCCGGCCATCACTTCACTCCTTTGCTTCGCTTGCGCTGTAGCCGCTCGGCGTACAGCCTGATAGCAGCCTCGTCTTCCGGGTGCGCCCAGAAGTTGCGCAGCAGCTTGTAGCCGGCAGCGCGCCAGCGGTCGATATAGTCGCGCTGGCGCTGGGCTGTGGATTTTGGGGTCATGTGGTGTGTAGGTGCCGGTTACGTGATCCGGCGTGCTTGGGCCAGCCGAAGCCGTCCAACCCATTCGATAACGCGCACCGATCGAACTCTGTGAAAAGGGCTTACGCCCTGTAGTAGTTGGTGATTTGGGTGCGGGCTTCCGCCCACGTTTGTGCGTCGATGACGCAGGGAAACACTCCCCGCTCGTTTTTGGACTTGAAGTTGTAGGCAAGGATGCCCGGGTTGCCCTTGGTGGGCTTGATGAGGGAGAGGCCCTTGAGTTGGGCCGCGCGGGTGACGTATTGGGCGTTGGTCATTTTGTTTGCTCCGTTGCGTTGTCGATGTCTGCATTCTACAGCCGTTGCGCCTAACGTCAAGGGGTGCAGGCAACTATTTTTCACTGTTACATCTGCACCCGCACCCGCACCGCTTCCACCCCGCGAGGGTCGGCGTACATGTCGGCCGCCTTCTGCGTCTTGTGGCCCAGCAGTGCTCGGGTATCAACGCCGCCCTGCGCGTCGTACAGGCGCTTTGACAAGCTGCGCAGTTCGTGGAACGTAGCCGCGCCATCATCCGGCAGCCCCGCCAGCGTGCGCGCTGCTGTGAACGCCTTGCTTACCCTGTCCGGGAACACCGCACTACCTGCCGGCGCATTGCCCCACGGGCTAACGTGGTGAACGAGGTAGCGGCTCACGACGCCAGTCCTGTGCTTCGTCAGGTCTTCCAGCGACACGCCCAACACGTCGAGCCTGATCCGCAGCGGCACCGCGATACGCACCCCCGTCTTGCTGCGCTGGTACGTGAGATGACCGTCTCCGATCATGTCGCGCGTCAGGCGTGTGATAGTCACTCTGTCGGCCCCTGTGACAAGCGCCAGCAGCATTGCGTGGGGTAGCCACTCCGCGACCTCTGCGGCCTTCGCGTGGATCGCCTGGAACGTCTCCAGCGTCAGCCGGCCGCGCTTCGTAGCGACTCGCGGCGCCTCCGTCACTTCTGCCGGGTTCGCATCCATCCAGCCTAGCGACATGCCGCGTTTGCAGATCGCCACTAGGCGCGAGCGCACAGCTTGCGCGCTGCGGTGCTTGCCGGCGTCTCGGATGCCTTCGACAATCTCGGCGCACTGACGCACCGTGAGCGTGCCGCATGGGACCGTGCCGAGAGCCCCGACGATGATCTTGTCAAGGCTGCGGAGTGACTTCGCGGTGTTGGGCTTGTCAGGCACCGGCATCTTTGCGACAAGCTGCGCAACGCTGTGATCCGCGCCGGTTAGCCGCTCGACTAGCGTAGGCTTGAGGCTGGCTAGGTGCTGATTCGCGGCGATGACTTCAGCGATTGCGTGCGCAAGGGGGACGCGACCGATTGCGAGCGTGCGGCCATCGGGGTGGCGATAGGCGTAGTAGCCGGGGCGCGGTTCCATAAGCCCTTTTGGCCATGAGGCGCGGGCTCGCTGGCGGCGGGCGGCGTTCACTTCGGCGCAATCAAAGGCCCGGCGTGCCCGCGTATTGCCGCCGAGCATGCCGCAGCGTCGCGCGACGCTCCAACTTTAGCGAGCGCATCGCAAATCGCCGCGCACCGCTCGCGCTCTGCGGATACGGCGGCGGCGGCGTATGCGAGCATGTCGCGCTCTGTCCAAACGCGCTCGTTTGTCGAGCACTCTTCGCCATACAGATATGGCGGCAGCGGCGGAAGGTTGTCAGTCATAGCCTCTCCAATAGCGACGGCATCGCCGTCTGTCTGCGCGCATCCTCGCGCACGTACCAGCCCTTTCCGACACGCTCCGGGGGCGGGAAGATTTCGCCCTGCCGCGCCCACTTGCGCAGCACCCACAGAGACGGCGGCGGGCTGTAGTGCTGGGCTGCCCATTGGGGCAGTGGAACTTTCTTCATGCGCAGTTCCGCAGCCCCATCCGGCGCGGCAGGTTGTCGGCCAGCGTGTGCAGCAGCGTCTTAAGCGCGGCGCATTGCGTGGCCCCGGTGTCAATGTCCACCATCCGGCACGACACGTAGCCCACGCGCGGCTCGATGCGCAAACGCGGGCCGCCGTGACTTGTCAGGTCAAGGTCGATGGTCTGCCGGCTGTCTATGATCGGCGGCCGGTCGGGGATGCCTGCGTCGCGCTCGGCTTGGGCTTTGACATCGCGCCAGCGGGCATTCGCTGCGCGCTGGTGTCGCTGGGATTTGCGTTTGTGCATGCTGCAAAGTCTCCAGATGTTGTCTAAAACACGTTAG
>JACCDR011853314.1_pt1 | contig 33889 bp, 41 predicted proteins | sample 7446431 | NCBI WGS metagenome assembly JACCDR01 (sample SAMN15323443, study PRJNA562643) | freshwater metagenome | isolation source: river surface water | place: USA:Blue River Watershed | collected 2017-08-17
CATTCTTCATTGGTTACGATCAGCGGGTCGTATGCGGCAACGCTAGGCGGGACAGGCAACAAGGTTATCTCAACCAGTTGCGCACAGATTCGGCAACGCACAGCCAATTTCTACTGTGACGGGTTGGCGCATATCGACGGGATTAACGGCGTGAATGCGCAAGCAACATTTGCTCAAGTTGCTGCCGTACCAGCTATGTCAAATCTATTGATTCGAGGTCTTTCTACTGGCCTATCTGGATCGACAACGGTGGGGCCAAGCACCTACGAAATCAGCAACATGGTTTCGCTCAACAATACGAATGACGCTTTGTTTTGGGGTGGCCATACATTTAATCTGGTTGATCCTAGCTGGTCTGCGTCGATTTCTGCTTTGAATCATGCGGCAGCTACAGGAACTTTCAACGAGAAATACACCTATGGCATGACGCTGAAAAACTCGTCAGACGTGGCGATTTCTGGCGTTCAGGTGTTTTGCAAAGACGTATTCGGAACGCAGGCATTCAACACTTCAGCAGATGGCTCTGGTGTTGTCTCTCAACAAAAGATTACCTACAAGTCATTCGTTAAATCGGTCGCGCTCAGTACGTCATACACCACCACGACCTATTCTCCGCACACGTTCAGATACCGGAAATACGGCTATCAAGCAGTGCAGGAAACATCCACGGTCAATGCACCGATACTGTCGTCAAAGTCACTGCTGACCAATGCGTTTGTTGTAGCGTCTGAAGCGACGGCGGCTGCTTATACCGGCGTATCCATATCAGGCGCAGGGAAAACAATAACGCTATCGTCTGCACGCTCTGTTCAAGAGATATACGACTACAGCCAAGCATGGGCCGATGACTCCGGCAACATGCAATACGATGAGCCGCTATCGACCGTTGATGGTACGAACTTCACGATCACGGCTTCATGGGTTCTTAATGCTGGCGCACACCTGAGTTATGGCGGCAAGCGGCTTTCTGGTGGCGTGATTAAGCTCGGTGCGGCTGGTACTTACTCGCCAGTTATCGGCACGACAACGATTGATTTCACGGCATCTGGCACGTTCAATCTTGCCGGTATTGACTGCACTGGAACGGTGACATTCACCAATTCATCAGGCGGAAGTGTTACAGCGGAAATACCTGCTGGATTGTCGTATGTGAATACCGGGCCAAGCATTACGATCAGCGCGCCACAGGTTTATGCGACGGCTACGGTGCTCGCGAATACCCGTGTGCAGCTTTACAACGTCACCACGGATACAGAGATTGATAACGCATTCGTCACGGGCACAAGTTACAGCTATGCCATTACATCGGAAGCGGTATCTGGTGATGTGCTGCGGCTCCGTGCGTGCAAGCTAGGGAAAGTTGCAGGCGAGGCTTCTGGTGTATGGGGTTCGTCTGGCGTCGAGTTCCTTGTGACGCAGCCTGACGATTCTATCTATACAACGTGGGGCATTGATGGCTCAACGATCACGGAATTTACTGGTGATGTTACCGGCCACATTTACATCGACACCAACGATCTGGACGGACTGACGACCAAAGTTCGCTTGGGTGCGTGGTACTCGTATGTGCTGACAACAGAGATCGGCATCCGTCACTTCTATGGTGCGGTCAGTTACCTTGCCGCAAATGCCATTCGTATCAATGTTGATGTAGCCGACATTTTGATTGAAAACGTCAATTCATCTACGGCGCTTACTTTTACTGATACTGATGTTCGACTCTATCGCTCTGACGGGACAAGCATCATTGCGCCAACTTCCTACAGCATCCACAACGATTATTCTGGCGTGCCCGATGTGTCAGTGGTGACTGTTAGCGGGGTGAATGTAATCACTGGCGACATTGCTGACATCGCTACGGCCAGTGAAATAGCAACTGCCGTTTGGAGCAAGACGCTCCCATGACGGCAGCGGAAAGGCTTGTTGCTTTAGCCGGAACAAGCGGCATCGCTTCGGTACTGTTGGGCATGATCGGATCGGGCGCAAACACTGGCGCTGCATTGGTCAATTATTCCGGCTTGCCAAGCGGAACGGCAACGCAGCACCTATTAACTGACGTTGCAAGTTCGTCATTCCAGCCTTGGATAATTCTCGCTCGTCGCCGTGGTCGCAGGTGAGGTGCACGTACTGATTTGACCAGCTAATAACGTGCGCGCATGAGCAACTACGACCCTCTCGACCTACGCAGCCAAGAGCGCAGCAAGTCCGAACAGGAAAGCCGTGATCGGCTGGCGCGAGAGAACGAGGAAGACGATTTGAAGTGGCTCATGAGCAGCAAGCGTGGTCGCCGGATTATCTGGCGGCTTCTTGGTCAGTCTGGTGTGTTCCGGCTGTCGTTCAATACCAATGCGGTCGCTATGGCATTCGCAGAAGGTAACAGGAACTTCGGCAATCGCACAATCACGATGATCAACACGATCTGCCCTGAGCTTTATCCGACTATGGTCAAGGAAAATGCAAATGAACGAAAACACGCTGATGACGGAATCGACGCCTGAAAACGCCAACGATGGTACGTCCGCATCGCAGAACGCCGAAGGTCAGCAGCCGGTGACGGCTGAAGCCCAAGGCAATGAGCAGCAGGCAACCGAAGGGCAGAGCCAAGAAAGCCAACAGGCTAACGAGGCAAAGACCGAAGGCGAGAGCAAAGAAGCCGAAAAGCTGACCGCTCCCGAGAAATACGAATTCAAGGCACCTGAAGGTCAGCAGTTTGACCCGCAGGTGATTGAAGCGTACTCGGAGATCGCCAAGGAATTGAATCTGCCGCAGGAGTCGGCTCAGAAAATCATCGACAAGATCGCGCCTGTCATGGCTGAAAAGCAGATGCGGGTAATGGAGCAGGCCCGTAACGAATGGGCTGAAGCCACGCGATCCGACAAGGAATTCGGCGGCGACAAGCTGGACGAAAACCTTGCCGCTGCCAAGAGCGCCTTGAAAGCGTTTGGCAATGATTCTCTGACCAATCTGCTCAATGAGTCTGGTCTTGGCAATCACCCGGAAGTCATCCGGTTCATGGTCAAGGCTGGCAAGGCAATCAGTGAGGACGGTTTTGTTCGTGGGCAGCGTCAATCGACTGCCAATGACGATCCCGCCAAACGTCTATTTCCAAATCAAGCGTAAGGAGTAACAACAAATGGCAACTCTCTCTGCAATCCATCCGACTCTGTTGGATGTAACCAAGCGACTCGATCCGCAAGGTAAAGTCGATACCATCGCTGAACTGCTGTCTCAGACCAACGAAATTCTGGACGACATGGTTTGGCTTGAAGGCAACCTGCCGACCGGCAATCGCACCACCATTCGCACCGGCCTTCCGGCTCCGACCTGGCGCAAACTGTACGGTGGCGTTCAGCCGAACAAATCGACCACCGCACAGATCACCGATTCATGCGGTATGTTGGAAGCCTATGCCGAAGTTGATAAGGCGCTGGCTGACCTGAACGGCAACACTGCCGGTTTCCGTCTGTCCGAAGATCGCGCTTTCATCGAAGGCATGAACCAAGAGTTCGCGCAGACCCTGTTCTACGGCAGCGAAACCACTGAAGCCGAAGCATTTACCGGCTTTAGCCCGCGCTTCAATACGAAGTCCGGCGCTACCAACGGTGAAAACGTCCTGCTTGCTGACGGTTCCGCTTCTGGCGCAGATCAGACCTCGATCTGGCTGGTTGTATGGGGTCCGAACACCGTCCATGGTATCTACCCGAAAGGCTCCAAGGCTGGGCTGGCTATGAACGACAAGGGCCAAGTTACCATTGAGAACGTCGATGGCAACGGTGGCCGCATGGAAGCCTATCGCACTCACTACCGTTGGGATTGCGGTCTGTCCGTGCGTGACTGGCGCTATGTGGTTCGTATCGCCAACGTCGATACCTCGGCACTGACCAAGAACGCTTCTGCCGGTTCCGACCTGATTGACATGATGACCCAGGCTTGCGAAATGATTCCTTCGCTGTCCATGGGCCGTCCTGCCTTCTACATGAACCGCACCGTTCGCTCCTTCCTGCGTCGCCAGATCATGAACAAGGTCGCTTCCTCGACCCTGACCATGGAACAGGTAGCAGGCAAGCACGTCACCATGTTCGACGGTATCCCGGTACGCCGCTGCGACCAGATTCTCTCGACCGAATCCGTCATCTCCTAATTGAAGGGAATTTCAAAATGATTCTTGATGAACGAAATGAATTTGCGGATGCCTTGGCAGTCACTTCCACTGCCATCTCCGACGTTATCGACCTTGGTGCAACGCCGACCCTGCGCTCTTTGGGCGCTGGCGAACCGTTGTATCTGGTCATCTCCTGTGACGAAGCTGCCACTGCTGCCGGCGCTGCTACCGTGACTTTCTCGCTCGAATCGGACAGCACCGCTGATCTGGCTACCAGCGCGACCGTTCATGCTACGACCGCAGCCATCGGCAAGGCGACGCTGGTTGTTGGCTATACCGTTGCGGTCATTCCGTTGCCGGTAGCTGCCACCTATGAGCGTTACCTTGGCGTGCGCTTCACCGTCGCCACCGGTCCGCTGACGGCTGGCAAGTTCTCGGCCTTCCTGACTCCGACGCCGGCACTGGGTACGATCTACCCGGACGCTACGAACTAAGGAGCTAGGCGATGAGCGTTAAAGTTAAAGCATTGCAAGCAGGCTTTTACGGCGGCGCTCGTCGCCGTCCTGGTCAAGTCTTTGAGATCAAGGACGATGATAAGCCGGGGCGCTGGATGGAAGTTCTGTCTGCTGCTGACGAAGCGAAGGAAGAAGCCAAGCCGCGCGGTCGCAAGCCTCGCGGTGATGGTCCGCAGACTTTCGCTGACATCACCAAGCAGGATGTAGCCGCTCTCACGCCAAAAGGCTTGGAGAGCGAACAGTAATTTGTCTCCCCTCTGTGGAAACTCCGCAGCTTTACGGGGGGCTTCGGCTCCCCGTTTTTTTTAGAGGTTCAACATGGCATCATCCATCGACATCGTGAATATCGCACTGGCGCATCTTGGGGATGATGCGACGGTTTCCAGCATTGACCCGCCAGAAGGATCGCCACAAGCCGAGCATGCGGCTCGCTTCTATCCTGTGGCACTGGCGACGCTGCTTGAATCGCACAACTGGAAATTCGCTACCCGCCGTGCATCGCTTGCTTTGCTCGATGTTGATACGTTCAACTGGACGTATGCCTATGCAGAGCCAAGCGGCGCGACTCGGATTATCTCGATTCTTCCCGGTACAGCCATGTCAACAGACGAAGGCGAGCCATTCGAGACGATGGGCGACGACTCAGGCAATGCGCTGATCTATACCGACTTGGAAGATGCGACGGCGATCTATACCGTCAGCGTCACCGATACAACCAAGTTTTCGCCGCTGTTCGTTGATGCGCTGAGTCGATTGCTCGCGGCCTATCTCGCTGGCCCAGTCATCAAGGGTGATGCTGGCAAGGCTGAATCCAAGGCGCAGATGCAATTCTTCCGCGCTGCCCTAGCTGCTGCCGTTTCTGCTGACTCCAATCAGCGCAAGGTAGATATTGAGCATCCGGTTGATTGGATTACGGGGCGCTGAGATGGCGAACGTCAAAACACTACAAAGATCATTCAACGGTGGCGAGCTTGCGCCGGAAATGTTTGGGCAGATCAATGACCCGAAATATCAGGCCGGCACTGCGAAGATGCGCAATTTCATCTGCAAGCCACAGGGACCGGCAGACAATCGCCCGGGCTTCGCATTCGTTCGCGAAGTCAAAGACAGCACGAAGAAGGTTCGCCTGATCCCATTCACCTACTCGACATCGCAGACAATGGTGATCGAGATGGGTGCGGGCTATATCCGATTTCACACAGACGGCGCAACGCTGCTTTCCGCTGGCGTGCCGTATGAGATCAGCAACCCGTATGCCGAAGCCGACCTGTTCGATCTGCACTATGTCCAATCGGCTGATGTACTGACTATCGTTCATCCAAGCTATGCGCCGCGTGAATTGCGCCGGCTTGCAGCAACCAACTGGACGCTCACGACGATCTCATTTGCTGCGCCGATTGCTGCACCGTCAGAGCCAACTGTGGTTGCATCTGGACACACTGTTGATAAATATACGTATTACTACGTAGTCACGGCGATTGCGTCCGATGGTGTCAGCGAATCCGTGGCTTCATCTTCTGGCAACGATGGCGGTAACCTGTTCGAGACAGGCGGCATCGTGACGATCTCATGGACTTCAGTCAGTGGCGCGACTCGATACAACGTCTATAAGCAGCAGGGCGGTCTATACGGCTACATCGGGCAGACTGACGGCACCAGCATCATTGACGACAACATCGCGCCTGACCTGTCAAAGACGCCGCCAATCTACGACGCCGTGTTCTCTGGCTCTGGTGAATATCCTGCCGCGGTGTCCTACTTTGAGCAGCGCCGATGCTTTGCCGGCACAACCAATTCGCCTCAGTCCATTTGGATGACCAAAAGCGGCACCGAGACTGATATGAGCTATGGCCTGCCGACACGCGACGATGACCGCATCAAGTTTCGCGTTGCCGCCCGTGAAGCCAACACGATCCGCCATATCGTGCCACTGTCACAACTGCTGCTGCTGACCAGTTCGGCAGAGTGGCGCGTGGCTTCTGTCAATTCGGATGCCATCACGCCGACCTCAATTTCGGTCAAGCCGCAAAGCTATGTTGGCGCGAATAACGTGCAGCCGGTCATCGTCAATAACACGCTGCTTTACGGTGCTGCGCGTGGTGGTCACATACGAGAACTGGCTTACAACTGGCAGGCTTCTGGATTTATTACTGGTGATCTGTCGCTGCGTGCGCCGCATCTGTTCGACAACCTGGATGTCACGGATATGGCCTATTCCAAAGCGCCTATCCCGCTTGTCTGGTTCATCTCGACATCGGGCAAGCTGCTCGGTATTACCTACGTGCCAGAGCAGCAGATCGGCGCATGGCATCAGCACGATACTGACGGCTCGTTCGAATCCTGCTGCGTTGTCGCTGAAGGCAATGAGGACCGTCTGTATGTCGTCGTCAAGCGCAATATTGACGGCGCTGACGTTCGCTACATTGAGCGCATGGCGTCGCGGCAATTCACCGACCAAGAAGATGCTTTCTTTGTCGATGCCGGCGCAACATATGACGGATCTCCTGCCACGACGATCAGCGGACTTGATCATCTGGAAGGCGAGACGGTCAGCATCCTTGCCGATGGTGCCGTACATCCGCAGCGTGTTGTATCTGGTGGCTCGATCACACTGGACAATGAGGCGAGCGTGGTTCATGTCGGATTGCCGTATCAGTCCGACCTGCAAACGCTGCCGCTTGCCATGCAGATAGACAACGCATTTGGACAGGGGCGCTACAAAAACGTGAATCGCGCTTGGCTGCGCGTTTATCGCTCGTCCGGTATCTTCGTTGGGCCGGATGAAAATCGGCTCACCGAGGCCAAGCAACGCACGACTGAGCCATACGGATCGCCGCCTGAACTCAAGAGCGAAGAAATACAAGTCATGCTAACGCCGTCATGGGCTGATTCTGGTCAGGTGTATGTGCGCCAGTCTGACCCGCTGCCGCTAACCATAGTTTCGATGACGCTTGAGATTGCACTAGGCGGATAAAGGAAAAACCCCGGAGGCTTGTGGCTTCCGGGGTTTAGTGCTTGGCTCACCGACCTCTCACTAGTGTATGCCGTTGAGGCCGCTACGCGATCAGATGATTTCGAGCCTCAAGCTCTCGTCAGGCGTAGTGACATACACGGGTTCCCTACTTGCCAAGCGCGGGAACGTAAGCGCTTTGTTGGTGGCCGGTGCTGATCTCCGGCTTGGCTCAGTAACGATCGGCTAGGCTAACCACCTCGTCAGATGGCTGGTTACACACTTAATAGCTGCGTTGCCGCTGTTCCGCTGCGTGTCAGCCCACGCATTCACCAACACGGCTGCATCCCCGGGGCGCACTCCGAAACCTTCCCAAGTTTCGGTTGCTAGAGATGCATGCGTGTTGATACTGCATCAATATATTATCACAAAGATTGATTTGTGCAATAAGTGCACGTATTAGCGCGTCACGCTCATACCCTTGGCCCGTCATGACAAAGGGGCCGGCATGTCCTTCTATTCAAATCCGTGGGGGCCGACAAGTTCAACGCTGCTGATCGGTGACACCACGTATAACGCTATGGGCAACGTGTCGCCTATGGCGTCAGCACCAGCAGCGTCCGCCTCGTCGATGAACTTTGGCAACCTCGGAATGGAGATGCAGATATTTGGCGCTATCTCCGGCGCTATCGGCTCCTTCTACGCAGCAAAGCAGCAGCAGGCGAATCTTCGCTTTCAAGCCGAGATGTCGCAGATCAACGCACGCATGGCCGAGAGTCAGGCGCAGTCGCTACTTGACCAAGGGCAGCGGCAGATTGGTCAGATCACCATGCGCGCCGGAAAGGTCAAATCTGCGCAGCGTGCGGCAATGGCGGCAAACGGCATTGTTCTCGGTGAAGGCAGCGCGGCTGAAGTCGAAGCCACGACTGACCTGATCAAAGAGATCGACGCGCTGACCATCAACGCCAATGCGACACGCGCTGCATGGGCTTCGCGTACTCAGGGCGTCAATGAATCGAATCGTGCGCTGCTGTCTCGCGCATCTGCTGACGCCATCAGCCCGTTTGCATCCGGCATGACATCGCTGATCGGTAGCGCCGGCTCAGTTGCGCAGACATGGTATCGAGACAATCGCCGGCTGCGTTACGCGCAAGAATAAGGAAAGCAGATGCCGACAGTACCAATTATTGATCTGCCGCAAGTCAATCCAACGGCAGAACCGCAATCCCGATTCGACGCGCCACAGCAGCCGGAAATCGCCGGTAAGCAGATGCAGCAGATGGGCGACGCATGGCTAAAGGCTGGCGTTGCTGCTCGCACGATTGCCGACCGCATCCAGGCTGACAAAGACGATGCCGCAACTAAGGAGATGGACAACAAGCTATCAGATCAACTGCGTGTCATTCTGCACAGTCCTGAAGGCGGCTATCTGAATCGTGTCGGCAAGTCGGCCGTTGAAGGGCGCGACGGCATTACCGAAGCCATCCGCAAGGCACGCGAGACAGTCGAAACCAGCACTGATGACCCGTTCCAGCGTGCCATGTTCAAATCTGTAGCGGATCGCCGCATTCAGTCGGCGCTGCTTCAAGTCGATTCGCACGCATCGCATCAGACGAAGGTATGGCATGAGGGCGAGTCAATTGCTCGCATGAAGTCGTCAGCCGCCGATGCCATCGCCAACTCTGCCGGATGGAAAACTGACGGGAGCCTGTACGCATCAGCCAAGGCAACGGCGCTATCTGAAGTCGATGCGCTTGCTGACTTGCGCGGCTACGACTCAGCGCAGCGCGAGCAGTTGAAAGCCGAGACACTTGCCGGTATTCATACGGCTGTGCTGTCCAACATGGTCAGCTTGGGCCAAGCAAAGACGGCACGCGAATACCTTGAATCTGCTGCGCCTGAGATTGCCAAAGGTGCGCCTGACAAGCTAGACAACCTGCGCAACCTCGTTAAGACGGCTGGCGTGAAAGAGGAAGCCATTGGCCTGTCGCAATCGCTCAAGGGTGGATTGCAGCAGCAGATCAAGTCGCTGGATGGCATGGTATCTAAAGGCTCGATCACGCCTGAGGTCTATGACGATGCGCGACGCCGAGTTGAGCATAACTGGCAGTTGCGCAAGACGATGGAAAACGAAGGCAACAAGTCCGCTATGGGTGCGTTTCAGGATTGGATTCTGAAGAATCCCGGAAAGTCGATTCAAGACGCGCCAACGCAGCTTTATACGTGGGCGAAGGGTCAAGGGCATCTTGCGTCACTGGATGCGTTTGCGCAGCGTGAAGGGCGGCCGGCTGAACGGCAAACAGAGCTAAAGACACGCGGCGCTTTGCTCGACATGGCGACGAACAATCCAGAAGCGTTCATCACCGAATTCCGAGACAACGGATTTTTGACCCGCACCGACTTGGGCGCGAATGGCATCCGTGAGATGCAGAACATCGCTGCCGACATCATGCGCAACGGCGGCAAGTACAAGCAGGAATTCACGCCTGCCGTGCTTCAGGATGGCGTGCCTAAGTCTCTGCTTGCGCGTGACAAGAAAGACGAAAAAGACGCATTCACGGCGATCATGGCTGAAGAACAGGCGAAGTGGATCAAGTCGAATCCTGGGAAAGTTCCAGATGCAGCCGCGCACGCATCCGTCATTCAGGCTGCAAACAAGGAATGGATCAGCATCGGCAAGTTCTATAACTCGAAAGAGCCTGCCTATAAGGTCCGCGCTGGCGGTGATGCGCGCGCTGTTCCGTCTGACTTCTATCAAGGCATGAAAGCAGCCGGCGCAAAAGATGAAGAAATTTTGGCCGCTTGGAAACTTAGACAGGGCAATCGCTAATGAGTGAATACGACGATCTGCTAGCGCAAGTTCGCGCCGGCAAAGGTGCTGCGCCTGCCGCTGGTGGCAATGAATACGCCGACCTGTTGGCGCAAGTCCGTGGGCAGAAACCAGACCCGGCAGTGGTGCAGTCATCGCTGATCACCTCGTCGTTTTACAAGCCAGATGACGAAGCGCAAAAGCAAAAGCTAGCACGCGATCTCAAGTCATACCTTGGTGAAGATTGGTCGCCGTCAGCCGTTGATCCAGCCGAAGCGCAGCGCCGGTTGCGCGTGGTCGAAAACGATCATGTCCTGCGCAACTCTCCGAAGCTGGCACAAAACTTTCTGAATCCTGAGTTTGCGCGGATTGCGCATGATGACGCTGGAACGCTTGGCCGTATCGAGAAGGCTTGGGGCGGTCGGACGGCAAAAGATGTTGCAGGCGATGTCCTTGTAACTGGCTTCAAGGGCGCTGTCGGCCTGCCGCAGTCATTTGTCGGCTTGGCTGACATCTTCACGGGCGGTCGAGTCGGGAAAGGATTGGAGTCTGCCGGGTTCCGGTTCAATGAGACTCAGAAGATTCTCGATAGCCTTTACTCAGACCCGCAGCAGCAGGCTAACGCTGCCGTGCGTAGTGCTGACGGCATTGGTGAAACGCTACTTACCGCGCTACAGAATCCAAGCACCATTGCAACAACGGTTGGCGAGTCAATCCCGCAAATGCTTGGCGGCGCTGCCATTGGTCGCGGCTTGCTGTCCGCAGGCGGTCGCGCTGTTGGTGCTGGCATGGCAGGGCCAAATCTTCCCGGGTGGCTTGCTCGCGCATTCGGTGACAAGTGGGCGCCGATTCTGGCCGGTGCTGCTGGTGAGGGTATTCTTGGCGCTGGCGCTGCTGCTGAACAAACTCGCGGCGAAACAGACGATGGGCTGCTGACGGCAAAACAATCGCTGTCTGCTATCGGTAGCGGTATTGGAACCGGCTTGTTCTCGGTGGCTGGCGGTGCAGTTGCAAGCAAACTTGGCTTGGCCGATCTCGACACTGCACTAGTCAAAGGCGGCTTGGATCAGGCAAGCGCAAGCACGCTGCAAAAAGGCTTTGTGCGCAAGATCACGGAAGCCGGCATCTCTGAAGGCTTGTTTGAAGAAATGCCGCAGTCTGCACAAGAGCAGATGTGGCAAAACTTCGCGCTTGATCGTCCGTTGATGGATGGCGTCGGCAATGCCGCAGCGATGGGTTTGCTTGCAGGCTTGGCTACTGGCGGTGCTGTGCAGGGCTACAACAGCTTTGTTCAGCGCGTAGGCGATCAGGCGTTGCGCGATCAGCAGGCCGAGCGCGCCCAACAATTCGCCGCAGCAATGGCCGAGTTCAGCACCTACGCCGAAGCTAGCCTGTTGCGCCAGCGTTCAGTAGAAGATGCGCAGGGCTACTTTCAGTCGCTTATGGACGAAGGGCGAGACAGCGTATTCATCACGCCGGAAGCCTTCGCGCAGTCGGGCATGGCCGAAGTCATCGCGCAGGCTATTCCGTCCGTACGCGAGCAGTTGAACAGCGCGATTCAGACGGGCCATGACATCAGCCTGCCGATTGCCGAGCTAATGGCTGCGGTGCCTGGTGAGCAGCTGAATCAGTCAATCCTGCCGAATGTCTCTGAAACACCGGGCGGATTCACGCCGACGACCTCGCAGGAATACATGCAGAGCGGTCGGGCGCAGGAACTTGAGCGCATCGTGACTGAAACGCTGCGAGAAAAAGAAGTCGATGACGCATTCGTGACTAGCCAGCAGGCGGTGAAAGATGCCGTGCTGTCGAACCTGAACCAAGTCGGGCGCAATACACAGCAGGTGAATGAAGGCTATGCAACGCTGATTGCTTCCTATGCCGCAGTACGTGGCGCACAGTTGGGCGTGACTCCGGAAGAATTTTTTACCAAGCGGATGCTGCGCGTTACGGCTGAAGGTGTTGATGGGGAAGCGTTTGCGCAGGGTGCATTCTCTGGCATGTCACGCGAAGAATTTATGGGATCGCCTAAGATCACAAAAAACTCGAACGCTTCTGATCTTGTGCCGAGAGCATACAAATTTTTGGATGATGTTGAGTCAGTTCCGTTTATCAATGGGCTGACGGCTAAGTATCACGATAACGGGGCCGCTGTATTCGACGGCGAAAAGGTTATAGCCAGCTATAACAGCGGCGACACGCTGGTTGTAGATAAGAAGTATCGTCGTCGCGGGATTGCAGAAGAGCTTGTTTATCAGTGGCGCACAAAGTATCCGGCCCCTGCTGTAGCGACGACGCGAACCAAGACTTCTCAAGCTATTCAAGAAAAGGTATGGGCAAGAATACAAAGGGAGCAACAACTCGCACAATCCCCCACGGTAAACGCCAAAAAAGCCGAGAATTACACAGCCGAAACAATCGAAGTCGATGGCGTGACTCGACCGACGAAGAACAGCAACGGGAAGCAGATTGCGCAGACTGAGGAAGGGCTGCGGAATTTTTGGAAGTGGTTTGGCTCGGAAGGAATGATGGATAGCCAAGGTCGCCCAGTCGTCCTGTATCACGGCAGCAAGACGCCGGAAAACTTGACGCAGTTTATCCCAGGCGGAACGGAAGGATCGCGGCTCACTGGCGACGCTTATGGAGTCGCCGCATATTTCACTACAAGCCAGAATGAAGCCGGCGCGCCTGTGTATGTTGGCGAGACTGGCGCGGTGTTTCCTGTTTATGTGCGCGGCAATCTTTTGAATCTTGAAGCGCCAACACAAGACCAACTGGCGGCGCTCACAGAGTTTGCTCGCGATAATCTCCTGCCTTCAGACAAAGCACGTTTTGATGCTGGTCGTGATCGTCGCGAGTTTGATAACGTAGAGGAAGCGCGCGATTTCTTTGCATCGCAACGCGAGAACTATAAAGCGTTCGGTGATGGCATGGCTCGCAATGAGCCTGAAGCTATTGCAGAAGGGGATAAATTCATTGTTGAATATACCAACTTCGACGCCGACATTGAGGTAAAAACACCGCAGGATGTAAGTGCGCTGGCGCGAGCAGTCGGCTATGACTCCATGGCTTCTATGTTCGATGGCCTCGTCATGAACAAAGTAGGCGGTCGCCAGTGGGCAATTATGTACCGGCCTGCTGGTAACGTTAAAAGTGCGTCAGGCAACAGCGGCCAATTCGATCCGGCTGATGCAAATATTCTCCGCCAAGGTGAAAAGAATCGCGGCTCATTCAGTCCATCCACAAACCTGATCACGCTGCTGAAAGACGCTGATCTATCGACGTTCCTGCACGAATCCGCCCATTACTTCTTTGAGACAGATATTGCCATAGCCGGCGAACTGCTCATGCAGGCGCGGAATGGTGAAGGGCTGAACGCAGGCGAGCAGCAGATTCTTAGCGATGTCAGCGCGTTGCTGTCGTGGCATGGGATTCAAGGCGTGATCGAAGAACAGTTTGCGCAGTGGTCCATGATGGACTTTGAAGAAAAGCGCAGCTACCACGAACGAACGGCAGAATCGTTTGAGAAGTATCTGTTTGAAGGCAAAGCGCCGAGTATCGAACTGCAATCGTACTTCCAGAAGTTCAGCGCATGGATGAAGTCGGTCTATCAGTCGGTCAAGAATTTCCTTGCGCGGAACCCGGAAGCCGGCAAGCTGAACGATGAAGTGCGCGCCGTGTTTGATCGGATGCTGGCGACTGATGAACAGATCAAGATTGCCGAGCAAGCGCGTTCGATGATGCCGCTATTCATGGCACCAGAACAAGCCGGCTGGACGCCTGAGCAGTTTGCCGAGTATCAGAACCTTGGCGCAGGTGCTACGGCGCAGGCTGTCGCGGAACTGCAAGCGAATGGATTGCAGGACTTGGCTTGGTCTGATCGCTTGCGGCTTAAGGCGCTGCGCAAGGTTAAGCGAGATGCAGCCGAAGCGCGCGCAGCAATGGAAAGCGAGGCACGCCGCGAGGTGCTGACTCAGGATGTCTATCGTGCTTGGGCGTTCCTGACCGGCAAGCTGACGGATGACGACAAACTTGATCCGGTTGCAATGCCGCCAAAGTCTAAGGCTGGTCCGCTGGATGAATCCGTAGATTCGCTATTCACGGCCATTGCCAAGCTAGGCGGTCTGAAAAAGGCTGAAGTCATTGGCACCTGGGGAACCGATCCAGCAGACAAGCCACGCGCTCCGATCTTTGGCGGTCATGTGTGGCGCGTCGATGGCGGCATGTCGATTGATGGCATGGCCGAGGCGCTTGGGCAATACGGCTATCTGACGCTGGACGAAAACGGCAAGGCTGATCTGCAAGAGTTTGAGCGCCTATTTGCTGAAGAACTGTCAGGCAATCCGCAGTATTCAAGCAATGTCGATCCTGCTGTATTCCGTGGGCCGCAGCCGAATGTTGTGGCGAACCCTGAAGGGCTGAACGCTGCACGCTTGAGCCTTGATGGGCTGTTCGAGATGGGCGTATCGACTGAGGTGGTCAATCTGCTGAAGTCGCGGAAGATGACGGCAGAGGATGGGCTTGCTCCTGAACTGATTGCGCCGATGTTCCGCTATGAGACTGCCGACGAAATGGTGCAGGCATTGGCGCAGGCTGTTCCGCCGAAAGAAGCCATTGCCGCGCTGACCGACAAAAAAATGCTCGAGCAATTCGGCAACCTTGCGACGCCGGAAGGTATCGAGCAAGCTGCCGATGCTGCCGTGCATAACGAGATTCGGGCGCGCATGGTGGCGACGGAACTTGCCGCGCTTGAGAATGCTGTGAGTCCTCGCGAAACGGTGACGGACAAGAGCGGCAGACAGCGCAGCGTGGCGACGATGCCGAAGCTCGCCAAGCAATACGCTGACAACCTGATCGCCAAGCTGAAGATTCGCAATGTCCGCCCGGGTCAATATGCCGCTGCCGAGACACGCGCTGCAAAGGCTGCGCAGGAAGCATTAAGCAGAAATGATCGCGAACAAGCGGCGGTCGAGAAGCGCACGCAACTAGTCAATCTCTATGCGACCAAGGCGGCGCATCAGGCGCAGGATGATGTCAAGAAAGGGCTTGAGTATCTTCGTCGCGTGCAGAAGCCTGGGAAGATTCCGGCAGAGCATCACGATCAGATCATGTCGCTGCTGTCCAAGTACAGCCTGCGCAATGAATCACTTGGCGAACTTGAGAACGTCAAGCGATTCCGCACTTGGGCCAAGGCACAACTTGATGCAGGTCAAATTCCGCCAGATGTCGAAATGCTGCTCACGGCTGAGCAGCGCGCATCATTTGCGATGGAGATTACGGCGCGCAATGATGACGGCGATCTGATCTATCCAAACGAAGAAGATCAGGCGCTACTGCTGGCCGAGTATGTTGATCAGATTCCGGTGCGCAACTACAAGGATGTGACGGTAGAGGAATTCCGTGGCCTGGTCGAGACAATCAAGCAGATCGAACATATTGGCCGGCGCACGCAGAAAGTCCTGACTGACCGCAAGAATCGCCTGTTCAATGACCTGATTGCCGAAATTTCGCAGAACGCGCTTGAAGTCGCTGAACGCACGGGGCGCAAGTCAAAAGATGTCCGCACCTCGAACACGCTTGCCGGTGGTATTGGCGAGATGGGGCGCGGCGCGTTCTTCTCGCATGTGAAGGCTGCGGCATTGATTGAGGTAATCGACGGTAAGCAAGGTGGTCCGCTGTGGGAAGCGTTGATGCTGACCGCAAACGAAGCGACGGATTCCGAAGTTATGAGCATTGCTGCCGCGCATGACAAAGTGAAAACACTGCTGCGCGACTTGCAGAAGAACGGCGACATTACCGACCGTGCCAAGTTCTTTCCGACCATTGGGCGCGAACTGAACCGGCAAGCGCGCATTGCGATGGCAATGAACATGGGCAACGAGTCCAACATGCAGCGCCTTCTCGGTGGCGAAGGCTGGACGATGGCGCAGATCAAGCCTGTGCTTGACACGCTGACCGCTGCCGATTGGCAATTTGTGCAGTCCATGTGGGACTTGTACGAGGAATACAAGCCGCAATGGGTCAAGGTCTATCGCGACTTGAACGGTGCCGAGCCTGAAATGGTCGAGCCGCGTCCTCTTGAAGTTGAAACGGCTGATGGTCAGAAGATCAATCTGCGCGGCGGGTATGCGCCGGTTGTGTTCGATCCTCGCGGTTCCGGCAAGGCTGCATCGCAATCGGCTGAAAAGCAGGCCAAGCAGATGATGCAGGCGGCGCGTGTTGCTTCAACGGTGAATAAGTCATTCACCAAGTCCCGCGTTGAGGAAGTGCGTGGCCGTCCGCTGATGCTGTCGCTTGATGCACTGATCAACGGCTTGCAGGACACGATTCACTATACGCACTGGCAACCGTGGGTGATCGACGCAAACCGCATCGTCAAGGCGCTGGATGATTCGCTGCTACGCGAGAAGTACGGCGCTGAAGCGGTGAATGTCCTGCGCGATTGGGTGGCTGATACGGCGGCTGGTGTGCATGGGCCGCGTGATTCTGCTGAACGCATGATTGCGTGGGCAGCAAAGAACGTCAGCTTTACCGCGCTCGCCATGAACGTGCTGAACGCGGCGCAACAGGTGACGGGCGTGAGTTCGTCTATCGTCACGCTTGGCAATGGTGGATCTACGGGGTCAGGCTATGTCTGGTTTGCTCGCGGCCTGAGCCATGTCATCGGCAACAGTCGTCAGGCTTACACCGAAGCTGTCGAGAAGTCCGACTTCCTGAAGAAGCGCGCAACGACCATGCTGCGCGACCTGAACGAAACTGCCAACGTGGTGCAGGACCAGGGCAAGTATGGCGAGTTCTCGGATAAGTACGGCTACGTGCTGACTCAGATGATGCAGGTCACGGTTGATCTGCCGACTTGGTGGGGCGCGTACTACAAGGCTGTAGCGAAACAGGACGGCATCACGGTATCTGCTGACGGCAAGATTGATGATAGCCGCGCCGTGGCGCTTGCTGATCAGGCCGTGATTGATTCGCAGGGCAGCGGGTTGAAGAAAGACCTGGCGCGATATGAGCGTGCGACCGGGGCAATGCGGCTGCTGGCCGGCTTCATGTCGTACATGAATGCCATGTTCAACCAGAACTATCGCATTGCTCGCTCTGAGCGTTCCGTGCCGCGCAAGGTGCATGATCTGCTACTGATCAACACGATGCCGGTCGTTGGCATGGTGCTACTCAAGGCGTTGCTTGTTCCGGGTGGCGATGACGAACCGGAAGATTTGGCGAAGAAGATGGCGACTGAACAGGTCGGCTTCCTGTTCGGCCAGATGATCGGCCTGCGCGAAATCTCGCAAATTGCCGCTGCTGTCGGTGGCGATCAGTTTGCCGGAAGCTATGGCGGTCCTGTTGGCTTGCGTGCGGCATCCGATACGCTGCGACTGGCGCAACAGGTTGGGCAGGGTGAAGCCGATTTGCCGCTGCTCAAGGCTGCGATCAGCGTGGCCGGCGACATATTCCGCCTGCCGTCAGTGCAGATCAATCGCACGATCACCGGCATTGACGCGGTGATGGAAGGTGACACTGACGGGCCGGTTGAGACTGCTGCTGCGCCTGTGTTTGGGTTCAAGCGGCAATAGGTGCACGTGATTGGATTCCTGAGCGATAGCCTCGCGGCTATCTCTTAGGAGTCTCGCGCATGACGATCTCTAGCCAAGTCCGCAAAGCCGGACCTTTCACGGGCAACGGCTCCGCTTCAGCCTTCCCATTTGCATTCAAAGTATTCTCAACCGCTGACGTTTATGTGGTCAAGCTGGACGAATCGACCGAAGTTGAAACCGTCCTCGCGCTGACTACCGACTACACGGTAAGCCTGAACGCAGACCAGAACGCAAACCCTGGCGGCACTGTGACGCTCGTTGCTGGTGCGCTGGAATCTGGCTACAAGCTCACGGTGACATCAAGCATCACGCCATTGCAGGCAACCGACCTGACCAATCAGGGTGGCTTCTATCCTGCTGTAATCACGAACGCGCTGGACAAGCTAACTATTCTCATTCAGCAGGTGCTTGAACGGCTTGGGCGATCTCTCACGCTGCCACTTTCGGCGTCGAGCAGTGTAAGCACTGAGTTACCGCTGCCGTCTGCGAACAAGTTGATTCAGTGGAATGGCGCGGCTGATGGGCTGCAAAACGCCGATCCTACGTCACTCGCGACCATTGTTGCTTTTGGCACGGCTAACGCTGACACGTTCAGCGGTGACGGCGCGACGACTGTATTTGCTTTGTCGGCAAATCCGGGTGCGCTGAATAATCTTGATGTCTCGATCAGTGGTGTGACGCAAACGCCTGAAAATGACTATACGTGGGTCAGCGGCACAAATATCACCTTCACAAGCGCTCCTCCTGCTGGCACTGACAACATCCTTGTGCGCTACATGCAGGCATTGCCTCAAGGTTACGCTGATGACATAAATGTTAATTCAGATGATGGTTCAAGCGGGTCAAAATGGCTTACTGTGGCCGGATTCATTTCGTACATAAAAACACATGCGTCAGCACTGTTTAGCAGAGCAGATTTTTTGTCTGGCGCAGCAACGAATTTGCTTATCCGCGATCAATCAGCCGGCGCAACCCGCATTCATGTTGAGCCTAACGGCATTGTCAGTTCAGGAACAGCGTCAAAGCTCGACATGATGCTTGATCCGTATGAGTCGGACTCAAACAACTACCGCATTCTCGGTCTATTCACTAACAACGGCGATACATGGGGCAAAGGCTGGCCGGGTGTCATTTGCGTCAATTCAAAGTCTGTAGGTAACTTTTACGGCGCTTTCCCGCCAATCGTCTTTGGCTTCAATGACTTGACTTCATCGGCTGGCGGGGCGATGAAAGTGATGTTTGTCGATAAGACAGACAACACTATTTATTCGCCACATAAAGGCGCTTGGCGTAGCGGCATGAGCGTCACGACAAACGATTACGCCATTTATGCCAGCGGTTCGGGATTGCCTGATTATGTGCTTTATAAAGCGACGACTACCGGCACTACAGGCGCTACGCCTCCGACGCATTTGACCGGCACTGCATCGGATGGTGGGGTTACTTGGCAGTTCATCAAGAACTATACGACTGTGGCACAAGCCGGTAACTTCTTGTCGATGGTTTTATTCGGTCAGCGTGATGACATTCCTGCCGCTGGAAGCCTGTCCTATAACGTCCAGTTCGCACGCGGCGCAGCTTGGCAGGACGGTCAGCATGCAGCCCATTTAACATCTGCTGGCGCTGTTGCTGGCTATCGGTCGAATGTCGGCTCAGACCTGTACGACTATTTTTCTGGTGGCACGCATCTCATGCGATACACCAGCACGTTCCGGCAGCATCAAGGCGGGGCGACGTTGGCAGCAACCAAGACCAACACGGACAACTCGACCGTGCTTGATGCGTCTTTGTGCGACACGCTCATTATGAGCAACACCAGCCCGACCAACGTCAGCACCGTAGTAAGCACGGTCAATCAATTCTTCTTTGTTCGTGCGACCAACGCCAACACGACACTTGTCCATAGTGGCTCCCTTTATCTGAAAGGCGCTGTGAATCGCACAATGGCTTCAGGCGAAGTTGCATTTTTCTATGCTGGAAGCTCTAACGCAGCGCGAGAGATTGGTGCATAAATTGTGGTGCACGTGATTGATGGCGCGACTCATACCATCCGAGCAACCGACAACCAGAAGGATCGCCGACGTGTGATCGACGCTTGAGGTAACGAAGTGACAACGAAGATTGCCCCCGAACTTCTTGACGCCGATTCGCTGGCGATGATCCGAAATTCAAACCCGCTGATTAATGGCGACATGCGAATTGATACTCGTCAAGGCGGGTCGTCAATCACAGTTACCTCTGGCTCTGTCTTTGTTGTGGATCGCTGGCGGTCCGGCATGTCAGGCGCAAACGGAACGGGCCAGCAAGTAGCCTGTAGCCTGACCGGATTTCCAAAGATGGTAAGGCTTACGGGCGGATCAGGCACCACGCTCGCATGGCACGGCCAGATGATCGAGTCGTTCAACGTAGCGCCGCATGTTGGCAAGCGCGTCACGGTTCAGGTCAGAGCAGCAAGCTCTACTGTCACCAGCCTTACGGTCAATCTCAAGGCGGCAACGGTTCAGGACAACTTCACCAGCACAACCACGCTCGAAACCAAGAGTCTGACGATCAGTTCGACGCTTGGCTATTACGAGGTCACGTTCGACAATGCGCTGACATCGGCTGCTGCGCTTGGGTTGTATCTTGAGTTCGTCACGGCGACCAATCTTGGCACTGGGACGCTTGAGATTACCGGCGCACAGATTGACTTCTCTGATGCCTCTACGCCGTTCCAAGTGCGCAGCTACGGCCACGAACTCGCGCTCTGTCAGCGGTACTACTACAAGGCAAACGCGCTTCCTCTTGGCGTTACGCTGAACTCGTCTGATGGCTATTCCGCGCTGGTTCGTTTTCCCTCTCCGATGCGGATCAATCCAACACTTGACGCAGGCGCGACCTATTCAGTTGGCAGTGGATCAGCCGGCACGCCGTCGATCTCCGGTACAAATGGCGAGGCTGCGCGCATGAGCAATTCAGCCGCGAACTGGACATCAAACGTCACGATCTCGCTGACGGCTGGATTCACTGCCGAGCTTTCATAATGGTTACGCCAGAGAAAAAATTCTTTCAGGCGACCGGCGATGATCGCATGTTTGAGTTGCTGATGGAGATCGCTCGCAAGCTGGACACGCTGTCCGATAGCCATACTGAAACCCGCAACATGCTGACCGAGCATATCAAGGAAGAAGAAGAAGTGATTGCGGAAATGCGCGGCGCGTTCCCTGGTGGCGATCCTGCCGGCCACCGCGCTTATCACGACGAAGTAATTGACCAACTGAAAAGCCGCAAAGAATTCTGGCGCAAGCTATCGTTTGAGTTGAGCAAGTGGGGGCTGATCGGTTTTCTCGGCTGGCTGATCATTCAGGTGTGGCATGGTGCGCTTAAAGGGCCGCAGTAATGTTGCCGATACTTGCCGCCGCTGCTGTTCCAATCGTCAAGGAATTGATCGAAAAGGGAATGACTACGCTTGCCTCTGCCGTCGCAAATAAGGGTCAGGAATTTGTCGAGCAAAAGCTAGGCGTGAAACTTGAAACGGCTGACTCGCTTCAGTTGAAGCAGATTGAGCTTGATCACGAAGAAAAGCTGAGAGCTTGGGCGCTGGAAAACAGAAAGCTCGACATAGAGATTGAGAAACTTGCGCAGGTAAACGTCACGGAGCGATGGAAGGCGGACATGCTTTCCGACTCTTGGCTATCCAAGAACATCCGTCCTATGGTGCTGATGTACCTGCTGGCGACCTATACCGTGCTGTCGTTCTTGTCTGGCTTCAGGTTTGAAGTCACTCAGGCTTACGTCGAGCTACTAGCTCAAATGCTGATGCTGGTGATGGGCGCATACTTCGTTGGGCGCACGGTAGAAAAAGCTATCGACATGAAAGAGCGCGGCAAGCAATGACGCTAGGCCAGCACCAAGAAAAGTTTGCCGCTGATCTCTGCGCGCTGCTTGCCTATGCTATTGGTCGCGGCTACGGCGTCAGGATTGGCGAAGTCGAGCGCACGATGGAGCAGCAACAGCTTTACATGGCGACCGGGCGCAGCAAGACGATGAACAGTATGCACATCAAGAAATGCGCCGCTGACCTGCATTTCACGAAAGATGGGGTGCTGTGCTACCCGGAGGAGATCGGGCGCTATTGGGAGAAGATTGATCCGCTGAATCAGGCCGGCATGTTCTGGTCGCGCTTCAGAGATGCTCCGCATTTTCAACGCACGGTATGACTGCTACTAATTTGCTACTGAATTAGTATTTCCCTGCTGATCTTCCCATTGAACTACGTGGGGTTTTGCTACAGCCTAGCCAGCTTCTAGCTCTTAATTCTCCCATTAATAGCACCGTTTTCAACCGTGTGCTACCGTTCGCCTTGCTACGTAACTGCTACGAGAGGCGCTACAGATGGCATCCATTATTGAGATCGGTGGCAAATGGCGTGCGCAAGTTAGGAAGCGGGGCAGAAGTATAGCGCGAACATTTCGCACGAAGACTGCTGCGCAAGAATGGGCCAGAGCGCGAGAAGCAGAGATCGAGCGAGGCGATCATGCTGCGCCATCAGGTGACGTTACTGTTTCTGCTGTCGTCAAAAAGTATAGGCAACTTCGGGAAGATGCTGGCAGAGCAATATCCGATTTCTCCACTGAGCATTACACGCTCAAGCAATTTGATCGCGACCTTGGGCCAGAGAAGGTTGGCGACTTAACGCCTGAGCGCATGGTGAAGTGGGCAGCAGCTAGATCGGCGGAAGGTGCCGGTCCATATACGATCAACTGCGACCTAGGAAAGCTAGGGACTGTTCTTCGCTACACAGCTCCAACGATGAAGAGAACTTTCCCAGATGTGGTTGGTTCAGCCAGACCAATGCTGTCATACCTTCGGCTGATTGGCGGGGGCGGAATTCGCGAGCGCAGGCCGACACAGGATGAACTAGAAAGAATCCTTGCGGCTATTGATCCGCGCTACTGCCAAGCAATCATGTTCGACGCGATGGTTGGACTAAGGCGCGGCGAACTTGTGTCTATCGGGTGGGAAGATATTGACCGTGAGCGACGGCTGATTCGTGTTATGCGAAAACATCCACGAAAGGGAAAGGTAGAGGAACGTGTGCCAGTTCTTCCTAAGCCGTGGGCGCTTCTTGAGTCAATCGGATGGGGTAGCGGCAGAGTGTTTCCGTTCCATCCACAGACGCTTACGAAAGCATGGACTGAGACATGCAGGGCGCTATCAATCCCAGACCTTCAGTTGCGCGACTTGAGGCACGAAGGGATAAGCAGGATGTTTGAAGATGGCATGAACATTCCGCAGGTCGCGCTAGTTTCAGGGCATAAGAAGTGGGAAACCCTGAAGCGATACACAAACCTGCGGCCTGAAGACATCACGCGGCACGCTGCCGGCAGTGATCGAGATAATCAGCAACGTCACGAACATCAGCAAAGCGAGACTTGCCATCAACGTAAGTCTTAACATCCAGCCTTCCCGCACTGATCCGGTTATAGATCGTGTTCTCAGCCACGCCAAGCACCTCGGCAAGCTGCTTCATGTCGAGTCGCAGTCCGTACTTCTCGATCAAGTATGCTTGGGTTAAGAGGCTCACCTGACTAGCCCTTCCAGCCTATCGGCAACCAACTTCGCATAGCCTGCGATGTCAATCCATGAGTCAGCATAGTCAGGGTCACCATTTAGAATGCGCGCTATCTTGTGGCAAATCATGTCAAGCGCCTCTCTCTGGTCTGGGCTGATGCGGTGCTGGTTGTTTCTGGCGTGTTGAGCAACAATATTTTTTAGCTGCTGGCTAATAACGGCATGGTCATTGAATTTGCCATACCTTGTTCCTCGCTCATCTAGCACCTTTGAAATGTCGCTGCTCATGCTTTCCCCTTGTTAGCTTTGTACTTCCTCGGCCAGCTATTCACGATGCTGGCCGTATGTTCATCAAGCATCCGATGAATCAGCCGGTCAAACGTGGCGCGGCAGATTCCGAAGCGGTCGCAAATCTGCTGCTGCGACATCTCCTGCTTACCGATCAGCGCGAGGATGTCATCGTGCAGCTTCTTCATCCACGGTCGCATCTTCGGCGGATACATCGCGTGATAGCGCATCGGCTTGATAAATGCCAAATGCTCTGCTTTCGTGATCTGACTGGCCTTGCTCATGATCTTGGCATCGCGCCAGATCGTTGTGGCCGATACATCGAAATGATCAACCAACTGCTCCCATGTCTTTCCGGAGCGAATCAGGCCGATCATTTCGATGCGCCGCATTTCTGCCTTTCCAGTTCTTTCTTGGCGTGCGCGCTTCAGTGTTGCGTTGCGCTGTTCGGCCGTGCGAGAAGTGTGGATTTCCGGCAGTTCTCGATTAAGGAGAGCGGCGAGATTCATCATGCCACCCCGGTATGCCCAAAGCCTTGCTCACCACGCGCAGTATCGGCACTGAATTCATCAACCACGTTGAACGTCGGGCGCAGGATGGGGATGATTGCCGCCTGACAGATGCGATCAAGCGGGTGAATGATGAACGATTGAGTGCCGCCATTTTCTACGGCTAGGATCATTTCACCTTGATAGTCAGAATCAACAAGCCCGACAGTATTGGAAAGACGGATGCGGCTCTTGGTGCCGATACCAGAACGCGGGATCAGGAACGAAGCGACGGAATAATGCGCTTCATGCCACGGCTCCTCGTCGTCACCTGTGAGACTGCCAAGGTGCATTGCGATACCCGTGCCGATCTTGACTTGCTCGCCAGGACGAAGCGAGTACATGCCTTCCATCGGCCGAGCAGTGACGCCATCAATGATGCGGCAGGCGCGAAGATCAATCGCTGCGGCTCCTGGCGTTGCGTAATCCACGCTGGTCAGTCGCGGGTCCAAGATTTTGATTTCTACGTTCATGTCTGATTTTTCCTTAGAGAAGTAAGCACACCATGCGGCTCCTGCGGCAAAGCCAATAGATAGCGCAAGCCAAGCGATTAGGTATGCGGTGAGTGTCATGGTTAGAATGGGATTGAATCTTCAAGATCATCAAACGACTGCTTCGATACTGGCTTCGGCTCTGGCGCATAACCATCAGCCTTTGCGCGTCCGTGATCTGTCTGACCGCTCGGCTGATCGCTCTTGTTGCCGCCTGCGAATTCAAGCTCAATCACTCGACCGACCAGCTTTGGCGGGTACTGCTTGGCTTCGTCTTGCTCGACATGGACATCACCGACGACAACATCGACAACGCCGCCCTTCTTCAGATATTGCGCGAGTGCTTCTGCGCGCTTCCCCCAAAGCGCAGCCTCAAGCCACTGAGTCGGCTGCTGTCCATCGACTTTCTTGCCGTAGTTCCATGCCAAAGAAAGGTTGGTCACGGCCTCGCCGCTGCTTGTGTGCCGAACTTCGCAGTCTCGGCCAAGTCTTGCTAGTCCTGTCAAAATCATCTGGTCTACTCCTGTGGTTGGTTAATTTCTGCTGCTGCACGGATGGCATCAGCGCGTTGCTTTGCTGCGGCGATTGCGCCTTCTACGCCTTTCATCATTGGACGTAGCGCGTCGAGATCAGCAATCGAGTCTGCTGCTTCGATCTGTGCAAATACCGGATGGCGTGCCGGCGATTCAAGGCGCTTGATGACATAGCTCTCTTTCTTGCCCTTGGTCGCGGTCAGTGCAAGCGCGATGTCTCGCTCTACATGCGAAAGGTGCGAGATACGAATGCCGCCGACTTTCACGCCACCAAACTTAACGTCAGGGTTGTTGTATAGCGTCATGCTGCGGCCTGACCATTGGCGACCGTCATCACCCCAAGCGAAGATCAGCACCTTGCGGCATGTCTTGCATGGAAGGTATGGGCGACCGTCGTCTCCTTCGTAGTGAATAGCAATTGGCTGATCGTCTGAGCCGCGCTTAACTTCAGTGACGGTGATGGTGATTGGACCGCCAAGCAGTTGATCTGCGTTTAGCTGCGTGCTCTTTGGAATGATTGTGTCTGATAGATTAGATACGTCGTTCATGCTGCCCTCCGTTGGTTGCTTATCAGTCGCTTGGCGTATTCGCTACTGATTCCGTGCGCTATTGAAATCTCTTTGCTTGTCTTGTTAGAAGCTCGTATCTCAGAGACACTTATGTCTGACAGCTTGCTATTAGGATGTCGCTCGCCTCTGTTGTGTGTCCCATGCTTTAGCTTGTCTGAGAAGTTTCCGGCGCGAGTGTCCCATCTAAGGTTTTCCGCTCTGTTGTTTGCTCTGTTTCCGTCTTTGTGTGCAACTTCGTGTTGCTCGCTAGGCTTTTTCCCTAGGAACGCGGAAGCAACTACGCGATGAACGCGCTGCGCAATCACGCGACCTTCCCTGGAAAACTTTAGGCATAGGTATCCGCCCCGGTTTGCTTTAGGGGTAATGATCTTTCCCTTTAGCTTTCTGACGATTCCTGTTTTCTCTACTATTGTTCGATCTTCTGACCTGACACGGCCAAGTGACGAAACTGAGTAGAAGCCTTCAAATCCAACAGCCATTTTCCATTCTTCGTTTTCAAACATAATTCACCTCAACTTCTTCAAGTTCATCTTTCGGATAAGCCCATGCCGGGATAGAGATCGGCGTGACATCTGTCGAATATCCGGGCCACGTATTCGAGCGCAGGCATTCGGCATAGGTCATCAAATCGGACTGGCGCAGCATCCGGCCAACCTCTAGCGCTACAGCATCAAGTTCATACACAGCCACGGCATAGGGCGCTTTCTTCTCTACGGCGACAAACACAAACCGCTTTGCGCCAGTTCCGGCCATGTAGTGCGCTGCCTGAACGTGATAGCGATACGTGGCAATGCTGCGGCTGAAACCGTCAAGGCTGGCGTCATCCGTGGTCTTGAGATCAACCACAATGCCGTCATCGCGCCACAGGTCAGGCCGGCACTTGCACTGAACGCCGAATTCATCGTCAGTCCAGAACACGCTAGCTTCGGCCAAGCCCTTGCTGAAGCCTTCGCGCTTGAGCAATGCGCTCGCTGCCGGGTGGTTATTGATCGCGTTAGCCATGAACGCGGCTGTCACGTTGTCCTCTACGCTGATCACGGTCTTGCCGCTGGCTTCGATCTCGGCATATAGAGCCTTGCCCTCTTTGGTGCGACGGTCGCCGGAAAAGGTGGCGTACTGCGCATGAAACAGATGCGGCTCAAGAACAAGCGTGTGAAACAGCGAACCAAATGACATGGCTGCTGTTTGCTTCTGACGCACGCCGTCGAGATAAGCGCGGGCGTGCAGCGGTGACTTTGCGACTTGCGACAACAGGGAATTGCTGACTGCCGGATGCGCGTGATAGTCCGCGCTTGGCATGTTTTCGATAATGTTCATAGCGAAACTTTCTTAGCTGATTGCGGGAAGAATTGCGGGTGCAGCTTCTTAGCCTCGCGCTTGGCATCCGCTGCATTGGATGCCTTCACGTAGGCCATGCGCTTGCGTGCGTTCTCTACCGGGTTGCTGGTGGTATTGCGCACCATGAACACTTCCCATGAGTACATTGGTGCGCGAACCATGTTGGTTAGGTTAAGCATCACTCGTCCCGATGCGTTGCAATGGGAAGAACAGTGAAGCCGTCAAAGGTTTGATACTCGTAGCTTTCCATTCCACCGGAAGCGATAGTCCAAGGCGCATCAATCGGCTGAACGTCGATGCAAACACCGTTGCATGGCGTTTTGAACTCGCGGCGAAGTTGAGTTATGTCAATCATGTAGTTAGCTGTAATCATGCTAGTAATCTCCCTCGCACTTGCGGCAACCCTGGTCGTAGCAATACGGGCAATCTGCGTTGTCAATGTCTCGGATAGCCTGCTCGCGTGCTGTGTCTTCCCAATATGAAAGCGTGCGATCGACGATTACTTTGCCAATCAGCGCATAAAGGTTTGCGCGAATGGCTGCGTTTTTTTCGTTGATGACGGCTTTGAGGTGTGGCGTGATTGCGGTGGCAACTTTGTCAGTCGTCTCAAGCAATGCCTCAATCACATTGGCTTCTGTGTCTGGCGCGTATTCTTGCAGCATCAGATCAGCAGCGAGTCGCTCAATGGCGTGTTCGCGTGCGTCTTCTTGGTCAAGCTGTTTCAGGTAGCGATTGAGATCGGCGGTAACGGCGCAGTGGTTGCGGTTCATCTCAACCACCAAACGAAGTAACGACGTACAGAACGCCAAGCAAGATTGCGATGATCACGGCGCCATTGACGAACGAATCGACTGCGACGACTTCTTGGCCGAAATCTTCGGGGCGGAATCCGCTGTTGCGGACGAAGCGCAGATCGCGCTCAGTGGGTTTTGCGAATTTGGGCATTGCGATTACCTCCTAGTATTGATCCAGCATCAACGCATTGGGCAAAAAAATAGCCCTTTGCAACTCGCATCGGGCGGTGTGTTGCTCGCTGCGTTATTGAGATAATAGCAACGTGCGGAGAAAAGTCAAATCTTTTTTCAAGCAGGTTTCAGCCACAGCACAGGAGATGCCCAAAGAAGATCGACATTTTCACGTATGTCGGCGCTTACGCCAATATGCAGGTTATAAAGCCCGTCCTTGTAGCCTCGCTGAATGTGCGCGACAACCATTGATCCGTCGCGGCATCCAGCGATGGACAGCCGGCCTATCTGATCGTTTGGCGCTGTCTTTGATGACGAACAGAACAGCAGCCATCTATCAAGGCTTGCCATCTTGCTTAGTGCTGTACGCGCCTGGATCGCAATCGCATCAGCCGGAAGATCAGCGGGGCCGACTGCTCTATCTTCTGAACCGTGGGCAACGAACGTCACCTCGCCGCGTCCGTCCATGTAGCCGACCACTGGTGTCATGTGAATGTCGTCATCGACATCAACGCCAGCGCGTCTAAGCACTTCGCTCAATCCGACGCGCAACACCTCGGCCATCTTCTTGGCTTCCTCGATCTTCAGTTCTCGCTCGCCCTTGAACGTCTGAGTGATTGCGGCGGGGTCGAGTCCAAGCGTCTTTGCCAGTGCGCGCTGCGAAACATCAACTTCCCTGAGTCGCGCTTGGAACCACGTCCGGTCGAAGGTCATCTGACTACCTTTTGTACGTTGTGTTTGGAAAATCTCAACGCGGTTGTATATCATAGCCGTAAGATATTTGTTTTTTTGTTGAGGTGATGATGGGATTCAAGCAACTACACAACTGCGAACCGGCTGCGTCCGTGGTCGCCAAGCTCGGCACTGTAACGAGTGTCGCCAAGTCTCTAGGTGGCACGCCAGGGATGGTCACGCGCTGGATTTCTCCGGCTAATGCTGGCGGCACTGGCGGACGCATTCCGTCGAAGCACCACAAGCGACTGCTTGAGATCGCACGCGCTCAAAAGGTGCGACTAACTGCCGCTGAGATCATCGGTGTGTGATGACTACGGGAACCCTGAAAAACCTTGAACGGCACGCCGCCGATCATGTGCTGAGAAACCTGAAGGAGAAGCGTCACGCGCATCTGAGGCGGCAATGCCTGGATCACTGGCGCGGGTTCTACGGCGAACAGTTTGCGGCCAACGTCGAAAAGCTGGTGCGCTCGGAGTGGAAGAAGTGAAGCCGATCCGCGCCAACAAGTTTCGAGCCAAGAAGCAGGACATTGACGGCATCACGTTCGACTCAAAGAAGGAGGCGAGGCGATACCTTGCGCTCAAGGCCATGCAGGACTCAGGCCGCATCGAATGCCTTGAGTGTCACGTTGTGTACCTTTTGATCGAGAGGCAGAAGAAGCCAAGCGGCGGACATGAAAGGGCAGCTTGTTACACGGCTGATTTCAGATATCGGGACAGCGATGGCCGAATCGTGGTCGAGGATGTCAAGTCAGAGCCTACCCGCAAGAAAGCCGATTACATCCTGCGGCGAAAGCTGATGCTTTTGGTGCATGGTGTCGAACTTGCCGAGGTCTGATATTGCGCTGCATCAACAAATCGTTTGATGTGGTCAGTGACTTTTTTTGTCGATCGTATTGCGTAAATTGCAATGTGTTGATATATTGACATCGGGAGCAACGGAGCGCGATCCGTGGCATCGGACCCCCGAACGGTGCTGGCTCCCGACTTCAAACATCGGGGCTTTACGGGGAATGACCATGAACAAAACAGAAGGAGCCGCGTGATGGGTTCAATGCTTTTCAAGAATCCAGCCGGCGCAGCTTCGTTTCGCCATAGCACTGACAAGATGAATATGGTCGGCGTCCAGTTCCAGCGATTTACGTGCAAGCAGTGCGGCCAGTATAAGACCGCGCTAGGTCGCAAGCGGATCACCAAGCACCACAAGGACGGGTATCGGTGTGCGGATTGTGCGGGGGCTGGATGAACTACTACCAACACCACATTGGCGACTTCATCCGAGACACAGCTAGGCTGAACGACTCGCAGTGCATGGCGTACCTGCGCTTGCTGTGGATGTACTACGAAACAGAGCAGCCGCTTGAATGCGATATTGATGCGCTCGCATTTAAGATTGGTGCGAACGCATCTGACGCGCATCAGATTATCAAGCATTTCTTTTTTGAGCATGACGGGAAATGGCATCACTCTCGTTGCGACAAAGAGATTTTGGCATTCCGCGAGAAGTCGAAAAAGGCCAAAGAATCCGCCTCTGCTCGTTGGAATAATGCGAAGGCAATGCGAACGCATGATGAAGAATTTGATAATGCGGCTGGATGCGAACGCATGCGAACGCATAAAAACGACTGTGAAGATGCTCAAAAATTAGGCGAAAAACATCCGAACGCAATGCGAACGCATACCGAACGCAATGCGAACGAACGTGTTTTCGATGCTAACCAAGAACCAGTAACCAATATATCTTCTACTAACGTAGAAGATAGAGCGCCGAGAAGAAAAGGCGCTTCTCGCGCCACCCAACTTCCAGCCGATTTCTACCCGAACGAAAACGGGATCAGGTACGCGGAAGATCGGAGCGTCAATGTCGCTATTGAACTTCAGTCGATGCGGAACTGGTACGAGGCGCAGCAGAAGCCGATGAAGGACTGGCAAGCGGCTTGGAGAACCTGGTGCGATAAGGCGGTCGAGTTTGGTCGCGCTGGATCAGGTGGCAAGCCTTCATACAAAACCGCCCGTCAGATCAACGACGAGGCCGTGGCGCGTTCGATCTTCGGCATCACGCCATCGCAATCGCAGGGCTTGCTGATTGATGGCGAGGTGTTGCCATGACATTGCGCCGCGATTGGATCGACCGAATCTTCACGCGACTGATCGGCATCTACGGCGCTCAGTTCAAGTCGAAGTTTTCCGTTGTTGTCGATGGCGTTGATGTCGGCATTGAAACGGCAAAGCAGGTTTGGGCTGAAGAACTCGCCGGATTCGCAACCTGTCCTGACGCGATTGCATACGGGCTTAAGTACCTGCCACCGGATCACGCGCCTAACGCTATCGAGTTTCGCGACATCTGCCGGCGCGCTCCGAAAAAGGACGACACGCCGATGCTGCCGCATAAGCCGACTGCGCAGGATGTTGAACATGCCAGGGAACTTAGCGAGCAAGTGGCGAAGTCGATGAGGTCGAAGATCAGCGACGGCATTGACCGGCATTGGGCAACGCATCCGAGAACCAAGATGCAGCTTGCTTTTATTTTCGACGCTGCACGCAAGGATTCTCGCTTCGAATCCTGCATTGAGGAAATGGTTGAGAAGGAAATTTGCACCAGAGATGGAAAGCTGCTGAAGGCTTATCTTGGCGGTGATGGCTGGACTGATATTTGATAACAACGGGAGAAAATAATGATTAACAGCATGGCAGCACACGAAAACCACGGCAGCGCATCGCCAGTGCATGACAAATTGGAGGAAGTCACCAAGCAGTGCGACAAACTGCTGGCGGCACTTGAAAAGCTGCGCTTGAAATTTGAAAAGATAGCTCACGTCGATATTGACCAGCACTATTGCATTAGAACGGCAAAAGAAGGCATGGCCCTTATTGATGCAATCGCCAGCGTGAAGGAGAAGCCATGAGCGCACTACAAATCTGGCTTGAAAACCACAACCGCCGACTGACGCAGGATGCGATTGATGAAGCGTTGATGGAGTACATCACGCACGTTGAGAAGCAGCGCGACGAGCTGCTGGCGGCGTGCAAAAGCGTGGTTGCTTGGGATGAGGAGTGCGGCTTTCGGTTTACTTATGCTGTGCACAGCAAAATTCATGATGCAATCGCCAGCGTGAAGGAGAAATGAGATGACGTTAATGCTAGATGATTTTGAGTCGGTTGCTTCGCTTGATGACGGTTTTATGTACTGCAACGCTTGCCATCAGGTTGTTAGCTCAGTGCAACACACAGCCCCTACAGACCGCGACTGTTGGTGCATTGGCGAAGGCCAATACATTAAAGGCCCGTTCTACACCGCATCCCAACTCCAGCAGCTAATCGACCAGATCAACGCGAAGGATACCGAACTCGCCGCTGCAATCGAGCAGCGCGACGAACTGCTTGAAGCTAGTCAGTGGCAACCGATTGAAACAGCGCCGAAGGATAAAGAGCGTGTGCTTATCTTTTCAGAAAAGCGTGGCGTAAGGGAGGGGCGTTTTTACTGCGAAAACAGTGACGGAACTGTGTGGTACGACACGATGGTTGGAGGTGGTCCGATGACAATATTTTATGACGCATCCCATTGGATGCCGCTACCGAACCCGCCTGCAATCGCCAGCGTGAAAGGCGGTGCGGAATGACAACGTGCAAGCATGGCAGTAGCGTCGAGGTATGTCCGGATTGCCGCGACGAACAGGCCGAAGAAATAGAACGCCAGCGCGACGAACTTCAAGCATGGCGGTGGAAAAATGAGCGTTTCGCCCGTACCGGGGCGGCGATTGAGCGTGCGGCGGGCGAATTGCCGGAAGGCTACGACCTGCATATCGAAATCGAACGCGGGGCCGGAACGGTTCGCCTGTATCTGGCCGACACGGATTCAAGCATTGACGATTTCGGCGGCGATGATTTGGCCGACTACATCCACAACGCGATAAACGTTGCAATCGCCGATAGCGAGAAAGGCGGTGCAGCATGAGCGCAGCCCGTTCCCTATGGCCCGACCGTGACGAGCTAGGCCAATGCGAGGCAAACCGCGAAACGCGATATGCCTCCGATTGGGAAGCCCGCCACCCGGATAAACGGTGCGCCCATACGTCGAGCTACGAAATCGGCGGGAAGCGGTATTGCAAGCGCCACGCGGGGCTGGCCGCGCTTCGCATTCTTGTTGAAGGGCGCGACGAGTTTATCGAGGCCGCTATTAAGGATGCACGACATTTCGAGGTTCAGCGCGACGAACTGCTAGAAACGGTTGTCGAACTATTGAACGGGCCGGAGTGCGGCGGCGATCAAGGCGCGATTATTCGTAGGGCTAATGCACTAGTCGCCAGCGTGAAGTGGGAATGAGATGGACAAATTCAAATCAAGCGAACTCAAGCCTATTGAGGACATTGTTAAGCCGTACAAAGACGAACTCGCCAATGCGAGGGCTGAGATTGAGCGGTTGAAACAGAGTCGAGAGAACTTTGCTGTACATGCTGAAAACAGTCTGCGAGAACTCGCCGAACGCGACTTGGTTATTCAGCAGATGCGGGATGCAATCGAGTGGGCGGCAGAACGAATCGAACCGGCTGCAACTAAGGAATACGAAGCAGACGACGACTGCCATTGCCCTGTGTGCGAAGCCCTCGCCCTCAAGCCAAGCCAAGAAGCACTAGACGCTTACGTGGCCGAGAAGGTGGCGGCAGAGCAGGATGAAATCATTGCGTTACTGTTGAAACTAGGTGCGCTTGATGACGGAGCGTACATTGAAGCCATCCGCGCCAGAAAGGAAAAGTGAAATGACTGACAGAGAACTATTGGAACTCGCTGCGAGGGCTGCTGGAATTGAACTTACGCCAATGCAAATCAACAACGTGACGCAACAAGGCGACGATAGATTTATTGGTTACATGACCGATGCTACAAAAAGTGAATTTAAAC
>JACCDR011930060.1_pt1 | contig 33865 bp, 32 predicted proteins | sample 7446431 | NCBI WGS metagenome assembly JACCDR01 (sample SAMN15323443, study PRJNA562643) | freshwater metagenome | isolation source: river surface water | place: USA:Blue River Watershed | collected 2017-08-17
GGGCAAGACCACGACGACCGTGAACCTCGCGGCGGGCTTGGCCAAGGTGGGACAGCGCGTGCTGATGGTGGACCTCGATCCCCAGGGCAATGCCACCATGGGTTCGGGGGTGGACAAGCGGCAACTCAAGCTCACCCTCTACGACGTGCTGCTCGAATCGGCCACCATCGCGGAAGCTCGCGTGAAAAGCGAGAAGCTCATCGAAGGCGGCTGCAGCTACGACATCCTGGGCGCCAACCGCGAACTCGCGGGTGCCGAGGTCGAGCTGGTCGATGTGGACCGGCGCGAGAAGCGTCTCAAGGAAGCGCTGGCCAAGGTCGACGCCGAGTACGACTTCGTGCTCATCGACTGCCCGCCCAGCCTGTCCATGCTCACGCTCAACGGCCTGTGCAGCGCACACGGCGTCATCGTGCCCATGCAGTGTGAATACTTTGCGCTCGAAGGCCTGACCGATCTGGTCAACACCATCAAGCAGGTGCACGCCAACCTCAATCCCGATCTGGAAATCATCGGCCTGCTGCGTGTGATGTTCGACCCGCGTGTCACGCTGCAGGCCCAGGTGAGCGACCAGCTCAAGGCCCACTTCGGCGACAAGGTGTTCGACGCCGTGATCCCGCGTAATGTGCGCCTCGCCGAAGCACCGAGCTATGGCCTGCCCGGCGTGGTTTTCGACCCCGCGTCCAAGGGTGCGCAGGCCTTCATCGCCTTTGCCGAAGAGATGGTGGCACGCATCCAGAAGATGAAGTGAGCAGGCTCATTGCTCCGAAAAAGATAGCATGCAAGCCAGCAATGTCCTGATCCTTCCGGGTTGGCATGACTCCGGCGCCGACCACTGGCAGAGCCGCTGGGAGGCCGCGCACGGTTACCTGCGTGTGCAGCAGCACGACTGGGAACGCCCGCTGCGCGGCGACTGGCAGATCCAGCTCGAAGAGGCCGTGCTGGGCTGCACCGAACCCGCCGTGCTCGTAGCCCACAGCCTGGGTGTGATCCTCGTCGCGGCCTGGGCTGCGCACACGCGCAACGCGCACCGCGTCAAGGGCGCGCTGCTGGTCGCCCCCGGTGACGTGGCGCGTGACGAGGTGCGCTCTATCCTGCCGAGCTGGTGGCCCATCGAACGCCAGCGTCTGCCCTTCAAGAGCATCCTTGTCGCCAGCCGCAACGACCCGCGCTGCAGCTACGAGATGGCCGCGGGGCTGGCGACCGACTGGGGCGCCGAACTCGTGGACGCCGGCAACGCCGGCCACCTCAACGCCGAATCGAAACTGGGCGACTGGCCGGCGGGCCATGCGCTGCTACAGCGCCTCATGGCGCTGTGAACGAACCCTGAATTGAGAAAGTAAGAACCATGGTCACCAAAAAACCCAAGGGCCTCGGCCGCGGACTCGAAGCCCTGCTGGGCCCCAAGGTCGATGACACCCGCGCCGAAGTGGCCGCGCTGAACGAGGCGCGCGAAGGCCAGGCCACGGGCAGCCTCAAGCTCGACGAGCTCGTGCCCGGCATGTACCAGCCGCGTACGCGCATGGACGAGGGCGCGCTCTACGAACTCGCCGAGTCCATCAAGGCCCAGGGCATCATGAGCCCTATCCTCGTGCGCAAGCTCAGTGACGGGCCCAACGCCGGCAAGCACGAAATCATCGCCGGTGAGCGCCGTTTCCGCGCTGCCAGACTCGCGGGCCTGGACAGCGTGCCCGTGCTCGTGCGCGACGTGCCCAACGAGGCCGCCGCGGCCATGGCGCTGATCGAGAACATCCAGCGCGAAGACCTCAACCCGCTCGAAGAGGCCCAGGGCCTGCAGCGCCTGATCCGCGAATTCGGTCTCACGCACGAACAGGCCGCGCAGGCCGTGGGCCGCTCGCGCAGCGCCGCCTCCAACCTGCTGCGCTTGCTGAACCTGGCCGAGCCCGTGCAAGGCATGCTCATGGCCGGCGATATCGACATGGGCCACGCCCGTGCGCTGCTCGCACTCGACCGCGCCACACAGATCACCGCGGCCAACCAGATCACCGCGAAGAAGATGTCGGTGCGCGAGGCCGAGAGCCTGGTCAAGAAGCTTGGCGCCGAATTCAACCTCGCGCCGCAGAAGCCTGGCAAGGAAAAGTCGCGCGACCTCAAGCGCGTGGAAGAGGAGCTGTCGGACCTGCTCACGGCGGAGGTCGAAGTGCGTGTGAAGAAGCGCGTCAAGCGCCACGGCCGGGTCGAGGAGATGGGCGAGCTCAGCATCCAGTTCGGCTCGCTCGACGAACTCAACGGCCTGATCGATCGCCTGCGCCGCACGGGCGGCAACTGAAGCCACAGCCGGGCGCCATGACTTACCTCCAGCGCCTGCCCTGGCCTCTGCCGGCCCTGCTGAGCTGGGGTCTGTGCTGGCTGGTGCTATCGCTGCTGCTGCGTGCGGGCCTCACCACGACCGACGCGCTGGCTGCGTCCACACTGCTCGGTGTGTTGCTGAGTCTGCTCGGTGCCACCTGGTGGCGCCGTCTGTTCATCGGCCTCGGTTACCCGCTCTCGCTGCTGCTCGCCGGCGGCCTGTCCATGCCCGCCTGGGGCTGGCTGCTGCCCCTGGCCCTGCTCGTGCTGATCTACCCGCTCAACGCCTGGCGCGATGCGCCCCTGTTTCCCACGCCGCCGGATGCGCTGCACGAGCTGCCGGGCGTCGCGCCGCTGGAGCCCGGTGCCCAGGTACTCGATGCCGGTTGCGGTCTGGGCCATGGCCTCGAGGCCCTGCGCCAGGCCTACCCCCTGGCCGAACTGCATGGCCTCGAATGGAGCCGGCCGCTGGCATGGCTCTGCGCGCGGCGTTGTCCATGGGCGCGGGTGGAGCGCGGTGACATCTGGCAGGCCGACTGGTCGGCGTACGATCTGGTCTATCTGTTCCAGCGGCCGGAGAGCATGCCGCGGGCCATAGCGAAGGCGAGGGCGGAACTCAGGTCTGGGGCGTATCTTGTGAGTCTGGAGTTCGAGGCCGTGGGACTGGAGCCCTTGGCCAAACTGGAAGGGGCGCAACGCAAGCCGGTGTGGGTCTACAGAACCTAGGAGGTGAGCGATGAAGAAGTGGCAGACGCTGGTTCTCCTGTTGCTGCTCAGCGGATGTGCGGGTCGATCGCCCATGCGTCCGCCACCCCCAGCAACCCCACCGCAGATCGAAAAAGAGCAAGAGCTGCTGCAACAGAGCTTCTTCACCGACCCCTGCATGGCCAAGCTGCGCCAGGCCGCGCCCGAGCTCAAACCCGGTGTCATGCAGCAAGGCGGCGCCACGCTCTACGCCGTCGAGTTCCCGCCCAACTCCGCCGTGCGTGACGGCTTGGCCTATCAGCTGCATGTGAAGCAGCAGCGGCGCATCGGCTATCTCTACGTCAGCGATGGCACGGCCGGCTCCTGGCGCATCCATGGGCCCATGCCTATGTGGAACTGTCTGGAGCCACGGCTGCGCTGAGGCCCAGGCGTCCGCCGGCGAACGGGCGGTAGAACCGAGGCGGCGCACAGAGGCATGGGGCATGCAACCGGACAGCCGCGCGTGAGATCACTAACATTCAGCCCCATGCAACTGAATACAGACTACACCCGGCGCGTGGTGCTGCACAGTGCCGAACTGCCCTGGGTCGATGCGCCGGCGACGGGCGTGCAGCGCAAGCTGCTCGAGCGCCAGGGTGAAGAAGTGGCGCGTGCGACTTCCATCGTGCGCTATGCACCGGGCTCCCAGTTCCCCCGTCACACGCACGGGCTGGGTGAGGAGATTCTCGTGCTCGACGGCGTGTTCAGTGACGAGACCGGGGACTACGGCCCCGGCACCTATCTGAAGAACCCGCCGGGCTCGGCCCATGCGCCGTCGTCGGCCCCAGGCTGCACGCTCTTCGTCAAGCTGCGTTACCAGCACCCGCAGGACCAGTCCCGCGTGGTGGTGGACACGATGCGCGCCACCTGGTACCCCGGTCTGGTCCCGGGTCTCACCGTGCTGCCGCTGCACGAGTTTGGCACCACACACACGGCGCTGGTGCGCTGGGCGCCGGGCACGCAGTTCAATGCGCACCGACACTACGGCGGCGAAGAGATTTTCGTCGTCGACGGCGTGTTCGAGGACGAACACGGCCGCTATCCTGCGGGCAGCTGGCTGCGCAGCCCACACCTGAGCGCGCACCGGCCCTACAGCGTCGAGGGCTGCACCATCCTCGTCAAGACCGGGCATCTGCTGGAGCCGGTACCCGAGATGGCGCAAGCGTCGTCGTGAAGCCGGCTCGGTGGTGGCTGTGCGGCTACCGCGCGGATTGGCAAGGCGATCGGCTGGCGTGTCTTTGCGTGGGTGACGGTACGACCGGTTCCTGCCGCATCTCTATGCCGTCGCCGCGCCGGGCCTGACGGCGCAGGCACGGACCCTGAGCGATGTTCCTTTCTGAGAATATCTGGGAATAAGTCCGTGAATCCGGCCGTGCAGCAAAGGCGGCGCCGGCAATCTTTACTAAACTCTAAACGCTGCCGTCTGTGACGGCCTCCATCGAAAGGAATCCTCTTGAAAACACGCAACAAGATCACCCTGATCGCAGCCGGCATCACCCTGCTGGCGGCCAGCGGCGCCGTGCAGGCACAGAACGTGCGCGCCAACCCCGGCTACTGGGGCGACAGCAATGGCATCGTCGTGCGCAGCGGCTTCGGCCTGTGCTGGCGCAGCGGCTCCTGGACGCCTGAGCTGGCCATCCCCGAGTGCGAAGGTGGCGTGACGGCCAAGGCAGTTGCTCCCGCACCGGCACCGGCCCCCGCGCCCGTCGCGGCGGCTCCCGCACCTGCGCCCGTGGTGGCGCCGGCACCTGTGGCCGCCCCAGCTCCCGTGTTCCGCACGCAAATCGTCGACAAGGCCGTGCGCCTGGAAGGTGCCAGCTTTGCCACCGGCTCCAGTCGCCTGCTGCCGGGCGCCGGCCCGAAGCTGGATGAAGTGGTCAATGCCGCCAAGCAGTACCCGGAGGCCGGCCTGACCATCACCGGTTACACCGACAGCCAGGGCAATGCGCAATCCAATGTGCGCCTGTCCCAGGCGCGTGCCGATGCGGTGAAGGCCTATCTCGTGGGCAAGGGTGTGGCGGCCAGCCGCATCACCACAGAGGGCAAGGGCGCTGCCGATCCGGTGGCCGACAACGCCACGGCCGATGGCCGCGCCAAGAACCGCCGGGTGGAAGTGCGTTACACGGTGAGGGAAGAGACGCGGGTGCGCGTGACGCAGTAAGCGCTGCTCGCAGGTCAGAAAGGCGGGCCGTGGCCCGCCTTTTTTATTTTCTTCAGCCGTTGCTCTGCTGACTCTGGCGCCAGCGTGCCAGCACCTCGTCTGCGGGGGCCGGGCGGCCGTGCAGGTAACCCTGCTGGATGACCTGGCCGCGCGCATTGAGGAAGTCGGCTTGTTCCTTGGTCTCCACGCCTTCGGCCACGACCTTGAGCCGCAGGTGCTGGGCCACGGAGAGGATGGCTTCCACCAGGGCGGCGTCACTCGGGTCGTTGGGCGCGTCCTGCACGAAGCTGCGGTCGATCTTGAGCTCGTGGATGGGCAGGCGCTTGAGGTAGGCCAGCGAGGAGTAGCCGGTGCCGAAGTCGTCGAGCGAGAACTTCACGCCCAGGCTGGTCAGGTGCGACATCTTCTGCACCACGGTTTCCATCTGGTCCATCACGATGCTTTCTGTGATCTCGATGACCAGGTCGTCTGCGGCGGCGCCGTGGGCCTGCAGGGTGTCCTGCACCCCGTGCACGAAACCCGGCTGGTGGAACTGGCGCGGGCTGATGTTGACGGCGATGGGCAGGCGCAGCCCGCTGCTGCGCAGGGCGCCCAGGTGGCGACAGACGGTCTGCAGCACCCAGCGGCCCACCTCGGTGATGAGGTCGCTTTCCTCGGCGATGGGGATGAAGCTACCCGGTGGCATGAGCCCATGTTCGGGGTGCAACCAGCGCACCAGGGCCTCGGCGCCGACCACACGCCCCTGCGCGTTCACCTGGGGTTGCAGGTACAGGCGCAGCTCGTCTGCCGCCAGGCCGCGACGCAGGTCGCGCTCGATCATGAAACGCCGGCTGATGAGCTGTTCCATGGAGACGTCGAAGAAGGCCGTCTGGCGCATGCCGCCGTCCTTGGCGCGGTGCAGGGCCGTGTCGGCGCGGCGCAGTACCTCGCCCGGGTTGTCGTCCTCGCCCAGGGGCAGCAGGGTGATGCCGATGCTGCCGCTGATGTTGAAGGCCTCGCCGCGGTCGAGCTGGAAGGAGGGGTCCAGCGCCTCGTGCAGGGCCTGGGCCAGGCGCAGGCCCTGGGCGCTGGCACTCTCGCGGTCGCTGGCGCCGGTGTGAAGCAGCACGGCGAACTCGTCGGCGCTCAGGTGGGCGAGGCGGTCGTCGCCATGCAGCAGGCCGCCCAGGCGTTCACCCACCTGCTTGAGCAGCTGGTCGCCGGCGGCATGACCGAGCGCATCGTTGACGGTCTGGAAGCGGTCGAGGTTGAGCAGCAGCAGGGCGCAGTACTGTCCGGTGCGGCCGTGGCTCTGCAGCACGTCCCGGATGTCGGCCAGCAGGCGGTGCCGGTTGGGCAGTCCGGTGAGCGGGTTGAACCAGGCGAGCTGGTGCGCCTTGTCCTCGGCGTCCTTCTGCGCGGTGACGTCCAGCTGCACGGCCAGGTAGTGGGTGACCTGGCCCTGCGGGTCGCGTACGGGGGCGATGTTCATGCTCTGCACGTACTCGCGCCCGTTCTTGGCGCGGTTGATCATCTCGCCGTGCCAGGCCTGGCCGGTGCTGAGCGTGAACCACATCGAGGCGTAGACCTCAGGCGGCGTGCGGCGCGACTGCAGCATCTTGGGGTTGTGTCCCAGCACCTCGGCCCGGGTGTAGCCGCTGGTGAGCTCGAAGGCGTGATTGACGTACTCGATGCGCGAGTCCAGGTCGGTGATGATGACGCTGGCGGGGCTCTGCTCGATGGCTTGCGAAAGGCGGATCAGCTCGGCCTGCACTTTCTTGCGCTGGCTGATGTCGCGCGTGACGCCCAGCATGCGGGTGATGCGCCCGCTGTCCTCGTCGGTCAGCAGGGTGCTCACGGCTTCGACGGGCACCGGGTGGCCGTCCTTGTGCAGATTGACGCTCTCGCGCGTCAGCGTGCGCTGGCTCTCGTCGCCACCGGCCACGGCCTCACGGCGTTTGCGCACGCGTTCCATGCCCTCGGCGTGCGCGGAGGCGGGCAGCATGTCGGTGAAACTCAGCGCCTGCACCTCCTGGGGGGTGTAGCCGAAGACCCGTTCCACCGAGGGGCTAGCGTAGAGAAAACGGTCCGCGTCCATGTCGTAGAGCCAGACCACATCGCTGCTGTTCTCGGCCAGCAGGCGGTACTGCGCCTCGCTTTCGCTGAGATGGCGCTCGACCCGGCGTAGCTCCTCCAGGTCGCGCAGTGAACGCAGGCGCAGCTGGCGTTCGTTGTACAGGTAGAGCGCGCCCCCAAGGGTCAGCAGGGCCAGCGCGCCGGCCAGCACCACCCAGGCGCTGTTGACGAGGGCGTGTTCGAGCAGCTCGGCCCGATCCTGCTTGGCCAGCAGCCACCAGTCCGTGCCGACGATGCGTTGCGTAACACCGTAGACCGCGACGCCCCGGTAGTCCACGCCCTCGATCAGGGTGCCAGGCGCCACTTCCCCGCGCAGGGCGCGGGCGGTCACCTGTTCCGCATCGATGGGCAGGGTCATGCGCAGGGCCGCCTCGCGGACGTGGCGCAGGTCGCTCAGGAAAAGCACCTGGTCGTTGTCCTGGCGGAAGAGCAAGGTCTCGGCGCTTTTCTGCGGCAGGGGCCAGTCGGTCAGGGCCGCGTGCAGGTGGTCCGGCGGATCGATGTGCAGCACCAGTGCGGCCGGATGGGCGCTGTCGCCGGCCAGGGGCCCCACGAAGGCCAGGCGCAGGCGGCCCTGGGCGTCGCGCCAGGGGCCGGCGCGACGGGGCTCGCCCTGGGTGAGGGCCCGCAGGATCTCCAGATGCAGGGTCGGGTCGGCGAAGGGCGCATCCTCGATGCGTCGCGAGGCGGGTCCGGTGGCCTGGCTGTCGAAGAAGCGGTGGCCCTGCGCGTCGATGATCTCCATGCGTGGGAAGACGGAGTCGGACACAAAGGAGTTCAGGAACTGGAACAGCCGCTGGCCCGAGGCCGGGTCGCCGTGCTCCCGCCAGGCCAGCCACTGCTGGCGAAGGTAAGGTGACTTGTGGGCCCAGGAAGCGTCGCTAAGCCGCTCCTTCTGCCAGGTCTCGATCTCGCGCGACTTGGACTCCGAGATGGCCAGCAGTTGCCCAAAGGCCTGTTTCTTTTCTTCGCGCAGGCCGTTCCAGATGGCCAGCACCACCAGGGCGGTGATGGCCGCCGCCAGCAAGGCGAAGATGGCGACGGGGGTGCGGCGCAGCTCCTCCTCTCCCCGTGTCGGCGCGGGGTCGGAGCCCGTGGGCCTGAGCATGAGGAAAAGCAGGGCCGAGGTCACGGCCACAAAGTCCCAGCCCTTGAGCGGGCTGACCAGCAGGACGAGCTCCGGCTCCTTGAACAGCCAGTCCACCGCGTGGTCCGAGACCAGGATCCACAGCGCTGCAAAACAGGCGTAGACCAGCACCACCGTGATGGCACGGCGCGAGGACAGGCCCGGCGTGCGGGAGGAGGGGCTGGCAGCCGGGTTCATACGCGAGGCGCCTGCCCGTCCTGGCATGCACGTCGCAAGCCGGTGCCGGTCGTGCCCGGGACACAAGGCCCGGAACGGGGAGCATGCTTGCAGTGTCTTGCGGTCATGCCTGCCGTGCTGATGGATCAGCGAGTTGTCGAGGCCGCCAGCGTAACCCAAAAAGCGGCGCTGTGGCCCACGGTGTTGAAGCAGCCGCCCACGTTTGCCGGGTGCAGGCGTGAGCGTGGATACGGAATCTCGCGGGAGGCGGGCGCCCGGCCCCGGCGGGGGATCAGAGCGCGAAGATCTTGCCCGGGTTCATGATGTTCTGCGGGTCCAGAGCGCGCTTGATGGTGCGCATCATGTCCACCGCGCCGGTCCCGGCCTCCTCGACCAGGAAACCCATCTTGTGCAGGCCCACGCCGTGCTCGCCTGTACAGGTGCCGCCCAGGCGCAGCGCGCGCTGCACGAGCTGATGGTTGAGCTGCTCGGCCAAGGCGCGCTCATCGGCGCTGTCGGGGTCGATCAGGTAGCCCATGTGGAAGTTGCCGTCGCCCACGTGGCCGACCATGAAATAGGGGATGCCGCTGGCCTCGACTTCCTGCACGCTCTCGACCACGGCCGCGGCGAGTTGCGAGATGGGCACGCAGGCGTCGGTGGTGATGGCACGGCAGCCCGGGCGCGACTGCAGGCCCGCGAAGTAGGCCATGTGGCGCGCGTTCCACAGCCGCGTGCGCTCCTCGGGCGTGCTGGCCCACTCGAAGGCCTGGCCGCCGAACTCGGCCGCGATCTCCTGCACAGCCTCGGCCTGCTCCTGCACGCCGGCGGGCGAGCCGTGGAACTCCATGAGCAGCATGGCTTCCTCGCGCAGGCTGAGCTTGGAATGCGCGTTGACGGCGCGCACGGTGTTGGCGTCGATCAGCTCCACACGCGCGATCGGGATGCCCATCTGGATGATCTGGATGGTGGTGCGCACCGCCGCCTCGATGCTGGGGAAGGAGCAGATGGCGGCCGAGATGGCCTCGGGCAGGGGATAGAGCCTGAGCGTGATCTCGGTCATCACGCCCAGCGTGCCCTCGCTGCCGACGAAGAGGCGCGTGAGGTCGTAGCCGGCACTGCTCTTCTTGGCGCGGGTGCCGGTGCGGATCACTTCGCCACTGGCCGTGACCACTTCCAGCGCCAGTACGTTCTCGCGCATGGTGCCGTAACGCACGGCATTGGTGCCGGAAGCGCGCGTGGCGCACATGCCGCCCAGACTGGCGTCGGCGCCCGGGTCGATGGGGAAGAAGAGGCCGGTGCTCTTAATCTCGTCGTTAAGCTGCTTGCGTGTCACGCCGGGCTGCACGGTGACCGTCAGGTCCTCGGCGTTGACCGAGAGCACCTTGTTCATGCGGCTCACGTCTACGCTGATGCCGCCCTCGATGGCCAGCAGGTGCCCTTCGAGTGAGGAGCCCACACCGTAGGGGATCACGGGCACGGCGTGCTGGCTGGCCAGCTTCACGGCCTCGGCCACCTCGGCTGTGCTCTCGGCAAACACCACGGCAGCCGGCGGGGGCACGGTGGTGTAGGCCGATTCGTCGCGGCCATGCTGGACCCGCACGGCCAGGGCGGTGGAGCAACGTTCGCCAAAGCGGGCCTGCAGGGCCTCGGTCAGCGCGGCGGGCACGGGACGCTGGTGGGCCTCGGGCTGCAGCTGGGTGGAAGACGTGGGCGCGTTCATGGGGCTCTCTCCGGGTCGGGCGACCCTGCACCGTGCAGGGTGGGGAATAATGGGGCGATTGTGCGCCCGGCAAGCGGCCGGCGCGGTCAGCCCCCATTTTCTTCCAAGGTTGCCAGCATGGGAAATCGCCTCACACAGATCGCCACCCGCACCGGGGACCAGGGCACGACGGGCCTGGGCGACAACCAGCGTGTCTCCAAGAACAGCCTGCGCGTGCACACCATGGGCGAAGTGGACGAGCTCAATTCCCACATTGGCCTGCTGCTCTGCGAGGAACTGCCTGCGGAGGTACGTGAGCTGCTGGTGGAGATCCAGCATCAGCTTTTCAACCTGGGCGGCGAGCTGTCCATCCCCGGCTACGAGCTGCTCAAGCCCGAGGCGGTGCTGGCCCTGGACCAGGCCCTGGCCACCCACAACGAGCAGCTGCCGCGCCTGCAGGAGTTCATCCTGCCCGCGGGCTCGCGCGCCGCGGCCCAGGCCCATGTCTGCCGCACCGTGGCCCGTCGCGCCGAGCGCGCCCTGGTGGCCCTGGGCAACGAGGAGGCCATCAAGGACGCCCCGCGCCAGTACCTCAACCGCCTGTCGGACCTGATGTTCGTGCTGGCGCGTGTGCTCAACCGTATGAACGGCGGCGACGATGTGTACTGGAAAAGCGAACGCCTGCAGCAGGGCTGAGCACCTGGGCCTGGCGTTCGGCCTGCTCCTGCTCGCGGCTCCTGCGCTGGCGGCCACGGCCCGTTACCGCTGCGAAGCGGTCTACCTGCCCGCGCGTAGTACCTGGTTGCGCAGTGTGGAGATCGAGCACGACGATCGCCGCATTCGTACCTTGCGCGTCGACGGCGTGCCGGTCCACAGCTTTGCAATCGAGGGCACGGTGATCCGTACCGCGCTGGACAACGAGCGCATCGTGCTCGATACGACCAGCGGGCAGTGGCAGAGTGATTTCCGCGGCTTGGCCCAGGCCCAGGGGCGCTGCGAGCGGGAATAAAAAAGCCCGCCGGCGCGGGCGGGCTGCGATGCCTGAGCGTTCAGCGCTTGCGGTTGAGCAGCGCGTACAGCAGGATGGCGCCAAAGGTGGCGGTCCCGATGCCGCCCAGCGCGAACTGGCCGAACTTCAGCGTGAAGTCGCCCGTGCCCAGCACCAGGGTGACGGCGGCCACGATCAGGTTCTTGTTGTCGCTGAAATCCACCTTGTTGTCGACCCAGATCTTGGCGCCGGCAATCGCGATGAGGCCGAAGACCACGATGGAGACGCCGCCCATGACGGGCAGGGGGATGGCCTGGATCACGGCGCCGAACTTGGGGCTGAAGCCCAGCAGCACGGCCAGGGCCGCGGCCACGACAAAGATGGCGGTGGAGTAGATCTTGGTGGCGGCCATGACGCCGATGTTCTCGGCATAGGTGGTCACGCCGGTGCCGCCGGCCGAGCCGCTGACCATGGTGGCCACACCGTCACCGATGAAGGCCTTGCCCATGTAGGGGTCCAGGTTCTTGCCGGTCATGGCGGTCACGGCCTTGATGTGGCCCAGGTTCTCGGCCACGAGGATGATGGCCACGGGGGCGATCAGCAGCATGGCATTGACTTCGAACACCGGGGCGGCGAAGTTGGGCAGGCCGAACCAGGCGGCGTTGATCACGCCCGAGAGGTCCATGGGCTTGCCCAGGCCCAGGCCGTTGGTGAGCACGGCGTAGATGATGCTGGCGACGATCAGGCCGACGAGGATCAGCAGGCGCTGGACCATCCCTTTGGTGAGCACGGCGACGAGGCCCACGCTGACGAAGGTGACGAGCTGCATCCAGCTGTCAAAGTTGCTGGCCGCCATGTTCTTGACCGGGATGCCGGCCAGGTTCAGGCCGATCACGGCCACCACGGCGCCGGTCACGACCGGGGGCATGAAACGTTCGATCCAGCCCGTGCCGATGGCCTGAACGATCACCCCGATGAGCGTGTACACCACGCCGCAGGCGATGATGCCGCCCAGGGCCAGGCCGATGTTGGCGTTCGGCCCCTTGCCGGCGTAGGCGGTGGCGGCGATCACTACGCCGATGAAGGCGAAGCTCGAGCCGAGGTAGCTCGGGACCTTGCCGCCGGTGATGAAAAAGAAGATCAGCGTGCCGATGCCGCTCATGAGGATGGCGATGTTGGGATCGAAGCCCATGAGGATGGGGGCGAGCACGGTGGCGCCGAACATGGCGATGACGTGCTGCACGCCCATGACGGCCGTCTGCGGCCAGGGCAGGCGTTCATCGGGGGCGATCACGCCGCCCTGCTGCAGGACATCGGCGCTTTTTTCGGTCCATTGGAACAGACTCATTGTGTTTCTCCTGTGGATTGAGGTGGGGGCGATGCTAAGGCATAGATCGTGCCAGATGTTCCAGACTTACCCGGGGGCGGCAAAATACGGCACCATCCATCCGTTTCCACCCCGAGCCGAACATCATGATCCCGATCGATCCCGCCGCCCGCGCCAATGTCCACCTGATCGACCACCCACTGGTGCAGCACAAGCTGACCCTGATGCGCAAGAAGGAGGCCAGCACCAGCAGCTTTCGCCGCCTGCTCAACGAACTCGCGGCGCTGATGATCTACGAGGTCTGCCGCGACATGCCGCTGCAGGACGTCCAGATCGATACGCCGCTGGAGACCATGACCGGCCGTGTCATCGACGGCAAGAAACTGGTCTTCGCCAGCATCCTGCGCGCCGGCAACGGCATCCTGGATGGCGTGCTCTCGGTGGTGCCAGGCGCGCGCGTGGGCCATGTGGGCCTGTACCGCGACCCCCAGACCCTGCAGGCTGTGGAGTATTACTTCAAGATGCCCAAGCACATGGAGGAGCGTGACGTGGTCATCGTCGACCCCATGCTGGCAACGGGCAACTCCGCGGCCGCCGCCGTGGCGCGCCTCAAGCAGTGCAAGCCGCGCTCGATCAAGTTCCTCTGCCTGCTGACCTGCCCCGAAGGCATCAACACCCTCTACAGGGAACACCCGGACGTGCCGGTCTACACCGCGGCCATCGACCGCGAACTCAACGACCACGGCTATATCCTGCCGGGCCTGGGCGATGCGGGCGACCGCATCTTCGGCACCCAGTAAAGGGCTTGCCTGCCGGCGACGCGCACTCGCCACCCACCCCGGTGTTTCCCTAGGGCGTATCCCGCCAGCGACCGTTTTCAGGTAATCTGGCTATCCGTCCGGACCCGCAAGGGAGGTGCCACCATGATGGAGCGCAGGAGTTTTCTGGCCCGTGCCAGCGGTTGGGCGCTGGCTGCGGGCGCCCTGGCCCCGGGCATCGGACGCGCGGCGCCCCAACGGGTCACCCTCTCCGTGCCCGGCCCGGGCAATCTGCTCTACCTTCCCCTGAGCCTGGCCCCGCGCATCGGGGCTGACCTGGCCGAGGGCCTGAGCTTCGATCTGACCTACTCCGGCGGTGGTCCCCAGTCCCTGCGCAGCCTGCTGGAACGCAACTGCGATTTCGCTGCCGCCGGTCTCTCGGCCCTGGGCCTGCAGCGATTCAACAGCCGGCCCGTCGTGTGTGTGGTGCCCCTGACACGGGTGCCCGCCTACACCCTGCTGGTGCGTGTCGGCCTGCAGGGCCAGGTCCGGCGGATCGCGGATCTCCAGGGGCGGGTGGTCGGCGTCAAGGGCCATGTGCCCGGCGGGCGCTCCACCTCCCAGCTGTTTGCCGAGTACCTGCTTAGCCAGGCGGGCCTCGCACCCGACCGCGTCAATTACGTCGCTGCCGGCCAGTCCTACGACAGCCAGCTGGCTTCGCTGGCGTCGGGCACGGTGGACGCGGTGGTGGCCGACGAGCCGTTTGCGACCCGGCTGGTGCGCCAGAAAGTGGCTTTTGTGCTGGCCGACTACCACGAGCTGGAGACCACGCGCAGGTTGCTGGGGGGGCTGTTCCTCAACGGCATGCTGGGCACGCGCACGGACATGGTGGCTGAACGCCCCGAGGTGGTCGAGAAGGTGGTGCGCACCGTCAAGCGTGTGCTGGCCTGGATCGACCAGCACGACGCCGGGCAGATGGTCGAGGCGCTCGCGCCTGCCCAGCCCGAGGAACGCGCCACCCTGCTGGAGGTGTTGCGCCGGCGCAAGAACATCTATGCCCCGGACGGGCGAATTTCCGACGAGCAGCTCGACACGGTGGACCGTTTCCTCCACGCCACCGAACCGGCCACCAAGATCCTGGGTTTCAGTGTGCGCAGCTGCGTGGAGGCCCGCTGGGCGGGCAGCATGGCATGAGTCCGGTGCAGCGCCGTGTGCTGCTGGTGCGCTCCGCGGCGTACGCGCTCGCCCTGGGTGGCCTCACCCTGGGCCGGCCGCTGCACGCCCGCACAGACCTGCAGCCCGTGAACCTGTCCGTCGTGGGGCCGGGGCATCTGCTGCTGCTGCCCATCACCCTGGCGAGCCGCATCGGTGCCGACTCGGCCGAGGGGCTGGACTTTCGCATCCACTACGTGGGCGGCGGGCCCATGGCCTACCGCGACATGCTCATCGGCAATGCAGACTTCGGTGCGGCCGGCATGCCGGCGCTGGCCGTGCAGCGCCTCGCGGGCAAACCCGTCATGGGCATCATGCCCATCACCCAGGTTCCGGCCTACACCTTCGTGGCCGGCAGCCAGTGGCGGGACCGGGTCCGCACCGTGGCTGACCTCGCCGGCAAGGTCATCGGCGTCAAGGGTTATGTGCCGGGGGGGCGGGCCAGTTCCCAGGTCATGGCCGAGTACGTGCTGCGTCGCGCGGGCGTGGACCCGGGCCGGGTGAATTTCGTGGCGGTCAACCTGAGCTACGAGAACCAGCATGCGGCCCTGGCCAGCGGCTCGGTCGACGCGCTCATGAGCGACGAACCCTTTGCCTCGCGTCTGGTGCAGGCCCGCGTGGCCTATGTGCTGGAGGATTACCACGATCTGGAGGACACGCGCCGTCGTTTTGGCGGCCTCTTCCTCAACGGGGTGGTGGCCTGCAGCGAGGCGCTGGTCGAGCGCCGGCCGGAACTTGTCGAGCGCACCGTCAAGGCGCTGCGGCGGGCGCTGGTCTGGATCGACGGCCACAGCGCCGCCGAGGTGGCGACCCAGATGGTCCCCGGCCCGGAGAGCGACCGCAAGGCCCTGCTGGACGTGCTGCGCCTGCGCAAGAACATCTATTCGCGCGACGGCCGTTTTTCCGACGCGCAGCTCGACACGGTGGAGCGCTTCATGCGCGCCACCGAGGACAGCCCGCAAGGGCGGGGATTCCGGGTCCGTGACATGATCAACAGCCGCTGGGCCGGCCGTATGCCCTGAGCCCGTATCCGCCACGCCGCCCATGTCGCCACCCCGGTCCTTCGACCCCACGCAGCCCCCCTCCTCCTCCTGGCAGGAGGCGTTTCGCCACAGCCTGCAGCGGCAGCTGGTGGCGCGGTTTGTGTTGGTCTTCCTGCTCGTCACGCTGACCGGCAGCCTGTTGGCCCTGCTCGGTTACCAGAGCCTGGCCCAGCAGGCCCAGCGCCAGAGCGGCGACGACGCGATGCGGTACCTCACACAGCGTTACGAGGCCTTGCAGGACATCTGGCTGCGCAATGCCGACGAGGTCAAGTCGCAGATCGACTTCATGCGCGTCTTCGTGCCGCAGGACCAGGCCACCAACTGGCTACGCCTGCGTGCCTATTTCGCGGCGCTCGAGGGCAAGCTCGACCGCTTTCCCTCGGGCCTGGTGCTCGACAGCCGCGGGCGCCCCGTCTTCCGCTATGGCCCCGAGGGCGAAGCGCTGCAGCGACGTTTCCGGGTCGATGCGAACCTGCCGCGCTGGTACTACAGCGCCGAACACCGCAGTCTTTTTGCCGTGGTCTCGGTGCCGCTGTGGCTGGGTGTCCAGGGAACCGGCCGGCTCGTCCTGCTGCAACCGGTCGACAACGGTGTGATGCGCCAGCTCGGCGCCGCCGGGGTCGATCTCTACCTGCTGTACGAAGGGCAGGTGCTGGCCAGCACCGGCGGGTCCCAGGACTACGGGCGGAGGATGGCGGCCGACTACAACGGACCGGTCGAGGAGGCGCCCGGCCAGCGCTTCGAGCAGCGTGTCCTCCCGATGTTCGAGTTTGAACCTGCGGGGCCGCGTTTTGTCCTGCAGCAGCGTGTGCAGCGTGTGCTGTCCCCGCTGCTCGTGCTCCTGGGCAGTTTCACGCTCATGTCCCTGCTGGCGGCGGTGTTGTGGCTGGTGCTGGGACGCTGGGCCAGCCGGCTGGCGCGACGTATCGCCCGGCTGTCGGGCGCGACGGCGCAGTTCGCGCACGAACATGCGCTGAGCCCCGGGGTCGAGCGCGACCTGGCCCAGGCGCAGTCCGACCCCGACGAGATCGGCGAGGTGGCCGAGGCCAGCCGCACCCTGATGCAGCACGTGCTGCAGCACGATGAAGAGCACTTCGCCCACCTGCAGACCCTGGACATGCTGGAGGAGGGAGTCGTCGAGCTCGCACCCGACGGGCGCTACCTGCGTGCGAGCCCGGGCTGGGCACGGCTGGCGGGCATCGAGATCCAGCCCGGCGCGCGCATCTACGAACACATCCACCAGGAAGACGTGGAGAACCTGCGGCTGCAGTTCCAGCAACTGGGCGAGGGCGAAAAAAACACCTTGAGCGGCCGCCTGCGGCTGCGCCGGCCCGATGCCAAGGAGATCTGGATCGAGTACCGCTTCATCAGCGGCACGCGCCGCGGCGGCAGCGTGCGGGGCGTGCTGCGCGACATCACGCAGAGCTACCAGCTCGAAAAACACGTGACCCACATGGCCCTGCACGACGCGCTGACCGGCCTGCCCAACCGGGTGCTGCTGGAGGATCGCTGCAAGATGGCAGTGCGCAGCGCGGAACGCAGCGGCCTGACCGTGGCCCTGGGTTTCCTGGACCTGGACCATTTCAAGCATGTCAATGACCAGTTTGGTCACAAGACGGGCGACGAACTGCTGGTGACACTTTCGGGCGCCATGCGCAAGTGCCTGCGCGCGGGCGACACCCTGGCGCGCTGGGGTGGCGACGAGTTCGTGGTGCTGCTGACCGACCTGGGCAGCCAGGCCGACGCCGAGGACGCCATCGCCAAGCTGGCGGCCGTCTGCCAGTCGCCGATCCGCCTCGGGGGCAACGAGTTCAATGCCACGTTCAGCATGGGCGTGGCGCTGTACCCGGCCGACGCCCGCAACGTCGAGACCCTGCTGTCACAGGCCGACCGCGCCATGTTCGCAGCCAAGCAGCAGGGCCGCAACACGGTGCGCTTTTTTGCTGAGATCGCCCAGCGCGAGGAGGACCGCAAGGCCCTTTATATCCAGAACCGCCTGGCCACGGCCATCCGCGAGGGGAAGATCCAGGCCTGGTTCCAGCCCATCGTGGACGCGCGCACGCGCCGTGTGGTCAGCTGCGAGGCGCTGGCGCGCTGGCAGGACGAGACCTATGGCTGGGTCTCGCCGGCCACCTTCGTGCCCATGGCCGAGAACCTGGGCCTGATCCGCGAGATGGGGCAGCAGGTCTGGAAGCAGGCCATCGGCAGCCTGCACCGCTGGCGCGAGCGTGGCCTGGACATGCGCATTTCGGTCAATGTCTCGCGGCGTCAGCTGTTCACGCCGACCTTCACGGCCGACCTGCTGGAGGACCTGGACCGCCTGGCCATCCCCGTGTCGGTGGTGGACCTGGAGATCACCGAGAGTGTGGCCATGGAAGACGCGGAGCACACGGAGAAACGCCTGGCCGAGCTGACCGAGGCGGGTTTCGGCATCGCCATCGACGACTTCGGCACCGGTTTCTCCTCGCTCTCGCAGCTGCACGATATGCCGGCCTCCAAGATCAAGATCGACGTCTCCTTCGTGCGCCGTGCGCAGACCGAGCAGGGCAGCCAGCTGATCCAGGCGGTGGTCAAGATCGCCTCGGCCTTCGGCCTGCAGACCGTTGCCGAAGGCGTGGAAGGCGAAGACATCGCGCGTGTGCTCACCCAGCAGGGCGTCAACCTCTTGCAGGGCTACCACTTCGGCAAGCCCATGCCGGCCGATGACTTCGAGCGTTACCTCGACGAGAACTTCAGCCTGCGCTGAGGCCCGCTGCCAGGAAACGCGTGACCTCGGCCTGCACGGCCTCATCCTGCAGCAGCCGCATGTGTCCCAGACCCTCGGTGCTGTGCAGCCGGGCACCGCCGATGGCCTGGGCATAGGCCGCGCCGTCGGCGTGCGCGTTGACGCGGTCGCCGCGATCGTGCACGACCAGCGTCGGCACGGCAATGCGCGGGCCGACCGCGGCGGGTTCGAACTGCGGCATCAGGATGGCCTCGCGTGCCTCGATGCGCCGCTGCAGGCCGCTGCGTGTGCGCTCGCTCAGCCCGAACAAGCGCGCGAACAGCCGGGTGTATTCGTGTGGTGAGGCCGGTGGCGCCAGCAGCACCAGACGCTGCAGCGCCAGCCCGCGGCTGGTCGCGTAGGCGGCGGCATTGGCGCCCAGCGAGTGCGCCACCACACCGTGCAGGTCCAGGCCCTGTGCACGCAGCCGGGCTGTGGTGTACTCCAGCGCGCGGGCGAACTGCGGCAGGTTGCTGGTGAGGCCTGTGCTGCGCCCGTGCGCCGGCATCTCCAGCAGCAGCACCTGCAGGTCCGCGCGTGCCAGGGTTTCGGCCAGCGGCAGCAGCTGTCCGGCGTGGCCGCCCCAGCCATGCACCAGCAGCACGGCCGCGGCTTCTGGCCTGCTGCGTTGGTCGCGGTAGAGCGTGAGGCTGGCGCGTTCAAAGGGCTGACGTTCCGCGGTCCAGTGGGCGGGCCAGGGCCGGCGGCGGCGCAACCAGCGCGGCGGCAGCGGTGTACCAAAGAGCCGCAGGGCTGCGCGTTCGGCCAGGGCGGGCCAGAGCTGCTGGCTCAGTGCCAGGCCCAGGCGCGTCACGTGCATGAAGGGCCCCTGCCCGTCGTAGCCAGGCGCCGGTCGGGTGTTGGGGGACATGGTGCGCCCTTTCAGAAAAAGATCCAGTCGCGGTTGCTGCGCGGAATGTTGCGCAGCGAGGTGAAGGCGGTGCAGACACTGCGCAGCAGCAGGTAGACGGCCAGGCCGGTGAAGATCATCCACATGAGGGCTCCTTTCTTCGCACGGTTGTGCGAAATTTGGGTGGGCGGGGACGCAGGGGATTCAAGCCGGAAACCTCAGGACAGGTAGCTCGCGCGCAGCCGCTGCCAGCTGGCCGCCGTGCGGGCCGCAGCCGTTGGGTCGCGCAGGAAGCGGGTGTCGTGCAGCAGGCCGATGGCCAGGCCGTAGATCTCGCCGACCAGCTGCTCGGGCACCGTGTCGGCGCGCAGCTGGCCGGTCTCGATGCATTGCTGCACGGTGCGACGCAGGGCGGCGCGCCAGCGGGTGATCTCCTGCAGCAGGAAATCGCGCAGCTCGCCTTCGCGGTCGTCGAGCTCGAAAGCGCCGGGGATGTAGATGCAGCCCTGGTGCGGCTCGGGGCGGGACAGCCGCGCCAGCCAGCGTGCCACGATCGCGTCCAGCCGCGCCAGCCCCTTTGGCAGTTGCATGGCGGGGACAAAAACCTCGGCTAGGAAATGGCGGCCGAACTCCTCGACCACCGCCTTCTGCAGCGTCTCGCGCGAGCCCACGCGGGAGAAGACGCCGCTCTTGGACAGGCCCACGCGGTCGGCCACGGCCTGCAGGGTCAGGGCCTCCAGCCCCTCGGCTGCGACCAGGTCCATGCCCGCGCCGATGATGGCGGCGCGTGTCAGCTCACTCTTGGCAGTCTTGGTGTCTGGTGTCATGGCCCAAATTTAGCACGATTGTGCGAAATGTCAAATCCATCGGGGCGCGGTTCGCCGGACAGGGCGCAGTGCTAGAGTGAACACACAACAAGATGGCGACAAGAGGCAGGAGACATGCAAGCCCCCTACATCCCCCAGGTCCGGCTCTACCGCGACTGGCTGCGCACGCAACGCGGCCTGGATTTCCCGGACTACGACGCGCTCTGGCGCTGGTCGGTCACGGACCTCGATGCCTACTGGCAGAGTATCTGGGACTGTTATGGCGTGTATTCGCCCACGCTCCATGGCGCCGCCCTGGCCGACAACCGCATGCCCGGCGCGCGCTGGTTCCCCGGCGCCAGGCTCAACTACGCCCAGCAGGTGTTGCGTCACGTGCAGCCGGCCCATGCGGCGGGTTTCCCGGCCATCGTGAGCCATGACGAGCGCAGCCTGGCGGTGGGCGAGCCGGCGCGTGAACTGGCCTGGCCCGAGCTGCAGCGCCAGGTGGCGTCGGTGGCCCTGCATCTGCAGGCCCAGGGCGTGAGCAAGGGCGACCGGGTCGTGGCCTACCTGCCCAATGTGCCCGAGACCATGGTGGCCTTTCTGGCCGTGGCCAGCATCGGCGCGATCTGGAGCCTGTGCGCGCCCGACATGGGCACGGCCGCCGTGTTGGACCGCTTCCGCCAGATCGAGCCCAAGGCGCTGATCGCCTGTGACGGGGTGCGCCATGGCGGGCGCGACACAGACCGGCGGGCCGTGGTGGCCGAGCTCTGCGCGGCCCTGCCCACGGTGCAGCACCTGTTGCTGCTGCCCTGCCTGGGCACGGGTACGGTCGCGCCGCGCGCCGGCGTGAGCGTGGGCGCGTGGGCGCAGGCCGTGGCGCGCGACGACGCGCGCACCGCCGGCTTCAAGCCGCTTTCCGTGCCCTTCGACCATCCCCTGTGGGTGGTCTACTCCAGCGGTACCACCGGCCTGCCCAAGCCCATCGTGCACGGACATGGGGGCATCCTGCTGGTGGCCCTGGCCTTCACGCTGAACACCGACCTCGGCTGCAGCTACGCCCCGAACACCTGGGGCGAGCGCTTCCACTGGTACAGCTCGACCGGCTGGGTGATGTGGAACTGCCAGCTGGGGGGGCTGCTCACAGGTACCACGGTCTGCATCTACGACGGCAGCCCGGGCGGCGCCGTGGTGGATGCCGCGGGGCACAAGCTGACGCCCGACTGGACCACGCTGTGGCGCTTCGCGGCCGACACGCGGGCCACCTTCTTCGGCGCCGGCGCCGCCTTTTTCGCCAACGGCATGAAAGCCGGCATCGATCTCGCGTGCTGCGGTGATCTGACACGCGTGCGCGCCCTGGGCTCCACGGGTTCGCCGCTGAGTGAGGAGGTGCAGCGCTGGACCAGCGCGCAGATGCGACGCGTGAACCCACGTGCGGGTGGCACGCTGAAAAAGGCAGGCGACATCTGGTGGTCCAACATTTCCGGCGGCACCGATTTTGCGGGCGCCTTCATTGCCGGCTGCCGCGAACTGCCTCAGGTGCCGGGCGAGATGCAATGCCGTGTGCTGGGGTGCGCGGTCGAGGCCTGGAACGAGCAAGGTGAACCAGTGCGCGACGCGGTGGGCGAACTCGTCTGCACCCAGCCCATTCCCAGCATGCCGCTGTACTTCTGGAACGACGAAGGCATGCACCGCTACCTGGCGAGTTATTTCGACATGTACCCGGCCGGCCATGGCCGCCAGCTCGGCGGTGGAGACGCTGCGCCAGAGGTCGGACCGGTCTGGCGCCACGGTGACTGGTTGCGCATCACGGCGCGTGGTAGCTGCATCATCTACGGCCGCAGCGACGCCACCATCAACCGTCACGGCCTGCGCATGGGCACCAGTGAGCTGTACAGCGCCGTCGAGGCCCTGCCCGAGGTGCTGGACTCCATGGTGGTCGATCTCGAGTACCTGGGGCGCGAGAGCTACATGCCGCTGTTTGTCGTGCTGCGACCCGGGCATGTCCTGGACGCCGCGACCCGGGCCAGGATCAACGACGCCATCCGGACGGCGCTCTCACCCCGTTTTGTGCCCAATGAGATCCTGCAGGTGGCCGAGATTCCGCGCACCCTCAGCGGCAAGAAGCAGGAACTGCCGATCAAGAAACTGCTGCTGGGCCAGCCCCTGGCCAAGGTCGTCAACCAGGATGCCATGGCCAATCCGGCGTGCCTGGACTGGTATGTGACCTTCGCCGCGAAGCACGCGGCGCGCGCGTCCTAGGCGCCCAGGGGATTGTCGCAGGGAGAGGGGCCGCCAATAATGCAGGCATGTTGCTGCACACGCCGACCCTGCTGCTGGTGAGTCTGATGATCGCCATCACCATGGGCGTCAGCATGGGGCTGGTCGCGCGTCGGGAGCGACGTGACGGGCTGGTCTGGTGGGCCTGGGCCATGCTGCCCTTGTCCCTGGTGCTGCTCCTGTTCTCCTTGCGCGGGCAGGTCAGTGACTGGCTGTCGGTGGTGCTCGGCAACACACTGCTGATCTCCGTCCTGGCCCTGTTTGCCGAGGGCCTGTGCGAATTCCAGCAGCGCCCGCCGCGACGGGCCCTGATCTGGGGAGGCGTGGTGCTGACCCCCTTGCTCATCGTGTGGTTCCTGGACGCCGCCTCGATCCGGCCTCTGTTGCCCAACACCGTGCTGGGTTTCCAGGCGGCCCTGCTGTCGTGGCTCGTGCTGCAGCGGCGCGCCCAGACGGCGGGGCGCGGGCAATACTTCGTGGTCGCGGGACTGGCCCTGATCGTGCTTGCCACACTGGCGCGGCTGGGGGCGGCCCTGCTGGGCCAGGTCGACCTGAACCAGGTCACCAGCAGTAACACGACCCATGCCCTGAGCATGCTGGTCTTCATGCTGACTATCATCCTGATCACCATGGGCCTGGTCATGATGACCAAGGAGCGTGCCGATGCGCTCAACCGCACCCTGGCCCTGCAGGACGAACTGACAGGCCTGCACAACCGGCGAGCGATCCACAAGCTGCTGGAGCAGCAACTGGCGCTGGCGCGTCGCAACGGGCAGGCGCTGGCCCTGCTGATCGTCGACATCGACCACTTCAAGAAGATCAACGACGACTATGGGCATCTCAGCGGCGATCTCGCCCTGCGAACCATGGCGGATGGTCTGCGCCGGCGCCTGCGCGGCCAGGACATCGCCGGCCGTTGGGGCGGCGAGGAGTTCATCGTCATCCTGCCCGGCACCGACGCCGCGGGTGCGTGCGGTCTGGCCGAAAACCTGCGCCGCTCGGCCGAACAGGCGCGGCTGGTGGCGCTGGACGGGCGGCCCATCGGCTTCACGATCAGCATCGGCGTCCACGCGCTGGATGCCGCGTCCGGCGACGCACGGGACGACATGATCGCGGCCGCCGACCGGGCGTTGTACCTCGCCAAGCAGAAGGGACGCAACCGGGTGGAGGCGCTCTGAGCGTTCAGGCGGCGCGCGCCGCGGCCTGCAACCAGGCCGTGAATGCCGCGAGCGCAGGCCGCACCGCGCCGCGTTCCGGTTGCACCAGCCAGTAGCTGCGTCCGCTTTTATGCGGGCGCGGGCAGGCCACTAGAAGTTCGCCCCGCGCGAGTTCGGCCTCAATGAGCAGGCGTGGCACCAGGGCCAGTCCCAGGCCCTGTGCGGCTGCCGCGGCCGTCATGGAGTAAAGCTCGTAGCGCGGGCCCGAGAGCGCGGCGGGTGCGTCGACCCCCATGGCCTCGAACCACTGGCGCCAGGCTTCAGGGCGCGTGCTCTGCTGCAGCAGGGGCAGCGCGGCCAGCTCTTGCGGCTGCAGGCGTTTGCGCGTACCCAGCAGCGCAGGCGCGCAGACGGGCACCACCACCTCCTCGATCAGCAGCGTCGCATGGGTGCCGGCCCAGTTGGCCACCTGTTCGCTCGTGCCGGAATAAAGCGCGGCGTCGAAACCCGTGTCGGCAAACAGGAAGGGCCGGGTACGGGTCTCGATGTGTACGACAAGCTCCGGGTGTTCGTTCGCCAGCGCCGGCAGGCGGGGCATGAGCCACCGGGTGGCGAAGGTCGGCACGGCCGTCAGGCTGATGCTGCCGGCGGCGCCCTGGCGCGACATGGCGTCCAGGGTGTCGCGCTCCAGCGCCTGCAGGCGAGGTGCGATCTGGCGCGCGTAATCCGCGCCCTCAGGTGTGAGGGCCACACCGTGGCGCGTGCGGCGGAACAGGGCCAGCCCCAGGAAGGCCTCCAATGCGCCGATCTGGCGGGAAACAGCGCCCTGTGTCAGTGCCAGCTCCTGCGCCGCGCGCGTGTAGCTCTCGTGGCGGGCGGCGGCGTCGAAGCAGGCCAGGGCCTGGAGGGAGGGGATCTTGCGGCGCATGATGTGCGGAAGCTACACAAATGAGGCGGTTCTGCCAGACAGTAGCCAGGCTGAGTCCGGTGTCAATTAATGAGGTTTCATCATATCTTGATGCGAAATTCTCGTTTGCTGCTGTCATGCCCCGGGCGTACCATGCGGGCAGTTTTTCAGGAGCACGACCATGGCCAAGGCCGCTTTTCAATGGAATGACCCTTTTCTGCTGGACCAGCAGCTCAGCGAGGACGAGCGCATGGTGCGCGACGCCGCGGCCGCCTACTGCCAGGACCGCCTAGGCGCGCGTGTGCTCGAAGCCTTCCGCCACGAGAAGACCGACCCGGCCATCTTCCGCGAGATGGGCGCGCTGGGCCTGCTGGGCCCGACCATTCCGGAGCAGTACGGCGGCCCGGGTCTGAACTACGTGGCGTACGGCCTGATCGCGCGTGAGGTGGAACGCATCGACTCTGGTTACCGGTCGATGATGAGCGTGCAGTCCTCCCTGGTCATGGTGCCGATCAACGAATTCGGCAGCGAGGCGCAGAAGCAGAAGTTCCTGCCCAAACTTGCCACAGGTGAGTGGATCGGCTGCTTCGGCCTGACCGAGCCTGACCACGGCTCCGATCCCAACTCCATGGCCACGCGCGCCTACAAGACCGCCGGCGGTTACCGCATGGTCGGCAACAAGATGTGGATCTCCAACAGCCCGATTGCCGATGTCTTCGTGGTCTGGGCCAAGGAGGTCAGCGAGAGCGGCGCCGTAGGGCCGATCCGTGGCTTCGTGCTCGAAAAGGGCATGAAGGGCCTGAGCGCCCCGGCCGTGCACGGCAAGGTGGGCCTGCGCGCCTCGATCACCGGCGAGATCGTGATGGACAACGTGTTCTGCCCCGAGGAGAACGCCTTTCCCGAGATCCAGGGGCTGAAGGGCCCCTTCACCTGCCTGAACTCGGCACGTTATGGCATCGCCTGGGGCGCCCTCGGTGCGGCCGAGGACTGCTGGTTCCGCGCGCGCCAGTACGTGCTGGACCGCAAGCAGTTCGGCCGCCCCCTGGCCGCCAACCAGCTGATCCAGAAGAAGCTGGCCGACATGCAGACGGAAATTGCGCTGGGCCTGCAGGGCTGCCTGCGCCTGGGCCGCATGAAGGATGAGGGCACCGCGGCGGTGGAGATCACCTCCATCCTCAAGCGCAACTCCTGCGGCAAGGCGCTGGACATCGCACGCCTGGCGCGCGACATGATGGGCGGCAACGGCATCAGCGACGAATTCGGTGTGGCGCGTCACCTCGTGAACCTGGAGGTGGTCAACACCTATGAGGGCACGCACGACATCCATGCGCTGATCCTCGGTCGCGCGCAGACGGGCATCTCGGCCTTCAACTGAGGTCGCCATGAGCAGCAAACCCGCCGCCCTCCCGCACCTCAAGGTGCTGGACCTGTCCCGCGTGCTCGCAGGCCCCTGGTGCACGCAGATCCTGGCGGATCTCGGTGCCGACGTGGTGAAGATCGAGCGTCCCGTCAGTGGCGACGACACGCGCCACTGGGGGCCGCCTTTTCTGAAGGATGCCGAGGGCAAGGACACCGAACACGCGGCCTACTACACCTGTGCCAACCGCAACAAGCGCTCCATCACGGTGGACATCGCCAAGCCCGAGGGCCAGACCCTGATCCGTCAGCTCGCTGCGCGGAGTGACGTGCTGGTGGAGAACTTCAAGGTCGGCGGTCTGGCGCACTACGGGCTGGACTACGCCAGCCTGAAGCAGGTCAACCCGAAACTGATCTACTGTTCGGTCACCGGCTTCGGCCAGGACGGGCCCTATGCCGAGCGGGCGGGCTACGATCTCATGGTCCAGGCCATGAGCGGCATGATGAGCATCACCGGCCGCCCGGACGAGGTGCCCGGTGGCGGGCCACAGCGCGTGGGTGTGGCGCTGACCGACATCTTCACCGGCGTCTACGCGGCCACGGCCATCCTCGCAGCGCTCGAGGTCAGGCACCGCACGGGCGAGGGCCAGCACATCGACATGTCCCTGCTGGACGTGGGCATGGCCATCCTGGCCAACCAGGCCGGCGGCTTCCTCAACACCGGCAAGGTGCCGCAGCGCCAGGGCAACAGCCACCCCAGCCTCGTGCCCTACCAAGACATGCCCACGAAGGACGGCGCCATGCTGCTGGCCATCGGAAACGACGGCCAGTTCGCGCGCTTCTGCGAGGTGGCGGGCCAGCCCGCGCTGGCGCAGGATGCGCGTTATGCGACCAATCCGCAGCGCGTTGCCCACCGCGAGGAGCTGGTGCCCCGGCTTGTCGAGATTACGCGCACCCGCACGACCGCCGAGTGGATCGCGGCACTGGAGCACCACGCCGTGCCCTGTGGACCGATCAACGACATCGCTCAGGCTTTTGCGGATGCACAGGTCCGGGCCCGCGGCCTGGTGGTCGAGCAGCCCCGGTCCGCAACGGCGCGGGCCGCCGAGGGCGTGCCCGTGATCCGCAGCGTTGCCAGCCCGCTGCGCCTGAGTGCCACGCCGCCCGTGCTGCACCGCGCGCCGCCCACCCTGGGCGAACACACCGACGAGGTGTTGGCCGAACTGGGGCTCGACGCCGCCCGCATCGCAGCCCTGCGTGGTGCGGGCATCGTCTAGTTGAGCCTGCGGGGAGCCGGGCGACGCGCCCGCACCGCCGCGGCCAGGGCCAGCTGGCCCCATTCGGTCATGACCCGGGCGTCGTCGTAGACCTCGGTGGGCGCCTCGTAGTACATGAGCTGCACGGTCTTGCCTCGGACCTGGTACTGGAAGCGTCGCAGCCCCGCGGCCTCAAAGCGTGGCTGGCTCCGGGCGTCGGCCTTGAAGTACAGCTGTTCGTCTGCAATGATGGCGACAAAGAGACCATTGCAGTAAAGACCATGGCCCCCGAACATGGCGCGGGCCCTGATCTGGCCCAGCCCCGCCATCTGGCCGAGGACGAACTCCAGAAACTCGCTGCGCTGCGGCATGACCTGTGGATTCCTGGGGTCGCTCGGGACGGCGACCCGGTTTGGACTATAACGACAGTGCGCCGCGCCACCTAGGTGACAGCCCCGGCTTGCGCTGCACCTCACAATCGACAGACATTACAAGGAGACAAGCATGGGAACCTCACGCCTCAACCGTCGCCAGCTCATCACGCGCAGTGCCGCTCTGGCCGCCGCGCCCGCCCTGGTCAGCCCCTGGGCTCTGGCCCAGGACAAATACCCCAACCGTCCCATCACCCTGATCGCCCCCTGGCCCACGGGCGGTAGCAGCGACGCCGTGATGCGCGCTTTCGGTGAAGCTGCAGGTCGCGCCCTGGGGGGCACGGTGATCGTCGAGAACAAACCGGGCGCCGGCGGCACCCTGGGTGCCGCGGCCATGGTGCAGGCCAAGCCGGACGGCTACACCCTCACGCAGCTGCCGCTGGGCATCTACCGCATCCCGCACATGCAGAAGACCAGCTTCGACCCGGTCAGGGACATCACCCACATCGTCTGCCTCACGGGTTACACCTTCGGCCTGGCCGCACGCCCGGACGCGCCCTACAAAACGCTCAAGGAGATGGTGGCCTATGCCAAGGCCAATCCGGGCAAGGTCAACTACGGCCACACGGGTACGGGCACCACGCCGCACCTGGCCATCGAGGAGTTCGCGGCCAAGGCCGGCATCGTGCTGCAGGACATTCCCTACAAGGGCTCGGCCGAGATCCTGCAGGCCATCCTGGGCGGGCACATTCCCCTCATGAGCGGCACCACCGAGTTCGCGCCGCATGTGCGCGCCGGCACGCTCAACCTGCTGGCCACGCTGGGTAGCAAACGCAACAAGGCCTTCCCCGATGTGCCCACCGTCAAGGAGAGCGGCTGGGATACGGTGACCGAATCGCCTTTCGGCATCGGTGGCCCGAGGAACATGGACCCGGCCTTGGTGAAGGTCATCCACGACGCCTTCCGCCAGACCCTGGAAGACCAGCGCGTGCAGGACACGCTGGACAAGTTCTACATGCCCAGCATTTACATGAGCACGGCCGAGTACACGGCCTATGCCGAGCGTACCTTTGCGGCGGAGAAGGCCACGATCGAGCGCCTCAAGGCCGCAGGCAAGATCTGAGCGGACGCGCCGGCTTGCTCAGGCAGGCTGGCGGTTCACCAGCACGATGCCCAGCGCCACCAGGGCCAGGGCTGCCAGCAGGCTGGGCGTGATGGACTCGCCCAGCCAGAGGGCGCCGAAGAGCAGGGCGAACAACGGCGTGAGGAAGGCAAAGGCCGATATCTTGGTCGCCGGGTAGCGGCCCAGCATCCACATCCAGACCAGATAACTCGCGAAGGCACCTACCACGGTCTGCAGCAGCAGTGAGGTGAGGCCAAAGGCGCTGAACTGCAGGGTCCAGGTCTCGCCCAGCGCCAGCGAGAGCCCGGGCAGCACCCCGGCGCTGACGGCCACCTGGTAGAACAGCAGTTTCTCGGCCGGGCAGCGCACCAGGCGGCTGGCGCGGATGGTCACCGTGGTCAGGCCCCAGGCCAGGCCGGCGGCCAGGGCCAGCAGGTCGCCCAACAGCTGCCCTTCGCTGCCCGGCGCGACGAAGCTTTCGCGCACGGCGAACACCAGGGCGAGGAAGGCCAGCCCCAGGCCCAGCCATTGCACCGCATGCAGGCGTTCGGCGTGCACGAGCAGCGGCAGAACCAGCGCCACCCAGAACGGTGAGGTGTAGAGAAACACCGTGAGGCGCGAGGCGGTGGTGTATTGCAGGCCGATGTAGAGGCAGGCGAACTCGGCGGCGAAGAGGGATCCCGCCAGCAGCCCGGGCCAGAGCGTACTGTCGCGCTGGAACAGGGACACCCCGCGCCAGCGACACCAGAGCACCAGCAGCACCGTGGCGCCGACGAATCGCAGTGCAGCCTGGTAGATCGGCGGCAGCTCGGGCAGCGTGGCTTTCACGAGCACCTGCTGAAAGCCCCAGAACAGGCAGCAGGCCAGCAGGATGCCGGCCGCCACACCGTCGAGGTGCTCCTGGCGCTGACTCATCGGCCCTTCAAAGAGGATGTTCGGCGTAGAACCTGCCACCGTGGAAGAGCAGGGGCGAGGCCTCGGGCCGGTGCATGCAGCGTTCGACCTCGCCGACGAAGATGACGTGATCGCCCTCCTCGTAGCGGCTGCGGTTGTAGCACTCGAAGGTGGCCGCCGCGCCCGCCAGCAGCGGTGCGCCGGCCAGACCGGCGCTGTGCGCCACCCCGGCCCAGCGGTCCAGGCCCTTGGCGGCAAAACGCTGGGCCAGTTCCTGCTGGTCAGCGGCCAGGACGTTGATGGCGTAATGAGAGCCGGCGCTGAACACGGCCATCGAGCCCGCGGCGCGTGCCAGGCTCCAGAGCACCAGCGGGGGCGAGAGCGAGACCGAATTGAAGGAGTTGGCCGTCAGGCCCACGAGCTTGCCGTTGGCCGCACGTGCGGTGACGATGGTGACGCCGGTGGCGAACATGCCCAGCGCGGCGCGGAACTCGGTCGGGGTGAAGCTGGGTGCCTGGGCGCGTGGACCCGGGGAAGAAACGGACATGCGTGCAATTTACCTGAAATCACCAACCCTCCCCGCTTCGGGTGCAAGCCGGCGTCCTTGGCTGGCGTCGCGGCGCAATAGAATGCCGGCATGCTTCTGCGCAAATGGATGGTGGCCTGCGCCGCCGCGCTGGCGCCGCTGGCTGGCGCCCAGACCAGTGAGCGGGCCTGCGACGAGTTTTATGCCCGCCTGCCCAATGTCAGCTGGGCCTTGTGCCAGGCAGTGCAGCTGCAGCCCAGTGAGGGCCGCAGCGTCAAGGGGCGGGCGATCTATGTCCGTGATGTGCAGCCTGAAACGACGCGCCTGCGGGTGCTGGTCATCGGCGGTATCCACGGCGACGAGTTGTCCTCGGCCGCCGTCGCCCTGCACTGGATCCGCCTGGCCCAGGGCACGCCCGAGCAGGTGCACTGGCGCTTCATCCCGGCGCTCAATCCCGACGGCCTGTTCGACAAACCCGCGCGTCGGGTGAATGCCAATGGCGTGGATCTCAACCGCAATTTCCCCACCCCGAACTGGGAACGTGATGCCGCCTATTACTGGGAAGTGCGTACGCGCAAGGACCCGCGCCGCTGGCCGGGCAAGACACCGCTGAGCGAACCCGAGAGTCGTTTCCTGCACGACGAGATGCAGCGATTCAAGCCCAACCTCATCGTCAGCATCCACGCGCCCTACGGTGTACTGGATTTCGACGGTCCGGTCGAGCCGCCGCGGCGACTGGGGCGCCTGTATCTGGACCAGGTTGGTATTTTCCCGGGATCCCTGGGCAACTATGGTGGTGTACACAAGGGCATGCCGGTGGTGACCATCGAGCTGCCCAGCGCCTTGCTGACGCCGCGTAATGTGGAGATCCAGCGCATGTGGACCGATCTGCGGCAGTGGATGGGCGTCACGCTGGCTGGCGCCGAGACTTCGGCCGCCCCCTTGCAACGCTGATTCTTGGCCCGAAAGGAAAGTAGGAGATGCTGGAACAGAAGAACTTCCGCAAGATAGGCTGCGCCGAATGCGCGGCCGGCGCGGGACTCGGCTTCGATTTCGACATGGCCTTCCAGCCCATCGTGCACGCCGGGACGCAAGAGGTCTATGCCCAGGAGGCACTGGCTCGTGGTCCCGAAGGCCAACCGGCCAGCCATGTCTTCCGGCAGGTCAACGAAGACAACCGCTACGCCTTTGACCAGGCCTGTCGCGTCAAGGCCATCGCGCTGGCAGCCGCGCTGAAGGTCGGCAGCTACATCAGCATCAACTTCATGCCGAACGCCGTCTATCGCCCCGAGTTGTGCATCCGCACCACCATCGAGGCGGCCGAGACCTATGGTTTTCCCATCCGGCAGATCATCTTCGAGTTCACCGAGAACGAATACATCACCGACCTGGGCCATGTGCGCGAGATCGTGCGCCATTACAAGGAGCGTGGCTTCCTGACTGCGCTGGATGATTTTGGTGCCGGTTTTGCCGGACTGAACCTGCTGGCCGAGATCGAAACGGATCTGATCAAGCTGGACATGGCGCTGGTCCGTGGCATCGACCACGATCCGCGGCGGCGGCGCATCGTGGCCGCGATGATGTCCTTGTGCCACGACCTGGGCACGCAGGTGATCGCGGAGGGCATCGAGACCCGCGAGGAGTTCCTGGCGTTGCAGGACCTCGGGGTGGAGCTTTTTCAGGGGTATTACTTTGCGCGCCCCGCGTTTCGTGCGGTGGCGCCGCTACCGCCGGCGACCGTGTACGGCCGCTGACGGCAGCGTTGCGGCGGTCAGCGGACCAGCAGGACCGGGACGCCGCAGTGCGCCAGCACCTGGGTGGCGACCGAACCCATCACCAGATTGCCCAGGGCGCCGTGTCCGTGCGAGCCCATGACCAGCAGGTCGAACTTGCCGGAATCTGCCACCTTGGCGATGGTCTCGCCGGCGTGGCCGACCTTCCACTGGCTCTTCGCTTCGATGCCATGGCGCGTGAGGAATTTGGAAACCGGGCCCAGCACCTTCTCGGATTCTTCGGCGTAGTACTTCTCCACGACCTCCTTGCCCACGGCTGCACGCGCGCGGGGCGGCAGGGCCGGCTGGACTGTCAGGATGGTGTAGCTGTGGTCGGCACCGAAGAGGCCTTCGTGCGTGGCCAGGTAAGCCAGCATCTTCTTGGTGTACTCGCTGCCGTCAACGGCCAGAAGAATCTTCATGGAGGGTTCCTTTCTAGTGAGGTGGTCCGAGTGTATCGGTCTGATCGTAGGGACGATTGACCGCGGTCAAAAAGAAGGGGTATTACTTATTCCGCTGTTGCGGCAGGTGCGACAGGACGTCGCGCAGCCACGCATGCGCGCCACTGTGCTGCAGCCTGCGGTGCCACAGCGCGTCCACATGGACTGCGGGGACATTAAAGGGCAGTTCCCGCAGCACCAGCTGGTCGGCGATGCCGGTGACGTTGACGAAATGCCTGGGCAGTACGGTGAGCAGGTCCGAGCCTGCGACCACACGCCCCGCCGTGAAGAACTGATTGACTGTCAGCACGATGTGACGCCGGCGGCCCAGCCCGGCCAGGGCCTCGTCGATGAAACCATAGGGCCGGCCTGAGAAGCTCACCAGGAGGTGGCGGGCGGCGCAGTACCGATCCAGCGTGAGTTCCTCCTGCGCCAGGGGGTGGTCCTTGCGCATGACGCACACGTACTGGGACAGGTAAAGGCGCTGGTGGTCGAAGGGCACGGTCTCGCCGGCTTGTGCCTGGGCCGTGAGACCGGCCAGCACGGCCGGGAAATACCCCACGGCCAGGTCCGCGGCCTCTTCGTCCAGCAGGCGGCGCGGGTCCCGCGTGGTCAGGGGCACCACGCGTATCGTTACCCCCGGCGCTTCGTGGTCGAGCACCTGGACCAGGCCGGGTATGAGTTCGGCGGCGGTGGCGTCGGCCATGGCCAGCACGAAGGTGGTGTTGGCTTCCGCCGGGACGAATCCGACCGGTGCCAGTGTCTCTTGCAGGGTCTGCAGGGCTTGCTGGACCGTGGGCCACAAAGCCAGCGCGCGTGGGGTAGGTTCCAGGCCCTGGCCGCTGCGGCGCAACAGATCGTCACCCAGCGCTTCCCGCAAGCGCCTCAGCGCGTTGCTGACGGCTGGTTGTGTGAGCGCAAGCTTACTCGCGGCCTTTGTCAGGCTGCGCTCAGTCATGATCTCGTTGAACACCCGCAGAAGGTTCAGGTCCAGAGTGCGGAAGTTAAGCCCGGCCATATCGACATGTTACATCACCATCATTAATGTATGTCATCAACAATATAAAGTTTAGCAGTGGTAGTGAAAACCCTAATATCTCCCCATCGCAGCACATCCACCTTCAGGAGGTTCGTTATGACCAACAGCTTTGTCCACCTTGAGTATTCCAGCAGCCACCCGGGCGTGGAGCGCTTTGAACGCGTGATCAGCGCCGCGGGCAAGCTGCGCAAGAGCATGAACCCCACGCGTGGCCTGGCCGCAGTCTTGCTGGCCGCCATGGTCGCGACCCTGGTCGTCGTGGCCGATCAGCTGATGGACACCTGGGCCGATGGTCTCCTGCTGGCTGCCTGGGTCCTGATGTGGGTCATCGGTTTCGCAGCCTTGGCCCTGCTGGCCCCGACGGCCCGCAGCATGGCCAGCGGTGTCATGCAAGGCCTGGACGGCTGGTCGCAGCATGTGGCCCGTCGTCGCGCCGACGAACGCCTGTGGGATCTGGCGCGTAAGGATGTGCGTGTGATGGCCGAGATCCAGGACGCCGCGAGCCGGGCGGAAACGACTGAGGTCACGAACGAGGTGGCGAGTGCGACGGCGGTTCGTGTGATGAACCACCCGGCCGAAAGCCGTATTGCCCGCCTGACCCGGCGTATCTGGAACGAGTAAGTCCCGGAACCGTCGTCGACACCTGTTTCCGCTGCAAAAAAGCCAC